>Ga0123353_10005392_pt1 | contig 16776 bp, 17 predicted proteins | sample TergutLab28metaG_3_FD_92763 | JGI IMG/M metagenome (GOLD analysis project Ga0123353, IMG submission 92763) | Labiotermes labralis P3 segment gut microbial communities from Petit-Saut dam, French Guiana - Lab288 P3 | ecosystem: Host-associated > Arthropoda: Insects > Digestive system > Gut ...
GCCGTCGGGATTGACAAGACTTGAATGCAGTTGTAACCAATTGAAATCGCTGCCCGCGCCGCCGTTTTCTCTGACATATCTTCAGTGCGATCAAAACCAGCTCACATCGCTGCCCGCGCTGCCGTCATCTCTGGAAGATATTATGTGCGATTATAACCAACTGAAATCGCTGCCCGCGCTGCCGTCATCTCTGACATTTCTTAGCTGCATGTATAACCAGCTCACATCGCTGCCCGCGCTGCCGTCATCTCTGAGATATTTTGACTGCGAGTATAACCAGCTCACATCGTTGCCCGCGCTGCCTTCCTCTTTGGAATATCTTTATTGCGGGTCTAACCAGCTGACATCGTTGCCCGCGCTGCTGCTTGGATTGAAAGATCTTGCTTGCTGGGATAACCAGCTGACATCGCTGCCCGCGCTGCCGTCTGGGTTAACATTGCTGTACTGTGAATATAATCAACTCACCAGCCTTGATGTCACTGGCTTGCCGTTGAAAAAGCTTCATTGCAATTACAACAACATGAAAAGCAAAGCGGATGTGAAGGGTTTCACAGGCAAATGGGACGGTTATACCTTTGTTTTCGACCCGCAGAACAGCACGCCGCCACCAACAACGACCAAGCCCGCAACCACAACGACCAGACCCCTGACCACCACAACAAAGCCCGCTGTCACGACTACCAAACCTGTAAGCACCACAACAAAACCTGCCACCACTACCACAAAGCCCGCGACAACGACGACAAAACCTGGAACTACTACAACCACGCGCCCGCCCACAACCCAGCCGGCAAAAACCATCGGCAACACCAGCTATATAGCAAGTGCCTGGAATTGGTTCCGATATATTTTCTTCTTCGGCTTCCTCTGGATGAAATAACCCAACAAAAAAACACGCAGGAGGCCGGATTTTCGTCCGGCCTCCCACATTTTTTATACCCTCACCCCGTCGATAAGCCAAATCACATCCAACCCATTCCCGCCCTTGCTTTTGTTTTGGATTTGTCGTATAATGGGAGCATCAAGAACGAAAGCGGGGAACGCGTATGAATTACAGCACCGAAACGGGCCCAAGGCTGACGGAGTGGGCCATCAACAAAATCAAGCGGGATTACCCGAGCGACGTGGCGCTGCTGGTTGCCAACGGCTGCTCTGTCGCAGGGGACGGCCATGGCGAGTGCTTTGCCTACTTCGTGCCCGCCACAGAGCGCGGTTATGGGCTCGAGCGGGAAATCCACATTGGCGGCGTAAACCACGACTTGTTCCCCATCGACTGGGCCCGCTGCGAACGCCTGGCGAGCCTGGACGACGGCATATCGTTCTGCCTGTTCGAATGCGAAGTGTTATATAGCCGCTGCCCGGAAGACGCTGCCAAATTTGAAGCCTTGCGACAGCGGCTAAGAGATAACCTGGCCAACCCGGCCTATGTCTATCCTAAAGCGCTCGAGCAGCTCGACAAAGCCATGAACCTCTACCGCAATATGATGTTCGAGGAGGGGCCGCATCAGGTGCGCCTGGCCGGGGGCTATGTTCTCCACTACCTGCTGATGGCTATGCTGTATCTCAACGGGCGCTGCCAGTGGCCCATCCATGAAGGCTCGCTGCCGCTGATGGCCCAATGCAGTGTTTTGCCGGAGCACTTTGCGGCCTATTACCAAGCCATGCTCAGCGCGAAAAGCGCGGGGGAGCTCAAAAGCATCGCGCATTTAATGATCCAGACCGCGCGCAAATTTATCGCGGGCTACCAGCCAAAGGAAGAAAAAGAGGAATCCAGCAAAGACTACCAATGGCTTGCCGCGTGGTATTCGGAGATGAGCCTGACCTGGCGGCGGCTGCGCTTTTACTGCGAAGCAGGCAACGCGGACGCTGCGCTCCAAGATGGCTGCATGCTCCAGCACGAATGCAATATTGTTGCAGAGGAATTCGGCCTTTCCGGCCTGGGTTTCCTGGGGGCGTTCGACAGCGAACACCTCGCGCCGCTGAGCAAACAGGCGACGCAAGTGGAAGAAGCCATCAAGGCGTATGTCATTCAAACCCACGGGCTCATCCCCCAATATGCCACGTTCGAGGAATTTGCGGCGGAGAATCCATGAGGTTCCCTTTTTGGTTGCTTTATCGCTCCGCGATTACTTCCCCGGTCGCCGCGCGACACATGATCTGAAGGGAAAGCTTTGGTTCGCGTCGACAGCCCCTTCGCAATCGAAGGGGCCGCTCAGGCGGGACGCCGCTAAGTTTTTATGGAGTTACAAAGCCCCCTTCAATTGTGAAGGGGGTGCCCCGAATGGGGCGGGGGAAGATAAGATTGGAGAACCAATGAAGTACCGCAACGCAGGCGAGGTCCTGCCCGACCCCCTGCTGAAGGAATTGCAGAAATATGCCGGCGGCGAAGCTTTATATGTCCCGGTTGCGGGGACGCGAAAAGAATGGGGCGAGGGCTCGGGCAGCCGCCGGTACTACGCCGAGCGCAACGAGGAGATCCGGCAAAAATTCCGCCGGGGCGTCAACACGGGGTCCCCGGAAGACCCGCGGTCTTCTGGGGCGGTCATCGACGCCCTGGCGGAGGAATATGGCCTTTCCCGGGAAAGGATCCGGAAAATTGTGTATGCCTTATATTGAATGAAAGCAAAACTCAACGCAATCCCTTGGTCCGTGCCGCCTCATAGGGGGCAGGAGAACTATGTGCGGAATGAAATCAGCGGCCGGTCAGCAGCCGGATGGATTGGATGCGGCGGGCCGCTTAAAATTCCGGTAGGAAAGCCCGTATTTTCTGCGGATCAGGGGATGCGCCAGGAAATTCCACATCAAGTGCAGGAAAAGCCGAAAGAGGTAGATCAGATAATGCCGGTCCCTGCCGCCGCCCTTGCCCCGGCTTTTGATGAATGACCGTATGTGGCCCAACGCGCCTTTTTTGACCAAAAGCTCGAACCGGAACATCAGATTGAAGAAGGCCAGCACCACGTCAAATTCGCGCTCCGGTACGTTCGAGTAGTTGATGTAGCGCTTGGGCGAAAGAAACGCCTGGAAATCCGCAAGGGTTTCCGGCATGGTAACGCGGCCACCGCGTTCCAGCTCCTCAAACATCCTGGTATTGGGGATCAGGTAGAACTTGCTCATGTAAAAAGAGTTTAGCCTGGAGGTTAACATAAGCTTGCAGGTATTCAGCAGCTGCTCGCGCGTTTCGCCGGGGAGGCCGACAATGAAGGAGCCCGTCACGTTGAAGCCCAGCTCGTGCAGCATGTCGATCTCCGCGGGGAGCTTCGCCAAGTCGAGGCTCTTGCGTATTTTCCGGCTCATTTGCGGGTCCCCGGATTCTACGCCGAGGAAAACGATGCGGCAGCCCGCCTTGTACATCAGCTCGTAGTCTTCCCTGGTATTTTGCCCCCCGCGCATTTGGCACCACCAGGTCACCGGCGGGAGCTCGGCAATGATCGCGTTGCACAGCTCGTGCAGCCACGCGTTGTCGGAGCCGAAGCATTCGTCCAGGATGCGGAAGTCTTCAATCCCGTATGTCTCGTTGAGAAATTTCATTTCGGCGATGATCACGGGAACCGGGCGCACCTGGTAGGCGCAGGCATAAAAAAACTCGTTGTAGCAAAACGTGCAGCGGTACTTGCAGCCGCGGGAGGTGCAGATGTCCATGCCCTTCGTATCTTCGGGCGTGTAGCAGATATAACGCGGCACCTCCATCAGGGAATAGTCCAGCTGGAGCGACGCGCCGAAGCCGCCGTGCGCCGCCCGCGCCGTCCGCACGTAGGAACCGTTGTCCAAATAGGCGAGGCCGGGAATTTCGCTGACCGCGCCATTGTGTTCGAGCGCGGCCAGCAAATCGACAAAGATTTCCTCGCCCGGGCCGAGCACGACGTAATCGGCGAATTTTTCGCTGAGCAGAACCTCGGAAAGAACGGAGGAGCCGGGGCCGCCGAACACCACGACAGGGTCCGCGGCCGTCCGGACGTCCGCGATAAAATCGCGGATGGCGTCGATCACGAGAATGCCGTACATCGTCAGCATGGAAATGCCCAGCACGTCGGGCACAAAACCGTCGCGCACCACATCCGCGATGGATTTATATATATTGCCGTCCACAATTTTTACGTTATGGCCCGCGTGCTTTGCGTAAGTGCCGATGGTGAGCCCCCCAACGGGGATTCCCCGGGGCTCAAAGCGCATCACGCCCGGCGGCGACGGGGTGACATAGATAAGAACGTTCATTTGATGCTCCTTTCGTGCTTGGCTACCCATTCCGGCCGTTTAAAATTGCGGAATGTGAGCCCATACCTGCGGCGGACCAAGGGGTGCGCCAGGAAATTCCACATCATGTTCAGCATGAACGCCAGGATGTATATCAGGTAACGGCTGTCATTGCCGCCGCCCTTGACCCGGCTTTTGAAGAATGCCTTCAAATGCTTGTACGCGTCTTTGCTGAACAGAAGCTGAAGCCTGTGGGCTACATTAAAGAACGCCATCACCACGTCCAAATCGCGCTCCGGGACGTTCGCGTAGTTCCGGTAGCGCTTCGTCGAGAGAAACGTTTGGAACTCCCCGATGGTTTTTGGCATGGAAACGCTGCCCCTGCGTTCCAGCTCCTCAAACAGCCTTGTGTGGGGGATGAGGTAAAACTTGGTCATCCAAAATGTGTTCGACCTGGAACCCAGCATGAATTCGCAGGAACGCCGCAATTGTTCGCTCGTTTCATCGGGCAAGCCAATAATGAACGCGGCGTAAACCCAAAAGCCCATTTCCTGCAGCATGGAAATCTCCGCCTGGAGCTTTGGCAGGTTGATTCCCTTGTGTATTTTACGGCTCATTTCCGGGTCCCCGGTTTCCACGCCGATCAGAAGGGCGGTGCAGCCCGCTTTCCACATCAGCGCATAGTCTTCCTTCGTGTTCGCTCCCCCATGGAGCTGGCACCACCACGTGGCCTGCGGGAGTTCGGCGATCATCGCGCTGCAAAACGCGCGCAGCCAGGCTTTGTCGCTGCCAAAGCATTCGTCCATGATCGCGAAGTTCGTAATCCCATAGGTTTCGTTGAGGAATTTCATTTCGGAAATGAGCACCGGAACCGGGCGCGTCTGGTAGGCGCAGCCGAAGAAATACTCATTGAAGCAGAACGTACAGCGGTATTTGCAGCCCCGGGACGCGGATATATCAAGGCTTTTGCTGCCGTCCACGATATACCGGAGATAACTCGGGACATCCAGCAGGGAATAATCCATCGGGAGGGATAAGCCCTGGCCGCCGCCGCAGACCGCGCGCGGCGTTTCCACATAGGCGCCGCCATCCAGATAGGCGAGGCTGGGGATGCTTGACACCTCGGAACCAGCTTCCAGTGCGGACAGAAAATCAAGAAAGACTTCCTCGCCCGGGCCAATCACTACATAATCGGCCACTTTTTCATGCAGGAGCACTTCGGAAAGAACGGAAGAACCGGTGCCGCCGAACACCACGGCGGGGTCCGCGATCGTCCGGATGTCAGAAATAAATTCACGGATTTGGTCCATGACAAGAACGCCGTACATTGTCAGCATGGAAACGCCGATCACATCGGGAACAAAGCCGCCGCCGGTTACCTCTGAGAGAGAATGATACGTATTGCCGTCTACGATTTTTACATGATGGCCCGCGTGTTTTACGTAAGTGCCCAAAGCCAGCGGGCCCAATGGGATGCTCCGTGGCTCAATGCGCGTCATCGACGGCGGCGACGGGGCGATATAAATGAGAACGTTCAGAATCGCATCCTCCAATCGGCGCTATATGCAACAAGTATACCACAGACCCTTCAGAGATGTCAAGTGCCGTGCGCCGCGGGCGGTTAAAATTTTGTGTATGTGGCTTGCTGGCAACCCAACCTGCGGCTGAGGATAGGAAAAGCCCCCGGCCCAAGCCGGGGGTGTGCTCTACATCTATTATTTTTTCCGCTTTTTCTTGTCGGGAATGGCTATCGTGATGATCTCCAAGATCGCCACTAAAGCAGAGCCCCCAGCAACAAAAAAGCTGACGGATGGCTGAACATCGCCATTCAGTCCGAGTATCAGCCAGATAATGGCCGAGATTGCGTTCAAAACAGCGATAATAGCCGAGATAGTTTTTTTGTTTTTCCCTTTTTTCATGTGATCACGCTCCTAAAAAATTCTCCGCCGGCGGTGAAGCGCCCAAAGCGGGAAATAGCGCACTGGCTAGAATGCACTAATCGCCGCTTTTGGTGCGATTAGATGCCGGGGCGGTTTTTTGCGCGGTTCTGTTATGCAGCTTAACGGCCAGCAACCCCACGCCCAGCATAAAGCCGAGCAAAACAACGAAGACCACCGATATGCCAACCCAGGGAGTCAGGCGCAAATCCGCGAACGTCTCCCAGCCGCTGTCCAAAAACGGGTAAGGGTACCAGTGGACGATACCGCCCCGGACCATCGTCACAAGAAAATAGGAAAAGGGGTAGATCATCCAGAGCGCCATATTTTTCATTCCAAGCCTTGCTTTGTCCGCGGGACGGAAAAAAAGATACACCATGCACGCCGGGGTAACGACATGGTGCCAGAACGTCACAACGTTCCCCCACCACAGCGCCCGCGAATACGGCGTGTCGAACCATAGCATCGTGGAGCAGTATAACACGCCGACGATCACAATCATTGCCGTCAAAAAGCTTTGCAGCGAGGCCGTTGTCAAAAATTGCTTCAGGGCATTTAAATGGAACAGGATGGATACGCCAACGAGGATCAGCCAAAAGTCAACCATGATATTCGTCGTGTAGGTGAAAAAACCGAGGTAATTCCACTTGTGGATGAGATCCGGGAATTCCCTGATGATATAATGATCAAACGTAAATATCGCGGTGAGCTTCATCGCGCACCCAACAAGGCCCAATGCGAGCGCCGCGCCGCCAAACCATTTGCTTTCAAATAAATTATTTCTTTTCATATGGTTTCCTCGCAGCCATGAAGGCGAATAGATAGACCCAGGTGGTCACCGCGAAATAAGCGCTGTGCCAAATCATAAAGCCGATGCCGCCCCATTCGTGGAAGCCCCGCTGCACGGTGAAATCGAAGATGGCGGCGCGCAGCGCGCCGGGCGGGACCGCTTTTCCGATGTCGCCCGCCATTTCGAAGAAGTACATGAACGGCAGGGCGTAAAAAATCTGGAACGCCAGGTATCCCACGAGCCAGACAGCCATCACCCTGAAGAAAAGCTTCTGCCTCCCCTGGGCAATCCCTCCGGTTTTGATTTTGCGCAGCCCCAGGAATACCAGCGGGACGAAGCACAAAAAGGCGAACATCCAAAGGAATTCCTCGATCCCGAACAATGTGGTGTATTGCGTGACCAGCCCGCCGAACGCAAAAAACTGCGCCGCAAAAATGCAGATCATCGAGATAATCGGCGCTTTGGAAAAGAGCTTGCGCCCGCTGATTTCGTACTGCCTGTTCAGCCTTAACAGGGTGACGGCAACAATCGTGACGGCGCTCATTTCCGCGCATGCCGCCAGGCACCGGATCAAAAACGGGCTGTTCCACATGGAGTCGAACCAGACCATCCGGTCCGGGTAGCTGGAAACAAAAACAGTGCGGTACGCCGCCACCGCGGCGAACACCACGACGCAAGCCCGCAGGAGCGAAAAGGTTTTTTTGCTTTCGGGCTCGGTTTTGCTCCACTTTAGCGATTTGCATACGATGAAAGCCGCCGCCAAAAAGTTAGCCATGCCAACGGCCACCATAATGGACCACCAAATTGTCATAACAGCATCTCCTTTTCTGGTTGTATCTTCCTGCATTATAGCATGCCTGCCCGCGCATTACAACCGTTTTTTACAAAACAATTGACAATCTGAAGAAATTCAGTTACAATTGACGCAACATCTAAGAAAGGAATTCGTCACATGAAGATACGCAGATTATTGTGCGCCGTCCTGGCGTGCTCCCTCTTCTTCCCGGTGCTGGCGATCGCGGCGTCGGCCTCGGAGGAAAGCGCCGGGTTCGATTGGCCCTTAGGCCGGGCCCTGCCCCACTTCGGCGCTCCGGCGGAACCCCTTGACGCCATCGATATCATTGAAATGCCCCTGGCGGAGCGCCTGGCCGTCGCCTGCCTGCAGGGCGTCGTCAACCGCGCGCGGCCCCGTATTTTTTTGGTGGACAGGGATTATGACACACGCGATTCCTGGGGGCCCGACCTTGGGCTCTCGTATGAATTCATGCCCTGGAAGGACGTCCTCCTGAAGTATCTGGAAGAGATCAAGGGCCTGGTGATCTTCAACCCGGAGATCCGGGACACGAACAACGCGGCCTGCACCGTCGCGGGGATCAAGGATGCCTTGGCCGTATCGCCGGCGCTCGCGGAAGAGCTAGCCGCCGCGCCTTATCATTTGCCAATATTGGTGGATTTGCGGGATGCCCCCATTACGGACAAGCTCAGCGCCTACCGCTGGGTGCACGCCAATTACTGGGACCAGTGCACCCGCCGCACCATCAGCGGGCTCGCCCCGGACGGCCACTTCCCCCTGCGGGATTTCTCCGTGGCGGTGAGGGCGGCCATCCTGTGGCTGGACCCGAAAATCCCGGAGGAACGGGCCGTGCTGAAGCTCTTTTTTGACGATACGAAACCCCTGGACTGCTATTATACGGGCTGGTGGCCCAACGAGGGCGCCGGGATCTCCTTTGCCAGCGCCTATGGGGTCATGACCATCGCTTCGGATTTTTATCTCAACTATACGGTTTACTCCGGCATGCCCCGGGAGCTGGATGCCATACCGCCGGTCCCCGCCAAGCCAGAATTGGAGCAGGGCAAGATTTATCTCTCCCTCAACATCAGCGACGGCGATAATATTCAATATGATCAGGGCGCCATGCGGGTGGAACGGCTTTGGGGCAGCCCCCAGCGCGGCGAGGTGCCCATCGGCTGGACCTTCAGCCCCGTGATGCTGGACGCGGGCCCGCAGATCCTCAATTGGTATTACAAAACCGCCACGGAAAACGACGTGCTCATCTGCGGGCCCTCGGGCCTGGGTTACAGCACGGCGGCCGAATGGCCAAACAAGGCTTTTGTACAAAGATACGGCACGATGACCAACGACTATTTCGAGCGCTCGAACATGAACATCATCACGGTCTGGCAGAAAATCACGGCCAGCCGCGCGAACTGGTACCTGGGCGCCATGCCAGGCCTGCTGGGGATCACCACCCAGTTCGAAAACGGCAATTTCAGCCCGAAGGTGCGGCATTACGGCGGCAAGCCCGTGATCTGGCTCGGCTCCGACACCAAAGGCTCCCGGGGCTCCATGTCCTACGACAACGGCATCGATAACATCATGACGCACATGCGGGCGGCGGCGAAAAAGAACACCGCGGAGCCCCGCTTCTTCATGGGGCAGGTGGATGTGTGGCATACCGGCGTCAGCGATCTTGTCCGGCTCGCGGATGACCTGAACGCGGAATTCCCCGGCCGCTTCGTTTTTGTGCGCCCGGACCACCTGATGATGCTGGTCAACGAATACTACATCAAGCCGTTCAACGTGGCCCTGCAAAAACCGGCGGTTGATGAAAACGGCGATCCGGCCGCCATCACGGACGGCACGTTCACCACCGGCTGGGAGGCCAAAACGACAGGACCCGCGGCATTGCGAATTGACCTTGGCGAACCCATGAAGCTCGACCGCTTTGTGCTCAAGAACGCCGGGACGAACTATCTTGACGCAAGCCTCAACACCAAAGCCTGGGAATTGCGATCAAGTGTTGACGGCGAAACATGGAAGACCTTGGAAACAGTCAGCGCCAACAGCAAGCCCATTGTCTATCGCAAGCTCAGCGGCACGGCGCGGTATATCCGCCTGGTGATTACGGACGCGGGAGCCGACGATGTCGCGCGGGTACAGGAGCTGGAGATTTACGGCGTGCCGGCGGCCCGCGCCAACGACGCCCAGGTGAAAAAAATGGCCTCCCGCCACGATCTGAGGGTGAGGCTGACCAACCCATGGTATGAGTTTGTGGAGTGGCTGCATACAAAGGCCTTGTTTTTATCGATAGAACGCTTGTGGAACCGCATCTTCTGGAGTTGAGGGCGCCACTGGGTTTATATGCAATGCGGCGAATGATATTCGCCGCCTAGAAAAACTAGAATTTCGGGCACGAATGGTATTCGTCCGCTATATCACAAAAGTTTTTGTTTTCTTGCGTTTAGGAATGCGTTCATCACATGCTTTTCTGCTGTCTTCGCCCAAATATTATTTGGGCCCTGCTGTTTCGTTCTTATAGGCGGCGAATATCATTCGCCGTATGTTAAAAATCAACCCAACGGCCCCTTCGATTTCGAAGGGGGGTTAGAAAATTTCCGGTGGAGATTTTCTCCCAAGCCCTCTCTGGAGGGCTGGTTATCGCGAACGAACCTCTCCCGTCACATAACTGTCGCGCGATGACTGGGGAAGCAATCGCGGAGCGTCAAAGCCCCCTTCGTTTTGAAGGGGGCATATCATATCCTGATCCCTGATCCCTATCAGACCAGCCGCCGGACCAGATCCTCCATTTCGCCTGGCAGCAAGTCGATCACCGGGATCTCGATGAGGGTATAGCAGCCGGGGGGCCGTTTGACGGCGGCCCTCGCCGCGCAGGCCAGCACCTGCCCCGTGAGCGCCGGGCCGTTGACGCGCATGGTGTATTCCAGCAGCTGGTTATGGGTCGCGCCGGCCACGCCTTTACGCGCGATGTGCACGCCATGCCCCATATCTATCAAGGCCGCCACGTCGTCCACCTGGCGCACAACAGTTTCGTCGTGGATAAAATAGGCGTCCGTCTGGATGGCCCGCTCCACGGCCTCGAAGGCCGCGCCGGGCTCCAGCTGCACGTATACCGCGCGGCGGTGCGCGCCGGCCCCCGCCGGCAGTGTGAGGGAAAGCGCGTCCTTCACGCCGTCCACCGCCTTCGCGGCGACGGAGTGCCCCATGCTCATGCCGGGGCCGAAATCGGTGAAGGTGATACCCCGGGGCGCCATGGCCTCCATCAGCGCGCGCGTGATGGAATCCGAGCCGGGGTCCCAGCCGGCGGCGATGACGCACGCGGCGCCCGACTGTTTCGCGATCGGGTCAAGCCGGCATTTCACATCCCAGATGCCTCCGTGGATGTCGAAGGAGTCCACCGTGGGAATCCCCATGCCCAGCAGGGCCTCGGCCGCGTCCGGGCACGAGCGCGAGGGCAGGCAGAGGATGGCGGCGTCAATTGCTCCATGGGCCTGGATATCGTTGATATCCATCGCCCAAAGATGCTCAAGCCCGGTTGCGGGGAGCCGCCGCGGCGAGCCAACCACGCAGCGCGCCTCCATATCCGGCGCGGCCTGCACGGCCTCGAAGGCGCATTTGCCCACGTTCCCGAACCCGACGATCGCGATTTGCAGCATAATATCACCCTTTGCTATATTTGATAAGTTATTATACAACAGGAGGCGCGGGGTTGTCAAATAAAAAATTAGGCCGGCTTATTTTTTTTTCTGTCGTACCGCCACATGGCGACGAGCGTCGAAACCGCGTTGCAGGCTTCTGTAAAAGCGCCGGTATACATGGCGGCCGCCAGGTTGTAGGCGATCATGCAGCATTGGCCGAAGAGGGACGTCGCGCGGGTCCATTTCATGTCGTCCTGCCAGGTGCCCCAGGTTTTCGCGATCGTCGCGGCAAGCGGGATCAAGCTCAGGAGGCTTTCCCAGGTGAAAACCGCGCAAATGCCCAGCGCCGCCAGGAGCAGCGCGAACACGATACGCGAGGGTTTTTGATGTTTCTTTTTAAAGAAGTAGAAAATTAGGCCGCGCACGGCGACCACCGCAAACAGTGCGGCGCCCGCGGCCTTGCCCTGCAGCAGGTACTGCGCCACAAACAGCAGCGTGCCCGCGGTTTGCAGCAGGAGGAAGGTTTCTTTTTTACGCTGCTGCAGGGATATTACAAACAGCAGCAGCGTGACGCCGCCAAGGGCCTGCACGAGAAGAAAGGTGTTCAAGGGCGGGGGTCCCTACCTCGTATTGAAATTAACCACCTTGGCCGCGTTCCACACATAGGCCGCGCCGGAAGCCACCGCGAGGATGGCGGTCATCCACAAAAGGCCGCCGGAAACCCAGGCGAAGTGCGTGCTGTTCCCCAGCCACGCGGGGAAGCCGAAGCTCGCCACGGATTCGGCCAGCAGCAGGACCAGCAGAACGGTTACGATCTGGGCGACGGTTTTGATCTTCCCCCAAACATTGGCGGGGATGATCACGCCCTGGGTCGTCGCCACCATGCGCACGGAGGTCACCAAAAATTCCCGCGCCAGCACCAGCAGCACCAGCCAGATGTCGCACCAGCCGAAGCGCAAAAAGGCCAGCAGCGCCGCCGTGGTCAGGAGCTTGTCCGCCACCGGGTCCACGAGCTTGCCGAAGGTGGTCACCTGCTTGTTCTTGCGGGCAAGGTAGCCGTCCAGGGAGTCCGATATCCCTGCCAGCCCGAACACAACCGCCGCCCAAAAAAAACGGTGCGGCACGGGCAGCAGCAGGAAAAGTAAAAATACCGGGGTGAGGGCAATGCGCAGGATGGTGAGCTGGTTGGGTATATTCATCGGAATCATCTCCTTTGGCCGGGAAGGCAATTGTAGCGAATATCACGATAATTTTTTGCTGTACGGCGAATGGTATTCGCCGCCTATAAGAACGAAACCGCAGGGCCTGAATGATATTCAGGCGGTGACGGCAAAAAGCTTGCGGCGAACGCTTTAGAATATTATTCGACGTACGCTTATGAAAACCATACGGCTGATTCGTTTACCCAACCCTGCATCGGCTATTTTTTCGCAGCCGCCACGCTGTGCCTCATAAAAAACGCCGTCATCTCGCCGCTGGTCTGGACGCTTTCCTCCATGGTGGGGAACAGTACGCTGAACACATGGTCCAGGCGCTTGCCCTTCACTTTCGGCCAGTCGCGCAGCGCATGCTCGATGCCACGCTCTTGCAAAATTTGCGCGAACGCCAGGCTGTGGCTGCGCACGAAATCCTGCTTGCTGGTGACCAGGTAGCAGGGCGGCAGCTGCTCCAGATCCGGGATTGTGTGCATATCCAGGCAGCGGAATTCCGCCTTCGAGCGGTACCCCGGGCCGAAGACCGGCTTTGCCAGCACGAGCCCCAGGCCGCTTTTCATGCTAAGCGCGCCGGAAACCAGGCCGATCGCGCGGATATGCAGGCCGCTTGCCCCGATGCCGTAGATTTCCCGCAGAGCCGGGCTTTGGTCCGCCAGGGGCAGCAGCATCGCGAACAGGCCCCCGGCCGAATCCCCCGTGACGAACACATTCTCCATGTCGCAGGGATAGTTCGCGCCATTGGCCGCGACCCAGCGCAGCGCCGCCGAAAGATCCCGCACCTGTTCGATGAAGCGCACCTCCGGCGCCAGGCGGTAGCTCAGGCTGATCACCGTGAACCCCAGGCTGGAAAGATACAGGTTGTACAGCTTATTGAGCTCCTTGTAGCCGTACATCCAGCCGCCGCCGTGGATGTCGATGATCACCGGCAGCGGCGCTTTCGTACCCCGCGGGTAATAGACATCCAGCAGATGCCCCCGGTGCCCGCCCGCGTTGTAGGCGATGTCCCTGATTTCCTCGATGCCGGGCGTCGGTGTGAGGGACGCGATGCGCGCGTCGTCTTTTTTCTTTGTGATGTCCCAGTGCTTCAGGATGATTTTTTCTTGCAGGGTCATGCGATTTTCCTCCTTACCGCCAAATACCGCGGGGAAACAGGCAAGAAAAAGCAGCAAAGCCGCCGCCGCCGCGGCCGCCCGGATTCCGATGCCCATGCCAGTGGCCTCCCCGCTGTGTTTTGTTTCCAGGGCAAGTATAGCATATTTGAAATGGGAAAGCAAGAAAAAATGAAACCCTCCGCGCCGTTATCGGATGGCCGCCGTCATATCATAAATGGCCTGCGCGATTTCCAGCGGGGACTGCTTGAGCCCGTTTTTCAGCCAGTGCTGCACGATGCCCACCCCGCCGCTGACCAGGAAAATAAAATGCAGGTCCTCGGCAAAGGGCATGGCGAGCTTGCCGGAGGAAAAATCGCAGGTCTGGTATGCAATGTTGAACACCCGTTTTTGGAACGCGAGGTCGCCCTGCTCGCTCATGAGCACCTGCAGATGCTTGCTGTTTTTCACAAAGCATTCGAACAGGCGCTCCAGGGACCGGATGGTGGCCCGCTCCCCCTCGTGGAATTTCCCGGTCAGCTCCTCGATGAAAGCCTGCACCCAGGTGAGGGTGTCGTCTTCGATATAACGCAGCAGCGCGTAGATATCCTCATAGTGCAGGTAAAAGGTGGAGCGGTTGACATTGGCCAGCTCGCACAGCTCCCGGATCGTAATTTTATCGATGGGCCGGGCCTTCATCAGCTCAATGAGGCTGTCGGCCAGCACCATGCGGGTATATTGCTTTTTCCTGTTCTCTTTCACGGGCGCGGTTTCCACGTCAATCTCCCCTTTCCTGTCTGAAAATGGACAAACATCGCGAATGCTGCCGTTTACCGGACAATTCAGATGCAACTTGATGATTGCAAATAGATGCGATGTCTATTATAATACAAACGGAAGCGGAAGTCAAGCCCGTTTATCCCGGAACGGAAGGAGTTTGGGCATGGTTACCTTGATTATGGCAATCACCACGGTCTTTACCACCATCCTGGTCCCGGTTTGCGCGAAATTGTTTACCAAGTTTATTCTCTGATCGCGCAAAAAGCCCCTTGGCGGAATCATATGCTGGCGCATCATGAGGCTGCCGGGGGGCATCGGTTTTTTTGCGCGCCTTTTCAAAATTTTCATTCCAGCAGCCGCCCGCGCAGCCGCTGCAATATCGCTTTTTCCTTGCGCGAAACCTGCACCTGTGTCATGCCCAGCCGCTCCGCCGTGCGGGTTTGTGTCATAGATTTAAAGAAACGGCATTCGATCAGCCGCCGCTCGGATTCGTCCAATGCCGCGAGCACCTCCCGCAGGGCGATGCGGTCCACGAGGGCCACGGCGGGGGCGTCCACGGGGATATCCCATTCGGGCTGGCCGTTTTCGTCCGCCGCCGTGAGGGAAAGCACGGGCATGGCGGCTCCCAGCAGCACGGCCGTTTCGGCCGGCTCGAGCCCCGCGCGTTCGGCAAGCTCGCCAACGCTCGGCTCGCGGCCCAGCGCTTCGGCCAGCTGGTCCTTCAGCCTCAATAATTCCCGGGCGCGTTCCTTTGTCGTGCGGCCGACTTTCACGGCTCCGCCCTCCCGGAACAGCCTTCTGATTTCCCCCAGAATCACCGGCACCGCGTAGGTCGAGAACGCCAGGCCCCGGCCGGCGTCGAAGCCGTCCGCCGCCTTGATGAGCCCCACGCAGCCCGCCTGCACCAGGTCGTCGAACTCCGCGCCGCGCCCCTGCAAGCGCCGGGCGCAGCTATAGACGAGGCCCATGTTGGCCTCTATGAACCTGTCGCGTTCAAGCGTCGGAGATGCTGATGACATGATTTTTTGCTTTCTTTGGTTTTTCGCTTCGTGACTGATTTCCCCCGCCCTGTAGGGGCATTCTCTGCTTCCCCCGCCCTTCGGGCACCCCCTTCGACATCGAAGGGGGCTTTATAGCGCCATAATAAAACCTAACGGCTATCCGCCCCTACGGCCCCTTCGATTTCGAAGGGGCTGTCATCGCGATTGAAGCTAGCCCATTTGCACTGCGCTTGCGCGATGACTGGGGAAGCAATCGCGGAGCGACAGGCCCTATTTCGCTTCCCGCCCCAGGATATGTTTCTCCATCACAATCGTCGTCCCCCGCCCCGGCTTGGACCGCACCCGCAGCTTATCCATAAAGCTTTCCATCACCGCGAAGCCGAGGCCGGCACGTTCTTCGCCCAATGAGGAAAAAAGCGGCTGCCGCGCCTGCGCGATATCCGCGATGCCGCAGCCCCTGTCCCGCACCTGTACGCGCAAAACGCCATCGCTAAAAATCGTAGCCAACAAAAATATCTTCCCGCACTGCGCCGGGTACGCGTGGACGATGCAGTTGGTCACGGCCTCGCTCACGGAGGTTTTGATGTCCGTGAGCTCCTCCACGGTGGGGTCGAGCTGCGCGGCAAAGGCGGAAACCACCGCCCGGGCGAAGCTTTCGTTGACGGAGCGGCTTTCCAGCTCCAGCTTGATTTGGTTGACCGCGTGCTGTTTCATCATACCCGGTTCCCCGCTTTCTCTTGATTCTGCGCGCTTTTGGGCTCGATCCTGGCAAGGGCCTGCAAGCCCGAAAGCCGCATCATGCGGTACGCGCTTGGTGAAAGGTTGCACACCTCCAGGCCGCCGTAGGCGCTGATCATCTTGTAGCGGCCCATCACGAGCCCCACGGCGGAGCTGTCCATGAATGTGACGGCGTCAAAGTCCAGCACCAGGGTGGGCGGCTGGAATTTGGCCAGGGCCTGGTCGATTTGCTCGCGCAGGAAGGCCGCCTGGTGGTGGTCAATCTCCCCGCTGAGCGCCGCCGTCAGGCGGCATTTTTCGTAAGATAGTTCAACCGGCAATTTAGTTCACACCTTTCATGCTTGTCCTTTTCAGCAATCATACCATACAACGAAGGAAAACTTTGTTGAATCAACGCGATTGATTCCGGCGGGCATAAAAAAAGAACCCGCCAGCGGGCAGGTTCTTTTTGTCGAAAATAGCCAAAGCGCCTTACGCGAACTACATCCATAGCCAGCCGAAGAAAACGATGAACAGAATCCAGTTGAGGAAGGTGGCTGCGCGGCCGGTGTTGAAGATGGTTTTGCCGCCGCCGCCCGCCGCGTTCACCTTCAGCGTGAA
>Ga0123353_10005393_pt1 | contig 16775 bp, 12 predicted proteins | sample TergutLab28metaG_3_FD_92763 | JGI IMG/M metagenome (GOLD analysis project Ga0123353, IMG submission 92763) | Labiotermes labralis P3 segment gut microbial communities from Petit-Saut dam, French Guiana - Lab288 P3 | ecosystem: Host-associated > Arthropoda: Insects > Digestive system > Gut ...
GTGGTCAGAGTTTCTGGCTACAGATACAGAGGTCCCGGGTTCGATCCCCGGCGCTACCAGATTTTCTGAGTAGTAGTGGGTCTGGAACGGGGTCCACTCAGCCTCGTGAGCCTCATGAGGTCAGTTGAGGAGCTACTTGAATAAAAAAAGTAGCGGCTCCAGGTCTAGAAAACAGAGATTAACGGCTGTGGGGACTCGTTGCGCTGACCACGTGACACCCCTCTATCCGCAAAAGTTGGCAATAACTTCGCCGACCGGCGGCGGCCGCTCTGTCGGTATAGTTCGCGTGCGGACTAAGGCCACGGAGTTTGTTTGTTTGTTTGTCACAGAACCCCGCTCGACCACACCTGTTTCTGAAAACTCAATGGAGGAAAAATAAGCCCTTCTATAAATAATGAAGACGGAAATTCATGAAGGTCAGCTTCCGTTATAAATTACTTTTCCTTCTCTTATATGAGTTTTGGTAGTCCTGAGATCAAATTCCAAGACCGGATATAAAAGCTGGGATTGCCCTTAATTTTTTTCAGTTTCTGACAGGACAATTTTAAATGTCTGCACCTTGTGTATGTCGCCTTTGCTACTCAGAATTTTTTTCCCATGTATGCCTCGGACATAGAGTGTTGTTCGCATTATTACTAATTACTCTTGTTATTACTGTTGTAATTAAAATCATACACACACACACACACGCACACACACACACACACACCTATGGTACAGCCTCGATGTTCACGAGTAACTAGAACCGATAAAACTAGCACGAATATCGAAATCACGAACATTGGAATCAATTTTCAATGTAAAACACGCATTGTGTTCCAAGAACGCAAGATACGCCAGCAGTATAAATACAAAATAACCTTACAAGCAAAAGAAGCATGGAAGTTTATTTTCAATGAAGCACACACACAGTTATGGAAACATAAAATTCTTTGATGTTTTAAGGAAATACTTATTCCGCAAAACACGAAATTAATCAACTCTACTTAGTGAAAGACAGAGCCTGATTGAGCTGAGACTGATCTGCGCAGTAGCAGAACAGTGGGCTAAGCCGATTCGTCAGCCACGTGGTCTCATTCTGATTTGTCTCAACCAGTCATGAAAGGTTGAAAGATTGTTACTTAAATGGGTCATCACGAAAAGTCGAAACAGTTTTTTCACCTTCTTCCTTCTGAGACATGGTGCCGCGTCTCTGGGCGATTGTTATACGACGTTTCGCGGTAGCGAGTGAGGGTCGAAAGTCGGTGAAGAACAGTCCTCATGTCGATCGTCTTGTAGCATTCTACAACACAACTAGTGGTTGTATCTGACGGTGAACAGTGCCTATTGTTCAGCAGTACAGCTGTGTCAGTGAACAGAAAACCCTCATATACCGCTTTACCGTTAGTGCACTTCGCGCGATTTCAGACTTACGCCGTCGTGCAAATGAGACCTTTGCTTCTCTGGGATGTTAGGCGGTCTTGATCGGTAGTCATTTAACCGACATTTTGCAACTACCAAACGATCCCACCTTCAAGAATCAAGCCGTCGTTAAGGGCGGGACCGTTATGTTGTTCCGAAACGTCGATAAATAACAATCAATGTGCGCTGCGTAAGGTCCCATAAGAGTGATCAACTCTACTTTCATTCCCGATGATTCACCAACATGTTTCCTTCAGATTCGCTTTCTGAGATATTATGCCTTGACGACTGGTAAACAATAAGTGACGTTTCGAAGGACCGTAATGCCCGATTTCAATCTTTCACCGCTGTGTGAATAAGATCTTCGAAGTTCTGGGATTTTATGCAGCAGAGATTGGTATATAGTTGCCGACGTTTCGGGACAAGCTATCGGACCCATCTGCAAAGGTTTGCTTGACCCTTAAATATGGGATTCATAGCTTGTCCAGAAACGTCGGTAACTAACTACCAATCTACGCTGCCTAAAATCCCAGAAGAGCGAGGGACGTAATGCCTTTATCTTGGGATAGAAGTAGTCTAAGATATCAAAGTCTGTCTGATCCTGAAGATGAAGGCATTACGATCCTTCCAAACGTCTGCAGCTACTTGTATTAACCAGTATGCACGGCGTAATATCCCGTAAGTTACGTCTCCAGCAACTCCGCTGTGAGAACCGCAAGAATTGCGTAAAGTCCCTAAGCGGTAGAGCATACGTTAACGTTTCCTTGTTGCATTTCCCGAATTCCGACTTTAACTTGCTGCATATGAACAACAACTGGAGAGAATTTTAGCGAAGAGACTCACAACCTGTCCTGCTGGATTTCCTTCGTCTCTTTCACTTCAATGTCATACCGCCTGACGTTTCGATTAAATTATATGGTTCCGCTATCCTGTGTCACCAGCACTGACCTCGGAAACAATTCGTCCATACTTTTGTTTCCTTATTGAAGGTTTGTTTAAAGACGCTGTGGATATTCGCTTTCTACTGTGTGGAGTGAGAACAAGGTAATTAGCAAAAAGTGAATTAATCAAAAGGATTTGGAAGGAAGCTATAATAGGCAAATTTTGGATACTGCTATGTATTTCTGTTGAATCAGAGGAGAGCCACAGTGAAGTTAGCGTGTCTTTCTACTGAGATTTGAACACGGGACTTGCTGAGCACAAAACAGAAGACTGCAGCCTTTTTCCGGCAGTGACTGGTACATGCCACTTTTATCAGCCAAACTTCAACTCGTAATGAACAGAGAATAATATTAGACTAAAAAGTGGCAAAGCTGAGAAGAGTCACCTTACCAGAAGGGAAGAGTAACTGACGCGGTACCTTGCATCCTTCGCACGATGTGACCCCGTAGTGGTAGCCCGAAGCTTTGTCGCCGCACACTTTGCATGGGACGAACGACTTGGTCGGCGTGGAACTATTGGAATCTGCTGCGGCGTAGTGTTGTTCTGAAACACAGTACAAGGTCTTCGTTAAGGGAAAGAAATGGTTATTATGCAGTGTTGCTCTGATACGCAGTATAAGTTCATAACCAGTATTGGAAATACTGCTCAAAATTGTAATACAAAGGCAGCTAAGGAAAGGTCAAAGAATGCAATAAGAGCACGTTTCAATATTTTTGAATAGCGAAAACAAAGAAGTATATTGAAGATGAGAATAAGAAAAACTTTGACTCAGGAAAATCTTGTTACCATTCATTTCAAGGTCTTGTGCCTCTCAGCTTTGTACTGAAAATTGTTAGGGCTGGAATATAAAACGGTACTGTATTTTACATTGTGATCTTGGCCTGCAACTCCTCGAAGTACAACACAGTTTCATTAATTAGCCGATCTTATAAGGGGTCCATAGCAACACCCTAAGCGAGTTCTCCACAACATGCGATCTAGTGCTTCCTCTGTCATATTCCAGTACCTTCTCTTTTCCTTGAGTTCATCTAGTAGCTGTATGACTTTTTCCTCCTCTTCCTTTCTGCCTTTCCTTCAATAACATATCTTAGAAGGCAGTTCCTACGCAATATGTTGACAATCCAGTTGTGAGTGTGTGTGTTTTTTTGTATGTAGCATCTTTCTTTCCTCCTTGATTCAATTTCATACGTCTTCGTTTTCCACATGAACGGTACAAGTGATCTTATCCATCCTTCTCCAACACAACACTTGAAAACTTTCAAAGTATTTCTGATCGATTTTCCAAAAAGTGTCCAAGCTTCAGCACCATAAGAATTTATGTTCCAAATATAGCATTTAATTAGTTTCTTCCTTAAATTTAAGTCAGATTTGTTGAATGCGGCGTTTGTACAGGGCACGCTGCCTCTTCATACCAATAACCATTCTCCTCAAGCTGCCTAGAAAAAATAATCCCTGGTTTAGTGAATACCATACTAAAATAGGCAGAGATTTTGCGCTTAAACTGCAGAGATTTTCAATTCTGAAACCGGCGGTAGGCCAACACATAGCTTATGTTGTGCTTTAAAGGTTTAATTGAGAGGTTTAGTATAAAATGAGGGTGTCCGAGAGCAGGGTGGTTAGGTGAATGTATGGACCTAAAGGAGTGGAAGTAGCTGGACGCTGGATAAAACTGTATAATACACGTGTTCATAATTTCTACCCTCGCTGTAAGTTATTGGGGTGATAAAATGATGTTGATTTGGACCAAACAAACAACACGCATGAAAGAGAAACTGGAACTTAATATTGGTCAGAAACCTGAAGGAAAGATTACTGTAAGGTTTCGGCATTATTGGAATGAGGTTATTAAAATAGCTTTTAATAAGGTAGGCAATTGAGTCGCGTTCGTACAGCTGTACTTGCAGCGGAAAGCAACAAGTATTACATATTCTGAGAGTGTGTTTGTAGCCTTAGGTATCCAGTATGCAATGGGCATGCACTATATTGTCATCTGTGTTCTGCTCCGCTTTACAATATTTTTCCACATCATCTCGCAAATGGCACGATTTTCGAAAAAAAAAAAAGTTGCTGAACACAAAATGTGTGTTGTGATTTTGTCTACTACTTTTGTCCGACACATTTCCATTCTAAGAAGAACTGAGAAAGATATGCTAAAAAATGTATATCGGTCTTCATGTAAAGTACCCGTTATTCTTGTCAGATTTTAATGAATCTTGAATTTTCTCGATATATTTTGGACAAATACTCAAATATCAAATTTCATTAAAATCCGTACAGTGGGTGCCGAGTTGTCCCATGTGGACAGACGGACGGACAGACTGACATTATGAAGCTAATAGTCTTTTTTACAATTTTGCGAAACGCACCTAAAAACTGTGTTCTATTTCAGTAAGAAAATAAAATTATGTGACCCACATAAAGCAGATTAATTTTAGTATTCAAAAAGCTGGTGGAAGAAGAGGGCATGTGGATCAGCGTGGAATCCTGATTCGGTGGTAAGGTCTGGTGGAAGGGTACCAGTGCCTTTCAAATGCCCTTCCAGTTGACCTGATGACCCAAATAGAATTCCTCAATTATATGAATTCACAAATATTAGGAAAATGATCCTTACAACCGGATATCGTGGTGGGGAGTGTTGCATTACTTCTTCGTCTTCGGAAAGTCCCGGGCGCAAATGGCTACCCTGTTTGAAACTTTCCAGGGCTTTAAGTACCTGCAGGGAGAATGATGGAATAGTATTTCATATTAAGTCATGGTCGCTTATTTCCGCATACCTTCAAGTTCGTTATGCACTTCTCACTCTAACATTGGATGCTACATAATTGGATCTACTGACAGCACCGTTAAATGCCACAAAATAAATGAATAGGCTAAATACGTAAATACATAAGTACATAATAACACTTGCCATTCTGACAGCCATACCCGGTCCGTTACAGGAACTATTACACTAGAGGGCAATGCAATGCAGTCGTTAGCTTCATCCACAGGCCAACACCTAAATGCATTTTCAAGCGCCCTCTTCCTGAACCAAATAAATCTCTTCTTGCTATTGTGTCAAATTTTGTTTGAAATGTTTCAGGTGACACAACATCGCTGGTTAGAATACAGGAACACAGGATAGAATACAGGAACAGACACTTCAAGATAACAGTAAGGGAAAGTCACCTCAATGATTAATAACAAAAAATACCATTAAGACGTATGTAAGAGTGAATGTTCGACTCCGCAGATTCCATATCTTAAATTTATATGGAGATAAGTTGTTAGATTCAAGCTCCGGCTGTTTTACCACCATTAAAAAACAGAACCCGATTGCCGTTGTATGATTGGTGTCCGACTATGTAGGCCGCAGAGCCGGTCTCGACAATGCTTTTGGTGAGAGTCAAATTGCGAATTGCCGGTATTCTAGTCGTAGTTTAGTCACAACTTTGAGTTACTCTGGCTCTTGAAGGGATCATGTCCTTCTCTTTATTATTTACCCTTCATCTAACGTGATCTCGCCCGTGGTCCCAAAGGCCTTCAGTCTACGCGAATGATACACGGTGGATTCCAACCCAAGACATCCATCCCACAAAAGTTCTTCCTCCACAGAACGAAATACTGCCATTACCAGCAGAAGTCCTTAGAACGAACATGTTAAGGATCTTAGCCAGGACGGGAAATCCATTAATGTAAGCACAATCCCAGTTACAGATAAAAGGTAATCGTTTCATAGCAGAGCGAGGTGTTTCTTAAGCATTTATGGCTAAAAGAGTCAAAGTTAGCTTTTTGGTTTTTGATTGCTAGTGTTTTTGATTGAGTTTACCGTTCGTCATTCAGTGTTAGCCCCTTCAACTGCATGTAACACATGCAGGCTTTTTAAAAAAGCTTCATTAAGGAAGCCAAGCATAAATAACATTCACCTTTGAGTATAAATGTTCCTGACGGAGCACTGTGTCTTTAATCGGAAGGAGACGATTAACGACGTCAGTTTAACAATCACTTTACTCCGGAATTATTTGTTTCTTTCTTTTAATTGTATTTTGCTTTGGTTTCAAATAAAATGCCAGAGGAATACGGTGGAACCATTTGGATTACTACCAGTACTGCCAGACTACTAGAGCCATTTGAAGGGCTCAACTAACATTGCGAGGTTATTACGTACGTCTATTAACATTGCCTGACTAACACAGTCATAATATTGCCATGCTACTAGCGACATTTGGAGCTGTCTACTGATATTGCGAGACTACTGCAACCATTTGTGTATCTATTAACATTGCCTGACTACTGCAGCCCCTTGAAATCTACTAACATTTCCAGGCTAGTAGATGCATTTGTCAGTCTACTAACATACCCAGAATACTGGAGTTATCTGGAATTTTCTGTTAAGGTTGCCACATTACAAGGGTTATCAGACCTTATCTTAAAGTGTAGTATAAGTTTTTAGCACCAACAGAATTTCATAATCCCGTTCTGATTTTCTTCACCAAATGAGTTATTAGTGTGAGTGGGAACTACGCATAAGGCCTAATTTAAATAGCCACAAAAATATTTGAAGATTTCTTATCGTTTTAGAGCAAAGTGTTCACCAACTATTCCCTTTATTCTTACCATAAAATTATGTCTTCAGTTATTATCACAGAAAACGGCTCTCATCTCTTCTTTTGTGGAGGAGACGGAGTGTTTTCGGTAAGGTGGAAAGAGATTTTTGAAGTTATTTATGAAATAAGAAAAGAAACCCTTATTGGAAGTCACTTCTGCCCGTCTGTGTCCTGCTACCATTGCCTAAACCGTCGGAAGATTTGCACACTCTCCTGAAATAAATATGGGCAATTGGATTTTCATCCACATTGATCTACAACGTAGACTGGCTTACGGAAGATCATAAACGGACCCTTCCACTTGTCGCATACGGTTATTTACAGACTTTGTTGAAATCTGATATAGGAGTCTTGCACTAAGTGTTCTTGGGCAGCGTCAAATTTTAGCCATGTTGACCCATAAAAAGCCTTGATAATGTAAGGATATAAATTTAATTTCTATGATCCCCATAAGACATTGTACTCATTATATTACAATTCGATATGAGAAATTTAAAATAAACATTATTACTGGGCCCACGTTGTAAAGTGTATTGAATCACAACAAAGCCAAATTTACATAAGAGCTTCAGATAATTTTGCTTGTCTTCTCCACTAAATTTTTAACACTTTTGTAAGAAATCCATAATGCAGACTTTTAACAGACTTTATTGGACAACTCAGATATTCAGACTATTGAGGTATAACAAAACCTGATTTGTAGATGGTAATTAACTTGTTTCACATATTTTGGTGAAATTTAAAGTGACATAATTACTCAAATTTTTCGCGTTATTACGGATATTTTCAGCAATATTGATTCTTAATAAGACAGGCAGTGTACATATAAACATAATACTGAGGCGCTGTCGCTTAACCATATTTGCTGTGGGAAAGCATTAAGTATTACATAATCTGAGTGTGTGTCTGTAGCCTTAGTTATCATGCATGTAAAGTACTTTATTACCATCTGTGACCTGTCTTGCTCTATTTTTTTATATTATCATAAATCGGCTTGATTTTCGGGAAAAATGTATTTTTTTTTATATTCTCTAAAAATTTTGTGTGAAACAGTCTAAGGAGAGTTCAGCGAGATATTGTCATAAATGTACACAGGTCTTCATGTAAAGTGCCCGTTATTCTTGTTGAATTTTAATGAAACTTGAACTTTCTCCACAGATTTTTGAAAAATATACGAAAGCAAAAATTCATAAAAATCTGGGCAGTGGGAGCCGACTTGTTTCATGCGGACGGACAGATGGACGGCTGGACGGACAGACAGGCATGACGAAACCAATGGTCGTTTTTCGCAGTTTTGCGAAGACATCTAAAAACCCCAGTTTACCTAAGTCCACTGGTGGAACTTTGCCTATGTTCCGTAGCGTTACACATGTTTAATTACAACTCAAAATGGAGGACTTAATTTATTTTCATATCATCAATCGATCTTACGCAAACCTATCAAATAGTAACGAACGCAGCTTTTAATTCTGAGTTCAACACTTGGATTACTGCAGTGACATTCTTAATTTCTACCATGTAGATGGGTTGCAGGTTTTATAATGTCAAGTAAACTTCAGTCTTGCAAAAATATAATCACACAAACAGCTTAAACCTGTGTTACAGAACAGGATAGCGAGTTTGAACTCTGCTCGAGAAATGTGTACGTGTTGACGGATTTTGATGTTGTTCTGTTTAGGCAAGCAATAGCTAGCACCTAAAAAAACTGATGTATATGTAAACTTGACACAATTGACTTAAAACAGTAGCCAAAATCTATGAAGAGTACCGTGACGTCATAAAAGCTCTTAATTCTTTCAAGATTTGAAACGTGCAGTGTCATATCTGACTTCACGTTACGTTGGCGCCTTCTATGATTTTCTAGATGCATCTTCTAATTTGCTGACTGTTTTGGTGTGCTATTGTAATTTTCAAACAAGAAGGAGTTTGGTTGCCTGTTACACAGTAGCAGAGCTGCCACAAGACGGAAATTCAAACAATCAACGTTACTCAGTCGTGTTCACTCCTAAAAGCCTTTTCTTTTTCTCACGACTTGCAGAAATTAGCCCTTTGAAATCCGACGTTAATATAAGTGACATTCAACAATTAATTTTCTGCCTCACAGAAAACACCCTTTGTCTACAATATTCGCAAAGACCCATTGGTTAACAACGTTAGAAACATAACCCTTGTTTATTCAGTGAATAATGTGGGACAAAAATACACTTTGTAAAAAATGCACAGTGTAACCACTGTGCATTGAAGTATTATTTATATGACTGCGTAAAAGGGGTTTCACAGGCATTTATTTATTTTTAATCACATGTTAATTGTAAAACCAGAATACCAAACACCGAAGTGTCAAGTTTGTCAGAGACAAGATGTAAGTATTACTGAAAGTTATGGAAGAGATTAATGGACAACTGCAGAACTTTACCGAATCATACTCCTCGCTTTTAGCAATGCAGTGCAGTTCAAATGATATTTTGCAACGTCCAAGTAAGTAGGTATCTGAATTTTGAGGTTTTCGTATTGGTGCTGGTCAATACTGCTGTGTTCCGGAACGCGACACACTGTAGATCCTTACCACAGTCTCAATGGAAAATGTGTGCCTACAAAGGAAAAGATAGAGGTGGTAGGTTTTTCCGAAATTGTGGAATCTATTTACAAAATTATATGGTGTCTCAAGCCAGAAGACAGCAAGCTTTATATGTAAATCTAGGCGCGTCGCTCAACAAACTCTTAAACACCCTCCACCACAATTGAATACTACTATAGTTACAAATGCCTAATCATTTACACACCAGGAAGGTAATGTGTACAAATGTTTGTGTGTTTTTTTGTAGTCGCTGCATGAAGCATATTAAAAGAGCCTTTTACAGAAAGGACAGTAGTAAAAATTGTGTCCCTACAGTGCTTCTATTAATTATTATTCTCAACTGTAAAATCGTTAATTGCAAGATAAGTTATGTATTGTGTACAGTTCCGTTATATTGCACTGGGAAAAGCCAGCGGCGACTGTGAGAGAGCACTGCCATTCCTGGATCCAATCTCGAAGCAAGTGATATCCGCCTGCTGTCAAACATCTTCCATACTGCATAGCCTCTGCAGCTGATACATGATCGCTAAACGAACTGGGAAACGATGGAAGAATTTTTCTTTGGTGCATTCCATAAAGAACCAGAGTTCTTACAATTGATAAAAATGTATCGCTGCAAAATGTACTTTATCAGACAGTTCCTATTTCTGCGGGCGTAGGGATATCTCCATTTAGTATAGTGGCTGATTACAGGCTGGATGATTGGAGTTTGATTCCCGAGATTTACTGTGATTTTTTTTCTTTAAATTTCCAGACCTTCCTGCGACCCTGTCAACCTCCTACGCTATGGATACAGGATTTTTCTTTCGACAGGGTAAAGAGGCCGGAGAGAAAAACCTTAGTAACCACTCATTTTCATCCAGTGTCGATCCAATGCATAAATGTGTACTTCCACTTCCCCACACGTATATTCATGGCACTGTGATCAATTAACCACAGGTACAACTTGATTTGTTACTTTGCCAGTTGGTAATCCTGCACTTAATTTGTTGCCAAAAGGATACACAGAACGTAACAGCTTGTAAATGCAGCGGAAAACGACGAGAAAATAAAAAGGGGGAGGGGGGAATATTGTCTTTATTTTATGTCGCAGGCTTGGCGGCTGTGGCAGGTGCATACCCAGCAGTGCTAAATGTCGTTCTGAGTAGTGATCACGTCTTTGAGAATCTGAGAGAACTGGCTATGAAAATAAACATACATTTCTTCGTTGTGACTGCAAGTAACTGTACACCAACCAAAGGAACACACCTCCCCACGGCAAACAGGAACTTAACCGAGATGACAATAAAGAAAAGGAGACAGAACACACTCGAAAGGAGAAAAATTCATATAGCTGAACCGGTTCAATGAACTACTCCATTTCTACGTACAACGAGATTCCTGGGGCAATGAACTCCACTTCCCACGTTGTTTCTGTGGTGGATGGACGCGCATCAGCCGGGGGGAAAATGGCTTCGGAATACGTATTATAGTCATTTACTGAAGAGCTACCATAACGGAGCTCAAGCGATATTTATTTCTATTTATCTCGTTGCAATTAAAACTTCCAGGTAAAAAAGATGCGCAGAGAAATTTAATAGGCCAAATCCGTGTGGTGCAGAGTCATAACATTTAAAGCAAAATGTTTACAATATTCGCCGCCTCCTTTGATATTAAAATACCTTGCATTTTGACGCACTGCCTTTATGTGTATTGTGAGATTCCAACAGCAGACAAAGATTTTCCCCTTACAGAGCATTAAAATGTTGGTCTTTGTCATGAAAAGCAGTGTTTTTTTTTTTGTGAGGTAAGAATTGTATTTTTAGCTAACTTGCCTTTCCTAAAAGGAAGGCAGTGCTTTTATAAGAGCACCATGCTCTCCGTTTGATTGTCCTCCGACTTAATTCTAAAGTAACCTATCGTCGTTTCACAAACAGGGAAACCCTACAGCCTTAATTCTAAGTTTAACGCGTGGCCGCCATGGATAATAACATGGCGGCCACGCGAATTTGTTACGGGCAGGGACGTGAACAACACTTATTTTAGCCTCCTGAAAATATGTACGGTGTCATAACTTGGAAAATTACCCAACCTTTGTTAAGTTAGTACATTTGTAAAATAGCATCATGGTGACTGAGCAAAAAAAATTCTTTACTTTTTGATTTCTTGGAGAGAGGTTATAAAAGACTGCAGGCAAGCATCTGAAATTTGAGATCTAAGCCGACAAAATGAAGATAGCAAGTACAAAATCTGTGTATACATCATGAGTTTTTCACCATACTAGAACCGTCCCCCCCCCCCCATGGTGCAACAGCCCTCAGTGGGCCAGGGCCTTCTCATTATCTTCACACTCGACACACCTCACTCAGTAGGACTCCTGTTGTCGAGTGACCAGCCCGACACACAGATCTCTACCTTGACAACATTACAACACTCAAAAAAGAAAGACATCCATGTCCCCGACGTTATTCGCACCCAGCAAGTGAGCGGCCGCAGACCCACTCCCCAGACAACGTTGCCACTAGAATCAGCATTAAAAAAAGACAACAAAAAATATTAATACGTAGGAAGAAGTAGCCGGGATAGCTCAATCGGTATAGTAATTAGGCTAGGTGCTGGATAACAGAAATACCGTGGTTAAATTTCGGCCACATGCAACAACATATTTTGCTATATGATCCTCGAATTCTCAAAGTGATGGATGTTTCGGTGTTAGAGGGCTTGTGGGAATACCTGGATGTAGAGGAAATGAAGGTGTTGTGAGGGATGCTAGTAGACTTGCTTCTGCAACGGAACTGAAATGTGGCAGCAAGTAAGGCAAAAGGTTGGAGTAATGAGATTGGGGAGGCCAAGGCCCGAAAAGACTGAAGCTCCATACAGAAGGAAGATGTGTGGATAAATTTGTACTACAGCAGAGTGGGCCGTATGATTTCGAATCGAAAGTGTTTGCTGGATTTGTTTTGACGAATATCTGGCTTCTTACTAATGAGTTAGCCCACCTACCGACAACGGTGGTTCAATTCGTAACGCTTCTAAGTCAGTACGTGCCGTTTCGATTCCCAGTCGGTACAAAGGTTATTTTGACTCAGAAAATCAGCGGTATTCCTCAGTTCCTCCGGATAAATCCCAGGACAGAACCTCAAACTAAGCGAAGTCTGCTTTCTTCTTCATCATTTCCAGTTCGTCGTTTACTAATAATCTCTCATCATTTACAAAGGATAGACAATACTTTGTGAAGAGCGTTACTCGCTAGACCGAGATGAGAGCATCCGAAGGATTTGCACAGCGTATAAGGATACCGGCACCTTACCGATCAGCATGTCCTTTCTTTTCCGTGAATTTTACTTTTGCTTTATTTCATGAAGATGTCAGCGTCTCTGACTGGCCTATATAGCGTCTAATGGTAGTGTAACTGATGACTAACTGGAATTAATGTGGAAGTAACCTGCCACTTCCTCATGGAAATACTCCTTACTTACTTACTTACTTACTTACTTACTCCATGGTGCAGAGTCTTTTTGAGAAGCTAACTGGTTTGCAGCTAGTCAAGAAATTCCCCGCATTTCACGGCCGAAGTTCATTACCGCACTCACAAGCGTCCGCCACCTGTCTCTATCCTGGTCCAGCCCAATCCAGTCCATATACCCACATCCCATCTCCTGGAGATCCATCCTAATGTTATCCACCCATCTATGCCTAGGTCTCCCCAGTGGTCTCTTTCCCTCCGGTTTCCCCACCAAGACCCTATACACCCCCCTCTCCTCACTCATACGCGCCACATGCCCAGTCCATATCATTCTTCTCGATTTTATCACCCGCACAATATTGGGTGAGGAGTACAGATCATTTAGAAACCCAGAGACGTACGAAACTAGGGTCCGTCCCCAACACGCAGAGTTTTAAAGCACCTGTTCTCTATATGTATTACTTATATTCTAAAGTGCCAAACGATGGACACAGTCCATGAAGTAAACAGTCTTAGGAATGGAGTCTGCATGTTCGGTTCCTCTATTCTGATTATGTCCATCCAGATCTGACAAGAGGGACACGCGGCGGGGCAGTTGGTTGAGGCACTGCGCTGCAAGCCGGAAGGTTCAATTCTCAGTGGTTTCATTGGAATGTTGCATTGAAATTCGCATACGGCCTTGGGGTCGACTCAGCCTCTAAGAGAAACGAGTACCAGGAATATCTCCTGGGGTCGAAAGGCGGCCGGTGAATAGGGCTGACAACTTTACCACTTTCATGTACCGACCGTGTTGAAATCTGGAAGCTTCAACCTCTTGGATCCCTCAAGGGTCTGTCCAGGCCTCTACAGGGATTGCTTTACCTTTACCATTTTACCAGATGTGACACAACAATTATCGGACTATTTTGTGAGCACTGCCCTGTAGGTTTTAAAGCCGGTTCTAGTTTATTATTTGCTCGAATATCTATACTTCTACAGGTAATGTTTCCCTCTCATTTAGGGGGAGAAGAGGCATAGCTTCACTCAGTCATAATCTAGGCTCTAGATGGAGAACAGTCATCACACCCGTGGGAAAGAATCCCAAGACCCAGCAAAGAAGGGGCTGCCTTGGTCCGAGTGTCGGTTTGGACGTAGTGGAGAAGAAAATATTTCTTGCCCCTGCCGGGATCCGAAATACGCACCGTCATAGGCGAAGTCTAGCCGCTACGCTACCTGTGTTCTTATGTCTGCAGGCTGTAATCACTGTTTTCAGTTTTACAGTAAAAACTAATTTGGAATAAAACGTCACAAAAGGATGTAGTCTTCGAAGAAAGGAAACCGCCTGCACCTCTGTACCACGGAAAGTGATTATTTATGTTAAAGTCCAGTCAGCAATGCTGGCCCCGTTTACTTTCGTCCAAGCTAAGCCAAACAGAGTCGCTACATCGTAACGGCAGCGCGTGATATGATCTGACACAGTGTTATCATGCGATAATGCAATAAAAATTCCTGTGATCATAGTTCAACTTTTATTTTAAAAACAAACAAAGTGGGCCAGTTTTTGCTTGATTGAAATAAATTATCTTATCTAGAGAAATAAGTAGACCGAAAGTCACAAACAGTGTATGGAAAGAATTAAGAAATACAGCTTTCCTGATCAACATGGATACCTCAGTCAGTCGACTAGGCTAGACCAGGGAGTATCAATTTCCCAAACATCTACGAGCCATCTCAACAGCCCAGACATCACAAAAGTGACAGGACGCAAGGGTCCACACTGGGAATCCATAAATATTAGGTGCAGACGGGAAATAATTATTCGCCCTGGCGACATGGCTCCCGGTACTTTTCACCCCTGGACTAGACAACCACGAATTTTGAGTTCGATTTCCGTAATATGCAAAAAAATTATCTAATCTCCGCAGTGTCTACACTGGTGTTGGGAATCGACGGGTGTGCCAAAAGGTTTGGAAGCGAATAATGAGTACATACTCATAAGGTTCGTCACCCCCGTTGTGTTCAATAAACTAAGAGAGTAGAGTGTATGCACTTGTCTAAGGCTCGTGCCCACCTTATCCCCACCGTACAAAGCCCATATTAAATCTTGTATAACTACTTTCTAAGGATTCATGTACAGCCTGAAGATGGCTATTGTCAAGAGCCGAAACATGTAGTTGTACCTTAGGTAGTAATGTAAATACACCTTTACCATCAAATAAAATAAGTTGTGTTAGACAAGTACATACACTCTACTCTGAGTACATACAATTAAATATATAATTAAATATACAATGAAATATATAATGTGGGAAAACTTGTAAAAGCGTTCCATACACATGCGTACAAAAGTTAAGACAATGTTTGTGGGTTCAACAAGGACTTTGCTGATCTAACGGGGAACCATTATATAAAATTCTGAAAGTACTATATTTCTATATAAAGTACTATATTTCTATAAAGTACGAGTATTATTCCTGCGTTGATATTGAAATAAAAATTCCACCAAATTTTTGTCTCACGACACTTTTAATTTTTTAGATAATAAATTACGCAATTGACACAGAAGTGAAAAATATATTATAAATTGTACTTTTATACTTTAAATCTATTTTCCCGCGAAACCAAGGAATAGGATCATACCAAGTGCGCCACTAGCTATAAAAAGTTAGAGAAACCTTGTCCTGTACATGTGTACCGGGTACCTTTTCCCATATATAGACCTGCCTGAACGTCGAAGCAAGCACTCACCTACGTCTGCAGCCGCGGTTACGAATGCTTTTTATTTATCCACTTATTCATTATTTGCTGAACGACACTGTCAGAGTTCACGTTTCCTATTTGAATGGAAGCATCACGATGTGCCTATGAACTTGATATAATACTAACAAATGTAAGTCCGCACAACTACTTTATTACTCAAGGTAATTATACAGGCTACATGTTTCTACTATAGATTAGTCATCTTCAGGCTTATTTTTGTCATTTGAGTCACAAGATTCTATGCATACTTTGGGATCCCATCGTGTTTACATCCATGGAATACATAACATTAATCATTTGTCTCATACCGTTTGAGACAAATGATTAATTTTATGCATTCCATGAATGTAAACACAACGGGATCCCAAAGTGTACGTAGCATCTTGTGACTCAAATGAGAATAATAAGCCTGAAGATGACTAATCTATAGTCGAAACATGTAGCCTGTATAATTACCTTGATTTATAAAGTAGTTGTGCGGACGTACATTTCTTAGTATTATATCACGTTTCCTAGTTCTGGACGATAGGAAATTCATAAATAATCCCATATTCCAGGCTTACTCAGCGGTGTAGTCAACGTCTTCGCTCTTCTGGGCCATTACACGGCGTAGACTGTATCTGTTGACGGACATTTTGGGAGAGCCTAACGCTGTGCAAAATCCCACAGCAGCAAAGGCCTAATAATTATTCGTCTGGGAAAGATGTCAAGGGAAATGGGCGTGTCATGACGTCGGCCTGGATAAACTGAAAACAAATCACGAAATGCATGCTGGTTTCAGGGTGGAAATTTGAAAGCGGGAACTCCATCATACGAAGCAGCATATTGTTGCTAGTTTTAACTTGTCTTGTGTGTAATTGTTGTTGGTTGGCCGTGTATATTGTTGTAGCTGTCTTGTGTGTACTGTTGTAATTGTCTTGTGTGTATTATTGTAGTTATCTTATGTGTATTTGTTGTACTGTGTGTGTATTGCTGTTTTTTTTTTGTACTTTAGATGCCGGACTGCTGGCCAGAAGTCAGTACTCGGAAGGTCCTGCGACCGGCCAACTCGACACAGGTTTTTCTCGGTTTCCCTGTGTCTATA
>Ga0123353_10005395_pt1 | contig 16772 bp, 15 predicted proteins | sample TergutLab28metaG_3_FD_92763 | JGI IMG/M metagenome (GOLD analysis project Ga0123353, IMG submission 92763) | Labiotermes labralis P3 segment gut microbial communities from Petit-Saut dam, French Guiana - Lab288 P3 | ecosystem: Host-associated > Arthropoda: Insects > Digestive system > Gut ...
CTTCTTTCGGCGGGCGCGAAGTTTCTCACGCTGTGGCTGACGGTGACATACTTGCTGCTCCCCCTTCTCGCCTTGCCCGAACCGCAGGCGGCGACCCTGTCCTTTATGTTCTCCTGGCCGCAGTTGGTCACCGCAAGCATTGGCGGCACGATCGCCCTCGCGGTCACGCCGCTGCTTTGGCGGGCATTAAAAACAGCAACTGCATGAACTGCGGCGCGTTCTTGTCAAATTCTTGATTTGGTGATATAGTCTCTCCGAAGGAGTGATCGCTATGGAAAAAAATATGCCGCAGCCGGTTGAGGGCACGCTTCGAAAGTTTGCCCTGCGCATTCCCCCCATCATTCTGCAATGCAGCGGGATCCTGGTCTTCGGGAAACGAATCAAGTCGCTGGTGTTCTCTACGGATTTATCTATCATACGCACCTGCAACGCGGACGCGATTATGGCCGTCTATCCCTTTACACCCCAGTCCGTGATTACGCAGGCCCTGTTGCTGGCGGCCGATATTCCGGTCTTTGCCGGCGTGGGCGGCGGCCTGACCCAAGGCCCGCGCGGCGTGCACCTGGCCCGCTACGCGGAGATGCAGGGCGCCACGGGCGTCGTGGTCAATGCGCCCACAAACGTTGAGGTCGTAAAGGAAATCGTCAAAGAAGTGGATATCCCCGTGGTCGCCACGATCGCGAACCACAATACGGATTATATCGACAAGATCAATGTCGGCGCGAAGATCATCAATGTGTCGGCGGCGGATCAGACGCCCGAAGTCGTGCGCAATATCCGCAAAGACTTCCCGAACATTCCCATCATCGCCACGGGCGGCCCGACCGATGAAAGCATTGAACGCACCATCGCGGCGGGCGCGAACGCGATCACCTGGACCCCGCCCTCGTCCGCACAGATTTTCAAAGACATTATGGCGGCGTATCGGGAAAACAAGCCGCACCCGTAATGCGCTTCGCTTCGGCAAATTAACTGCGGTTAATTTGCCGGTGGGATTTTCGACCTTTTGCTGTCCAGCACCTAGTTTTGCTTGCAGATTGACTTTTTTGCCTGTTCTATCTGCAAAACTAGGTGCTGGACGGTCGCAAAACGCCGTAAGGTGTGGGCTGGCGGCCGCACAGGTCGCCCTTGCCCACTTATTGTTGTGGGATCAAGGGGTTGCGACCCCTTGATAATCCCCAAGAGCTTTATTGGCTTGACTTTGCTTTTCGTTTTCCCGTGTAATCTGTAGAACCAATCTTAAACACACAGACGGTTTCGATTTGTTCGTTTGTGAAATGGGCCTCGCGGCCCGTTTGGTGCTTGACCAAAAGGGAGAGGGCCCGAGCTTTTTCGGTTGGGTCTTCGGGGAAGTGAACCGTTCCGTTTCCGATGAGACTGGCGTAATAATAGCCCGAATTGCAAGGCGTGTCGGTCTGTTGCGGCGCACCCTCGTTGGTGATGGCGAAACACACGCGGTTGTTTTTGCGCAGAATATCCAGTTTGCGGCCTTCCTTCGCGCTGTGAAAAACCAGCGTCAAAAGACCATTGTCCGAAAAATGATAACCATAATTTAACGGCACTACATAGGGCGTTCCCTCATCGACCATCGCCACATGGCAGGTCTTGCATTCCCGCAAGATTTCCTCGATTCCTTCTCTGCCTGTTACTTCTCTGTCTTTTCGTCTCATTGTGGCGTCCCCTACGGCGGGAGCAAGCCCCCGCCCTACACTATAACGGCGCGCCGAGTCGTCGCGCCCTACTGGCCCTGACCCCTAGCCCCTGGCCCCTAACCCCTGGCCGCTAAAATAGGCCACGATCCCCAAATACAACGCGAACGCCATTTTCTCTTGAAAGTCGGGGTCGATCAGCAGGGTTTCCTCTTCGGGGTTGCTCAAATAACCCAGCTCCAGCCAGACGATGGGACGGTCGCACCAGTTTAAGATGGTTTGCTCCCGATTCTGAAAGACGCCCTGCTCAAAGGTCGGCAGGCCCGTCTCCTCGATATAGCGCGCGAGAATGGCCCGCGCCGCCGCCGCGCTCTCCTCGTGCGCGCCCGTCATGCCCCGCGCCGAAACCAGGGCGAACGCGCCCCGCGCCGCCTGGTCGTCCGTGCCGGCGCAGTGCAGGGAAAGCGCCAAATCGACGTTTGTCTCGTTGAACATCTGTGCGCGCAGGCTATTGCTAATATTCACCTCGGCCGAGTCACGCGTCATCATCACTTGGGCGCCGGACAGCCGCAGCAACTCGGCAAGCTGCAGCCCCACCGCGAGCACGACCTCGTGTTCGCGTATGCCGGTGCTGATCCCCGCCGTGCCGACAGAGGCCTTGTTGCGCATGATCTCGCTGTCGGGCGCGATGGGTTCCTCCACCCGATTCGGCTCGGCCTGGTGCCCGGGGTCAATGCCGATGATCCGTCCTTTGAGCGCGTCGGGAATTGCCGCTGTCACGGGCGACGCGGTCGGCGCGGGCGTAGCCTCCACCGTCGGCACTGGCGTCGGCGCGGCCGTGGGCGTCGCCGGCGGCTCGGTCGGTTCTATTTGGTTTTGATTCCCCCAGCAGCCTGTCAGCAACAGCAGCAGGCAAAGGGGGAAGATGATTGCTCGTTTCATAAGATGATTATACCATATTTGAAGGAATAAGTAATGGGGAATAAGGAATATGGGAGGTGTGCTTTTCCACCCCACCAAGTCTGCGGACTTGGCGGGGCCCCGGCGCACATTTGATGGGGTGGTTGAATATACAATTGAAAAACAGCCGCGCTGTTTTTTCCACAATTATTCCTTATTCCCTATTCCTTATTACTTTGGAAATACTCTGTAAGTCCCCTGCACAAAGCCCTTGCCGCAATATCCCAAAAGGCGGGGTCGGAGAAGAGGGCGTCGTCGTCTCTGTGCGAAAGGTGGCCCATTTCGATACAGACGATCGGTCGGGTGCTCCAGTTAAAGCCCGTTTGGTCCGAGCGGTAGGTGAGCCCGTACTCATTCGGCCGCACCATGGGCAGGCCCGTGTCCGCGCAGAAAACCGCGATGATCGTCTTGGCCGCCGCGACATTGGTATCGTACCAGTCGGTACAGTTTTTCTTGGGCACGAGCATGAACGCGCCGCGCCCGCTGCCATTGTTCAAATGCAGACGAATGCCCAAATCGACTTCGTGCGCGTTGAACAGCTCGGCCCGCTCCTTGTTGGAGATGTTGATATCGTTCGTGTCCCGCGTGAGGATCACGGTCGCGCCCTGTTCCTCGAGCAGATCGCGCAGGCGCAGCCCGATTTGCAGCACGACCTCATACTCCATAATGCGCGAGTTCACGCCCCGACAGCCGCCCGCTACGCGCGCCTTGCCCGTATTGTCCCACGGCGCGTTGGGCTCTTTTTGGCCGTCCATCGTTCCCTGGTGGCCCGGGTCTACGCCGATGATGATGCCTTCCAGCGGCAGGGGCTCGGGGGTGGCGGTGGGTTCGGGCGTTTCAGTGGACAGGGGACAGGGGACAGGGGACAATTCGGTAATTTTGGGGCTTGGTATAGTATCAAGAACAATGCCTTCCGTTTCATGCGGCTGCATGACGGCAGGGTTTTCCCCACCGCCGCAGCCCAAAAGCAGGACGGAGAGAAGAAGGAGGGCGCCAATGCAAAACAGTTTCATCTTCATAAGCTTACTATCTGAGGTCCAATAGCTGAATGGCTTTTCGCAAGTCAAACGCACAAAGCAAGTCCACACCGGACACCTGGGTCTTTGTGCCCTTCGGCACGACGATATGCGCAAAGCCCAGGCGCGCGCATTCTTTGATCCGCGTCTCCATCTGGCTGACGGGACGCAGCTCGCCCGTTAATCCCACCTCGCCGATGGCGGCGGTTTGTTCGGGCAGGGGCCTATCGAGCATGGCCGAGGCCAGGCAGAGCGCGCAGGCCAGGTCCGCGCCCCGATCCGTCACGCGCAGGTTGCCCGCCACGTTGCAGTAGACGTCCTTGTCGTGGAAGGTCAGGCCCGCCTTGCGCTCCAGCACGGCCAGCAGCAGATTCAAACGGCCCGTGTCCAGCCCGAGCGCGGCCCGTCGGGGGCTGCCGAAAGCCGTGGGCCCGAGCAGCGACTGCACCTCCGCGAGCAGGGGACGCGTGCCCTCCAGCACACAGGTCACGGCACAGCCCACGCTGGCGTGGCCCGACAAAAACAGGGACGAGGGTTCGGAAAGGCCCGCCATGCCGTCTTCCCGCATTTCGAACACGCCCAGCTCATTGGTCGCGCCGAAACGGTTCTTGACCGCGCGCAGCAGCCGCAGTCCCTCGTGGCGGTCGCCCTCAAAATACAGCACGGTGTCCACGATATGCTCTAATACACGCGGGCCCGCGATCGCGCCGTCCTTGGTCACATGGCCCACGATCCACACCACCGTGCCCGTCTCTTTGGCAAAGCGGGTGAGTTGGGCCGTGCAGGTCCGCACCTGTGTGACGCTGCCCGCGGCGGACGCGCTCTCCTCGGACTGCATGGTTTGAATGGAGTCGATGATCAGCGTGTCGGCCTTGGCCGCGCGCGCCTCCTGCATGGCGTTTTCCGCATTGGTATCGCAAAGCGTAAGCAGCCCGCCGGGAATCCCCAGCCGGTCCGCGCGCAGTTTGAGCTGCCGCCCGCTCTCCTCGCCCGAGACATAGAGCACCTTGCCCTTGCCCGACAGCGCGTGCGCGGTCTGGAGCAGCAGAGTGGACTTGCCGATGCCCGGGTCGCCCGCCAGCAGCACGACCATGCCGCCCACCAGTCCGCCGCCCAGGACGCGGTCCAGCTCGGCAATGCCCGTGACCCTGCGCTTTTCACCCGACACGGTAATGTCCTCCAGTCGGATGGGCCGTTGCGCGGTCGGTCGGTTCTTTTGCGGCGTTAGTTTTTCCTGCTCGACCAGCGTGTTCCAGCTCCCGCATTGCGGGCATTGGCCCAGCCAGCGCGGGGCCTCGTAGCCGCATTCCCCGCAGGCGAAGACTGTTTTTTCTTTCATAATCTCATATACTCCACGACGTCTCTGTCCCGCCAGGTGATGTTCTGCCAGACGACGGTGTCGCCGCCCGCCGCCAGCAGCAGGGAGCGGTCCGCGCCCCGCGTGACGCAGAAGGTGCTGCCGTCGCTGATGAAATACACATAATTTCTCGCCTGCGTGTTGTAGAAGATAAACGCTTCTCCTACGGCAAAGTCCGCCACGTCCGCCGCGATACAGAGCAGTTCCCCATTCTCCAAAAGCAGGTAGAGGTCCGCGTCCGGACCGTGGGGCGCGGACAAAAAGGCGATCTCCCTGCCGTTGGTCTGCGGGTCGTGCACCCGAACGGGCTGGCGCTTTTCCTCGATCTTGCCCCCGTCAAGGCGCAGGGAGCACAGGCTGCCGCCTTCGCCCGCCCAGACCAGCAGCCCGCCCAGCAGATGGGGTCGGGACGTGCCGAAGGCAGTATCTTCGCTCATGGCGATCGTGACCGATTCACCCGTGGTCACGTCGCAGGCAAAGAGTTTATAGCGGCGCGTGCCCGTGCGCTCGATCCAGCAGACGGTCGTGCCCTCCGCCGTCAGCGGCGGCACGCCCATGTGAATGGTTTTCAGCTCCCGCGCCTTGCCCGTGCGCACATGATAGGCCATGAGCCGCCCGCCGCCCGCGCCCTGCACATCTAAATAAACCAGCGTGTCGCCCAACAATCGGGGGAATCGAATGTTTTGATAGCTCTGCGGCACGGTGAGCTGGGAGTTGTGACCCGAGGCCAGGTCCCGCAGCAGCACGCGCGAAAAGGCCGCCGTGCCGTCCCCCGCGTAATAGTCGCCCGCCACCGCCACCAGCGTTTCGCCCGCCACGGAGATGTCCGTGAGATACTGCCGGTCCGCCACGACCCATTCCTGCTGCAATTCCCGCAGGTTGGCGGAAAACAGGGGCCGGTCCGCGCCGGCGGGCAGCGGGGAGGGCGCGGGGTCGGGCGTGGCGCGGCCCGCCTGCTCGCCCAATCCAATGCAGGACAAATTGAGCGGCGTCTCGATCGCCTTGTCCATCAGAGGCAAACCGAAATAAAGAAAGAGCAAAGCAAAACCGGCCAGCAGCAACAGGCCCGTAAGCACCGAAAACAGGGGAAAGCCCTTTGTCTTTCGAATGCGCGGGCCCCTTTCTTTCGTATGTGTATACTTCCTGTCCCTCCTCATGCTATTTGTCCTCTAATATAATGAAAACGGCTCCGCCGTTTTTTCCTTCGCTCCACTCTCCACTCTCAACGCTCCACTCTATAAAGGCTTGCGTCCCTCCAACGCCTGCGCCAGAGTGATCTCGTCCGTGTACTCCAGGTTGCCGCCGATGGGAATGCCGCGCGCAATGCGGGTGCAGGCGATACCCAGCGGCTTGATTTGCCCGGCCAGATAGGCGGCCGTGACGTCACCCTTCGCGTCCGAGTTGGTGGCGAGAATGATCTCGCTCACCCCGCCCGCGCGGCAGCGCGCCAGCAGCTGGGGAATGGCAAGGTCCTCCGCACCCACGCCATCCATCGGCGAAAGCGAGCCGAACAGCACATGATAGCAGCCGCGAAACTCGCGCGTTTTCTCCATCGCCAGCACGTCCTTGGGGTCGGAGACCACGCAGATTAGCCCGCTTTGCCGCGTCGGATCGGCGCAGTAAACGCAGAGGTCCGCGTCCGTATAGGCGCCGCAGACCGGACAGGGGCGGACGACCGCGCGCGCACCGCGGATCGCCTCTGCCAGCTCCAGCGCGTCCTCTTCTTCCAAACCCAGCAGGTGATAGGCGTAGCGCTGCGCGGTTTTTCTGCCCACGCCGGGCAGCTTGCCCAGCTGCGTGGTTAAGGTTTCGATAGCGGGGATAACTGCGCTCATAATCCCAGATTTAAGCCGCCCGTGATCTTCGCCATCTCTCGGTCGGAGGTTTCGGCCGCCTCAGTCAAGGCCGCGTTCACCGCCGCCACGACCAGGTCTTGCAGCATTTCCACATCGTCGGGGTCCACGCACTCGGGCTGAATGACCAGGCTCTCCAGCCGTTTCGCACCCGTGACGCGCGCGGATACCATGCCGCCGCCCGCCGCCGCCTCAAAGACCCGTGTCTCAAGCTCCTGCTGCGCGCGCAATGCGTCCTGCTGCATACGCTGGGCCTGTTTCATCATCTGCTGCATATTCATGCCGCCCATATTGGGGAATCCGCCCTTGGCCATATTGTTTCTCCTTTTTTTGCTAATCTTCCTTAAATAGCGTTGCATCTTTGCGGTCTTTTTCGCCTCCAGCTGTGTCGCCGTCGTTCAACGTAGGCCGCCTGCTACGTATCACTCCTGCTCCGCGCTGGTGAGCGAAAAATCCTCACCAATCTCCTAACGCTATTTAAGGGCGATTAGCATTACTCTATCGTTAAATGATTGCCGAACATCGCGAGCAAGTCCGCCTCGGCCGCCGTGGGTTTTTCCAGTTGAAACCGGAGCGTAACGCCCGGCGCGGCCGTGTGCACCGCCTCCTGCGCCTTTTGGAAGGAGAGCGGTGAATTGGCCTGGGGATACTTCTTTGCCGCCGACAGGGGAAACTCCACCGTCAGCTGCCCGTCGGCCAGGCTCTTTGCCGCGCCTTCTTTCGCGACGGCGTACACAAAGGCGTTCAACTTTTGCAACGCGCGCAGCGCGCTTTCCCAGACCTTGTCGCATTCCGCGGCGGGCAATTCCGCTGAGGCGGGGCGCACTTCCGTTTTGGGCGCGGGTGGCGGCGGCTCCGGTTCGGGCGCGTCCTCCCACGGGGGAAGTTCTTCCGCTTGGGGGGTGGGGTTTTCCGCTTGCGGTTCTGCCGGCGGGCGAACGCAGTTCGCCCCTACGTTGCCCCCCTCCCCGAGGGGGGATGTCAGCGCAGCTGACAGGGGGGAGTTAAGCTTCTTTTCCAGTTCCGCCACGCGAATGGCCAGGGCCCGCAGGCTGTCTTCGTCTGCGGGGCGGCAGATACGCAGGATCGCGCTCTCTACCAGCACGCGCGGGGAGGGGAAGTAACGCAGCGCGGAGACGGTCTCCACCAGCTGCTCCAGCATAAAGAGCCAGATATCTTCGTCGGCCTTCTCTGCCTGGCGGCGCAGTTTATCCATCGTGTCCTGCGTGCAGTCTAAAAGCTCGGCGCAGTCGCCGCATTGTTTCGCGATCAGCAGCGCGCGCACGGTGGCGGTCAGATCGTTCACAAATACGGCCAGGTCCCGTCCGTTGGCCACGGCCTTGCCCAGTATGGCCAGGCAGGCCGCGGCATTGCGCGCGGCCAATTCGCCCGCAAAACGCAGCAGATCGTCCTGGTTTACGCTGCCCAATACATCATAGACGTCCGCCTCGGTGACCTTGCTGCCGCAGAAGGACAGGCATTGGTCCGCCAGCGAAAGCGCGTCGCGCATGGAGCCGTCCGCCAGCCGCGCGAGCACGAGCAGGCCGCCCGCGTCGATATGCGCGCCCGCCTGCTGCAAAACGGATTGCAGGTTGGCCACAATATGCGCGGCGGTCAGGCGATGAAAGTCAAACCGCTGACAGCGGGAGATGATGGTTGCGGGCAGTTTTTGCGGCTCGGTGGTCGCCAGGATAAACAGGACGTGGGCCGGCGGCTCTTCCAGCGTTTTCAATAGCGCGTTGAACGCCGCGCCGGAGAGCATATGCACCTCGTCGATGATAAAGACGCGGTGTGAAAGTTGCAGGGGCGCGTACTGCGCCTGCTCGATCAGCTCGCGCACATTGTCCACGCCGTTGTTGCTGGCGGCGTCGATCTCGACAATATCCGCCGTCTCGCCCGCAGAGGCCAAACAGGCCGGACATTCATTGCAGGGCTCGCCCTCCTTGGGCCGCTGACAGTTCACCGCGCGGGCAAAGATCTTTGCCGTGGAGGTTTTGCCCGTGCCGCGCGAGCCCGAAAACAAATAGGCATGGGAAAACTGGCCCTCGCGAATCTGATTGCCCAGCACGGTTGTGATGTGTTCCTGCCCCACCACGCCGGAGAATAAGCGCGGGCGGTAGGTTCGGTACAAGGCTTTGTATGCCATAAAAACTCCTTATGCCAAGTAATAAGGAAGGAGGAATAAGTAATAGTTTACGATAAAACTGCTAACGCAGTTTTTCCATTTATATATCCAAAAAGCCCATCCGATGTGCGTCAGCACACCTTCCCTATTACTTATTCCTTATTATTTATTACTTTTGAGTATATCATAAATATACTCAAAAAAACAGCTTTTTCCTCAACGTCGCCCGCACAGACGCGTTTCGATTGAGCAGCGCCAGCACGGCGGCGAGCAGCAGGCAGGGCGCGACGCAGTACCAGGCCCACAGGATCGGCCGCCCCGCATGAAACGCGGTGTTGACCGCCCATTCCACAAAGAGTGTGATCAGACCCATTGAGGCCAGGATGACCGCCATATTGCTGAGCAGCCGCCAGGGCGAGTGCCGCACGATCAGCGCGACCGCGCCGACCAGCGCCGTGCCCACCAGCGTCACGGGCAGGGCAAAGATGAAGAACCACGCGCCGCCCGTCCACAGGTTGATCAGATACAGCGCGGCCAGGACCGCCAGCCCGTTGAGCGGAATGCAGAGGCGCAGGGGGTGACGGCGAATGAGAAAAGGCGGGAACAAAAAGACATAGAGCAGCCCGATACTCAAAAGCGGATACCGCGCCCAGGTCAGGTCCCCGTCGACGGTCAGGTTGCTGATGATCAGACCGCAGGCGGGGATCAGCAGCAGCAGCGCGAGACTGCCCAGCACCGTATAACGCTGCGCGCGCCTGGCCCGTTCCGAAAGCCGGCGCATGGGCGGATAGGGCGGCGGCGCGTCTGTCCTCTCCGTTCGGTTCGGATTCAATACCGGCGTTTGGCACAGCGGACAGCTTTCCTGCGGCTCCGCTATTTTAACGCCGCACTCTACACAGTACGACATACACTACTCCTGTCATTGCTCTCTATTTCCACGGGCACGCCCAGTTCCACCAGCCGTCTGAAAAAGGCGCGGGGCAGGGCGGGTTCCCGAATCGTGCGCAGGATATGGAAGGTCAGCACCCCGTTGTAGGAAATGGTGGAGCAGGCCACGGGATTGATGGCCAGCGGGCCCAAGACAAAGGCCATGTCCGTCACGTAAGCCGCCATCTCGGCGGGCAGGACCTGGTTGCCCAGGTTGGAGATACAGGTCGAGCTCTTTCGGTCGCCCACCGCCAGAAACACCTGCTTTAAGACAAAGTTTTTGATAAACAGGGGCATGATCCGCACGGCCTTGATCTGTTCCGAGCGCACGTTGGCCGTAAACTTGGCCAGCAGCTGTCGGGGCGTGACCTCCGCGCCGAGAAAATGGTACACTCGATTGAGGATCTCGTCAAAGTCATGCGCGCCCACGCGGGGGTCGATCCCCGGGTTGACATAGCTGGCGAAATTGCGCAGGGTGCGGCTGGGGAAAAACTTGCGCAGATTCACCGGCACGTTGATCTTGACCTCCCGCTGCCGCCTGCGGGGCAGGCCCTCCGCCTCTTGCAGTTCCTGCACCGCTAAAATCAAAACCGCCGTCAGCCAGGTCGTCAGACTGACGCCCTTTTCCCTTGCCTTTTTTAGCAACACGTCCACGGGCATTTTGCCCGTGACCAGCGTCACAAACCCGTCGCGCGGCAATGTGCCCCGTACGCGATAGGCCTTCGCCTCCCGACGGCTGGAACCCGCCTGCCCCGCGTAACGGAAAAAGCTGTCCTCGCTCTCCTCGGGTTGGGGCGGCTCGTCACAGTCTAATATCTCGTCCCCCCGGGGAATGTCCGCGCCGTAACGCAGGGTCAGATATTCCGCGACCAGCGTTTTGAGATAACACAGCCCGCCCGAGCCGTCGGTCAGCGCGTGAAAAAACTCGACCGTGATCCGGTTGCGGTAGTACAGCACCCGAAAGAGATAGCCGTCGTTCTCGCGCGGACGCAGCGGCATACAGGGCCAGGGCCCCTCCGGACGCACACGCAGATTTTCGTCGGACCGCTCGAGGTAATACCAGAACGCGCCTCGCTCCAGCCGCGTATGATACATGGGAAAACGGGGCGCGACGCGGACCTGCGCCTGTTGCAGCAGCGCGGGATCAATGGCCTCGGTCAGCGTCATCGACAGCCGAAACAGGGCGCTCCATCTTCGATTGCTGGCGGCGGGATAGACCTTCGCGGCGTTGTCCAGCACCAGCCAGTCCGGAGAATTATCCATGATACAGCCTTTCGGTAATAAAGCGGGCGGCCAGGGGCAGGTCCTCCTGCCGCTCGGCCAGGTCATACATCAGGTAAACGTGCCACATACCTTCCGCTGCGATCAGCTCGCTGTGCACACCCGCGGCCAAAAGCGCCTCGTGCAGGCGCGTGGAATCGGACAGCAGCAGCTCGTCGCTGCCCGCGAAAATCAGGGTGTCGGGGATATGGGAAAGGTCGCCGAACAGGGGCGAGATCTCGGGCAGGCGCAGGTCCTGCCCACCTGCGTAACAGTCCGCGTCAAACGCAAGCTGCTCGTAAGACAGGGATGGGTCCACCGCGCTGTTGCCCAACACCGATTCGCCCGACAGGGTCAGATCCGTCCAGGGCGAAACGGCGACAAGCCCCACGGGCTGGGGCAAACCCAGCGTATGCAGCCGGTGGCAGAGGGCAAGGCTCAAGCCGCCGCCCGCCGATTCGCCGCAGAAGAAAATTCGTTCGTAACCGGCTTTAAGCACATAGCGATAGGCCGCCAGCGCGTCGTCCAAGGCGGCAGGATAGGGATATTCCGGCGCGAGGCGATACGCGGGGCAGAAGGTGGCCGTGCCGGTCCGCTCGGCGATCACGCTGCCAAAGCCCTTCGCGTGGGCGATCCCGCCCGCCGTGTACCCGCCGCCGTGCAAATAAAGGATCGCGTGTTTATCGTCCGCGCCCGGGGGACGGGCAAAGCCCGCCTCAAAGCCTGCCATCGGCACGTCTTCGAATACCACGTCCGAACCGGCGATCAGCTTGCCCGCGAGCTCCTGTGTTTGGCGGTTCAGCCCCAAGGCGGCCGGTTTGGTCAGCAACGGCTTGACCAGCTTCAATTCCGCGCGCACCCATTTTTCTTTTCTCATAAGAGTAATGATACCATATTTCCATTGGCTTTAACAGGACGGATTCTATATTTTCCCGCAATTCACATTTTGTCCGCAAAATGCTGATATAAAAAAATATAAGTATCTGCAAAAGTGGTTGCGCTGTCGTTTTTTTGTGTGGTATACTAGATAGCGTATAAATGTAGGTGACGGCAGATAGCGGGCCGTAAGAGGGGAGCAGAGGAGCCATGAGGCCTGCTGCAATTTTAGACATTGGCAGCTCCAAGGTTGTTTGCTTGAGCGGCAGCACGGTGAGCAAGGGCGGGGTTGTCGTGCACGGCGCGGGGATCTGCCCCTACGCGGGATATCAGTACGGCGCCTTTTTGGACCGGGACTCCCTGCACGAGGCCATTGTGAGCGCGATTGAAAAAACCGAGCAGGAGAGCCGGAGCCGAATCCGCGATGTCGCGCTGACCGTGCCCGCCGGATTTTCGGTTCTGACCCTGTCGGACGCGACCATCACGCTGGGCAACAGCGCGCGAAGGGTCCATTCCGGCGACCTGGACCGGCTGATCGCGGTATCGCTCAAGAAGATCAAAAAGCCCGAGGGCTTTGTGCTGATGCACAGCACGCCCGTGTTTTTTATGGTCGACGGCGTAACCAGCGCCGAGGTGCCGGAGGGCATTGTCACGGACGAGCTGTCCGGCCTGATCTCGCATATGTTCGTGCGGGAGGACTATATCCGGCAGATCGCCTCGAGCCTGGACACGATCGGCGTGGAGATATCCATGTGCATCAACGCACAGCTGGGCGAGGCCGTGATGTTAATCCCCGCATCGGAGCGGGTGCGTCCCGCGCTGCTGATTGACATCGGCTACCGCCAGACGGACATCGCCGTGGCGGAGAGCGCGGCACTGACCGCGCTGACCACGCTGCCCGTGGGCGGTTACCACTTTGCCGCAGACCTGGCCTTCGGTCTCGATGTGCCTTTGGACGCGGCGGAACAGGCCAAGCGCCGGTTCGTTTTCTCCTTGGACTACGCGGACAAGACGGAGGTCCTGCGCACGCCGGACGGCAGCAAGCGCGTCTCCTACGCCGCGATCTCCTATATCCTCGAGGCTAGGGCCTCGGAGCTTGCCTCCCTAATACGCAAGGAGGTCGAAAAGCTCAACGTGAACATGGACGCGCGTCCGGCGGCCTATCTCTCCGGCGGCGGCCTGCTCATGATGCGGGGCAGTCTGGACTTTATGAAAAAAGCCCTGAACCTGTCCTTAAAGCGTGATATGCCCTGGACACCAAGGCTCTCGACCCCCAACTATTGCAGCGCGTTCGGCGCGCTGGACTTCGTGCTCGCCGCGTCGCGGGCGGAGGAAGAGGGGCCGCAAATTTCTCAAGACGATTCCTCGGGCAAGGTGCTCAAAAGACTCACAAATTTCCTAACCAAGTAAGGGGGACTAACCATGTTGGAAAAAGAAACACAGTACGCGCCATTTGCAAGCATTAAAGTGGTGGGCGTCGGCGGCGCGGGCAACAACGCCGTCAACCGTATGGTGCAGTACGGGCTGCGCGGCGTAGAGTTCGTCGCGATCAACACAGACCGTCAGGCGCTGTCGATGAGCAAGGGTGAGAAAAAGATCCAGATCGGCGAAAAGCTCACCAAGGGCCTGGGCGCGGGCGCGGATCCCGACGTCGGGCGCAAGGCGGCCGAGGAAAGCCGCGACCTGATCGAGGACTCCCTGCGCGGCGCGGATATGGTGTTCATCACCGCCGGCATGGGCGGCGGCACGGGCACGGGCGCGGCGGGCATCGTGGCGGAAATCGCCAAGCAGATGGGCATTCTCACGGTGGGCGTCGTCACCAAGCCGTTCTCCTTTGAGGGCAAGGTGCGTATGCGCAACGCGGAGATGGGCATTTCGGCCCTGCAGCCTGCGGTGGATACCTTAATCACCATTCCCAACGACAAGCTTTTGACCCTGGTCGGCCGGGCCAGCCTGCCCGACGCGCTGCGCGTGGCGGACGACACCCTGCGCCAGGGCATTCAGGGCATCTCCGATCTGATCGCGGTGCCCGCCATGATCAACCTTGACTTTGCCGACGTCAAGACCATCATGAAGGAAAAAGGTCTGGCGCACATGGGCATCGGCTCCGCCTGCGGCGAAAAGCGCGCGGCGGACGCGGCCCGACAGGCCGTGGAAAGCCCGCTGCTCGAAACCTCCATCGTGGGCGCGACGGGCGTGCTGATGAACATCACGGGCGGCACGGACCTGAGCCTGCTCGAGGTCAACGAGGCGGCGGAAATCATTCAGGAGACCGCCGACCCCGAGGCCAACATCATCTTCGGCGCGGACATCGACGAGTCCATGGGCGACGCGATCCGTATCACCGTCATTGCCACCGGTTTCAACCGGCCGCAGACAGCGGGCGGCGGCGGGTCTAATCAGCTCATGTTCGGCGGCGGCAGTTCTTCGGGCGGCTTTGCGAGCGCAGCGCCCCAGGCCCCGCGCGGCGGCTTTTCCCAGCCGATCCCGGGCGTGCAGGCGAACGCCTTCTCCTCCCGCCCCTACGCGCAGCCGGTTGAGCCCGAACCGCAGGAGCCCGCCTTTGTCCAGCGCAGCCAGCCGCAGCAGAACCCTCCCGGCGCCTTCGGCGAGCAGGACATCAACCGCGACTACCAGGAACGGCCCAAGAACAAATTGGACATTCCCGCGTTCTTGAGAAAGTAAAACAAAACAGCAAAGGGGGAGGCGCCTAACGCCTCCCTTGTTTTTACCCTCGGTGGATAGGGAACGATAACCGCGAATGGCGCGAAACAGTGAGCAGTGGGCAGTGAGCAGTGGGCAGAATCGCTCACGCGGGTTTTCTATTTAACCACGAATGACACGAATAAACACAAATACCGCTGCGGCGGGGAGTTATTTTAACCACGAAAGGCACGAAAGGGCACGAAAAGACGGGCGATTGATAATCGCCCCTACGCGGGCGGCGGGGGGATTTTAACCGCGAATGACGCGAACCGGGGCCCCGCCCAATTCGCAAATTGGGTGGGGTGGCAATGGACGCGAATGACCGAGGCGGCGGGGAGTTATGAACCGCGAACCACGCGAATACCGCTCACGCGGGGGTTTTTCTGTGTCATTGGAACCCCTGATTAAATCGTTCGCGGGGGAGTTTGGCTATCAGAATAGTCCCAACTTAGGCGTTTCTGACAGGCCAACTATTCCACCTCACGATTTAATCAGTGGGCCCCATTGCGAGGAGAACGCTGCCCTCATAATAATGGAGAAACACGACGAAGCAATCCAGTCTCCCAAGAGACATCAAGAAAGGTTGTTTATGAAAAAGATTCTTTGTTTTATCTTAATCGTACTAATTCTGGCGGGCACAGCGGCCTGCAACAGAGAGAAGAATATCACGGTTGAAGAAACGGCAACGCCCATTGCGGAGACGCCCGCACCCACGCCTTCGCGTTCGCCGCGCCCGACGCCAACGCCAACGCCGATCCCGACGCCTCCGCCCCTGTCCGGCACGTGCGGGCCGCTCAATTGGGTCGTCGATCCCGAAACGCGCACGCTGACGATTTCGGGTAAGGGCGCTATGCCGGATTTTGAGTGGGAGGAAACGTTCCCCCCCTGGAGCGGTCTGGGCGATTATTTTCTCATTGACAACCCCATGTTTTATGACCGGGTCGTGATTGAGGAGGGGGTGACCCGCCTGGGCGCGTATACTTTCTGTGGCGTGGCTCTTACGTCCGTCTCCCTGCCCGACAGTCTGTTATCCATTGGCGCGGGCGTGTTTATGCTTGGCGGGGTGGAACGTCTTTCTATCCCGAAAAATGTAACGCTGATTGAAGAAGGGGCCTTTGCCGTCGGTTGGATTTCGGCGTTTCAAGTCGCGTCCGAAAATCCGGCTTACCGCACGAAAGACGGGGTGCTGTTTTCAAAAGATATGTCCCGACTGATCTCCTATCCGATCGCGAGCAAGAGCGCCCGATATAGGGTCCCCGTCTCTGTCAAACATATTGAAAGCAACGCCTTTGGTCACAATTTAGATTCCTCGTTGATCCGTTTGGAGGCCGTTATTCTGCCGGAGGGGCTGATTTCGATTGGTGATGAGGCCTTTGCCTTTTGCCAGATCCTTACGGAATTTAAGCTGCCCAAAAGCGTCCGGCATATTGGAGAAAGCGCGTTTAGCTGCGCCAATGTCCGGGAGCTTGTCCTGCCCGAGGGCATGACCGAAATCGGACTGAGCGCGTTTTGGGACTCCAGGTTGGAGCGGATTATCATTCCCGCCTCGGTGAAGAAAATCGGCGCGCAGGCGTTTTGGGATAATTGGGGTCTTGCGGTTTATTTCGTTGGCGAGCCGCCGGAGCTGGAAAAAAGCGAGTTTGGAGGGTTTCCCTTCGATCGCAACAATCGCGACCTTATTCTTTACTACCCGCGCAAGCTGGCCTCCGTTTGGGCGCCCAACGGAGAGACGTACTGGAATGGCTATCCCATTGAGCCTTATGATTCCCTGCCGAAAATCACCGGCAAGTGGGCCGCCCCCGCCTGGGCGCAGGACTGGGACGATGACTGGGACGATGATTGAAAACAGCCTCATAGCTGTTATTGCGGGGTACACGCTCACCGTCATTGCGCCTCGTTTCTTACGTCATTGGGCCCGCCGATTAAGTCTTGAGAACGGGGGCGAAAAATGGTATAATGAATGCATGAAAAAGCAGTTATCATTTAGTGATGTTGAGTATGCCGACAAGCGCAAGAAGACCCAAAAGGAAAGGTTTCTGGAAA
>Ga0123353_10005396_pt1 | contig 16765 bp, 7 predicted proteins | sample TergutLab28metaG_3_FD_92763 | JGI IMG/M metagenome (GOLD analysis project Ga0123353, IMG submission 92763) | Labiotermes labralis P3 segment gut microbial communities from Petit-Saut dam, French Guiana - Lab288 P3 | ecosystem: Host-associated > Arthropoda: Insects > Digestive system > Gut ...
ACTAGTATTGTAATAAGCTAGCCTTTAGGGGATGGCTGTGCTGAATTGAATTCATAAGCGGATGTATGCTAAAATAATTTGATGAACTCGTAACCAAAGTTATAAGGACTGCCAGTGAAACCTAAGAATTTGTTTAACTGGATTCTTCATGAAATTTATCTCGCATTGTCACTTCTGGGAGACAGTGACCTGTGGAAGAGGAGGGGTATGTAATGTTATCTTAAGTCCTTGGAGTACGTCTGCCTACTATGCTAACACTTTATATGTTTTTTGTTTGTATTTTACATTATTTTTCGGAATAGAAAACGATAATTTCTCTTTGTAATGAGAGTGCATTTTGTTTTCTGGGAGGGAAGAGTTGGGGTTTTAAGTACATTTCACTGAATTTGGCTTTCGAAAAGATAAAAAAATAATATTTTGCAATTTTATTCCATAGTACTGTGTTCCTACCTTCAGTCCGTTTAATAAATATCAGGTTCTCTTGAAGGTGGCTTAGCATGAAGAGGCTTATCAGAGTATCGATATCAAAATATTGTTTGCACGTGCAAGCAGAACGTATTTGTGAGATATCATGGTTTTCGAACACTGAGGTAGGACCAAACAAAAAGTACAATAAAATATCAAACATTGTCGCAGAATCGTGAAATTGCTGTCACGAAATTCTTATCGACTGTACAGTATATGAACTGGCAACAATCCTCATGAAAACCTAAAAAATGTTAGGAACAGCTCAAAATTCAATATGTTGTGCGCTTTCGTTTGCAGAAAGTGACAGCGTATTCATTCATTGAGCACAGTGGGAGTACCTGAACAATGGCCTGCCACTTCTGTGTGACTGGTTGCCATATGCGCTGCACACGTCGACCGAACTTCTAATTCCCTGAAGTTGACCAGGATATATGGCCCGAAACATGTAGGAGTTGTGTGTAATTAATATGAAAACTTTTATGCAGGTAGTTGGTGGTGAAATTTGTTTGTAATGACTTTACTTTTCTTTTTTTTAATACTTAAAACCTGCTCCGAAAGTTTTTCGTCCCTCAGTGTTACCAACATTATAAATGGGACATCATATTTTTATATCAGGACGGGGCTTTCCATTTACATGGAGAAGTACGCATGTATGTCAACACACGTTCTGCGAATACACTGGGGAATCAGAGCCGGGCCGACGTCGTGGTCAAATTTGATCCCCCAGTCTAAATTTACCAGACTTTATTTTTTGTAAGGGGATTGTCAAGAATGAACTGCACTGTGTACCATTACATACGAACTGTGATGCTGTGCTGGAACCTATTACAAGCGGAGATTGCATGTATCCCATCCTACATGCTACATCGCACCAGGAAAGATATTCATTATGGGCGGAATGTTTTTCTTGCTACGTATGAAAAACCTTCTGGGTTTGAAACTTTGATGACGATATTTATTTACTGCAGTTGGGTTTCGACCCGGTGGCAGCGGTCGGTAAGCTGGTACAAAAACAGGAAAGAGGCAGCTGTGTACAGAAGAGAAACAATACACAAAACAATACAAATAAACAGAATACTGCAGAAAATAGCAAACAAACCCACGAAACAAAAACAAACTTTAAAAAATATTAAAAAACATAAGTCAAGTAATTAGATAATAAAATAGAGAAGTAAATAATAACGACACAACGTACTGTACAGAGCCTGCTTACATCTACGTAACTAAATGTCAATGATAATACATTTCACCACCGATAATCACTTCACTTCACTTCACTTCACTTCACTCCCCACTTTTTACTGCCTTGCACTTTCGGATGTTTCTTTACCACGTTACAGAAACTCTTCACTTCTCCACACTTGTTATGTACGACACAAGTCAGTATGGCTGTCTACGTATCTATATTTGGCTTTGCCTGCATATCGTGACTAATTTGTAAAGACATTTTCAAAGTAATCACTATGTATATCATCGCGATATTTCATGTCCTCCCATCGGAAATGGCGAAAATGTAATTCTTCCGGGATGTGAACCATATCGACTGGTACATAGTCACGGACATTTCGGAGCGTCGTAGTGCTGCCATCTTCAAGGGGCACGCAGTCTAAGAGCAGTGCCCTCTTACAATTCTTGAAGTGCTTCATTCTGAGGTTTGAAACCTTCATTACTTATCAGTTGAAGTGGCGTAAAAATTTCAGAACTCTTTCAAATTCGATTATATTATGGCTATACGTGTAGAGTGAAGGAGGAGAAATAAATAGTATTTGTGCTGACTACTCTAACTGGTGAAAGACTACGTGACCTGGTCCGATTCACGTACACAGCAAATACGTATTCCTGTCCTCAGTGTAGAGATCTACACTGGGGACTGTCCAGATACTCTTATATACTCGTAAGTGAAACCTGGAACTAAAGCGGTCGAACCGTCAAGCTAACGATTTATTTCCACTTATGTAAGTATATTTGCCTTGCGTCTGGAAATATTCGGTTTTATCTTTAGTCTGAATCGCTGGGTCTTGTCTTGCACAGAGGAGACGCAGTACACAACAGTCGGCGCCGTCTGTTCAGATCAATACCTGTCAGTACCTTTAAAACATCCCAACTTGCACCGCTTGTCACCAATCTCTATACAGACGTTATATCGTTGCTTTCTGAACACTTCCGTCACAGAAACACGTGATATGTTACTGCTTTAAGGTTGAGTAGTCTCTTTACGCACCACCAAGTTTAATATTTCAAAAATTGTAACTTGTCCTTTTAAAGGGACCCATAGGTTGTACCGAAACGTCGGTACGGAATTAGGAATAATCTTAGTATTCTTCCTCTTTTTTCTTCTTCTTCTTCTTCTTCTTCTTCTTCTTCCCCTTCTAAAGCGTTACAACCTATGTAAGGTTCTGGTTTGCTCAACCACTTTCTTCCAACTATCCCAATCCTGTGCTACTTTCTTCCAATTCTTATGTTTATGCTCTTTATATGTTCCAAAACGTCATCTTCCCAACGTGTTTTAAGTCTTCCAATTGGTCTTTTAGAAATGGGTTTCCATCTCTTAATCTTCTGCACAATATTATCCTCAGCCATGCGTTCAACTTGACCTAACCAGTTTAATTACTGTTTTTTTTAATAAACCCAATTATATTTTGTCCTTTTAATATGTCATTTATTTCTTGGTTAGTTTTAATCCTCCAGTAGCCACCATCTGTTCTTGTAGGACCAAATATTTTCCTCATGATCTTTCTTTCGAAAGTCATCAGTTTGTCATATTTTCCGTAAGTACCCATGTTTCGCAGGCCTAGGTTACTGTTGGAATTTGCAGTCTACGCAGCACAATATCTGAGAAGAGCGCAGATCACAAACAGCAATTGCTTCCATATACAGCATTAAATGGATGGCTCTTATAACCAAGACTAAATGTGTTTACAGCGCGGTACGAGCTGAGTCTTTAGATATAAATCAGTTTAACTGTCTTCTTTCAAGGCTTATGGCACAACAGGTTCATTCACTTATCCCTCGCTTTTAGCAAAGGTTAAGTTTCAAGACCTTCGCGAAAAGCGAAAATCCGCGAATAATTTTCCGCTCCCCACCAAATATTTAATGTTTTTAGTGATTTAATTTTCTTGGCAGAAACACTGTGATTGCAGTTGCGTCCTTTTATCCCTTCAGTTCGTTGAATATCATGCAGTATGGCTTGAAGATCTGTTAGAGTCCTCGAAAAATCTTGATGCTTCTATCCATTCAAGGGCCCGAGCGATGTGTTTTTGTTCTTGGGGCGACCAGACGAACTCGGAAAACCTCCACATACTAACCCGCGGAAAGCGAAGGATGAACTTGTGCTGCGTAGCTTTTGGAGCCAAGAAAATTGGTCGTAAAATAAATTTTCATTACGTGTATTTTGGTTTCCGTGTTCTTAACAAGAACATTCGGATATAATGTTACGTCCACAGCGCTATTTTCCACATAGTCTGAGCCACAAAGATGCACTTATCTTATCGTGGGGACAGTTTTTCTCTTTACAACAGAACCTGTATATGTCATGTCATAGTTAACACAGGAAAACAATTTTAAGGTCATTAATAAAAAAATTTTTAAGGCTGTTATTAAGTACCATTGTGAGGTCCTATAAATCTCAACATTTTACGCACTATATGTAACCAGCTTTTTTTTTAATTTTTGTACAACAATGGTCTGATGATGGCCAGTAAGGCAAAGAAATTCATTGTTGTGTTTGACTGTGTACGTACATGATTTATTTTATTTCTACTGTATTTTCTCTTCCCTGTTCATATCAGTTCGTGTCCTGTGTTGTCAGACGTCGTGTCACAACTTCTTCACGTCACGAATACTTTTTATACAATTTTTTGACGCAAAAGTTTCGCTTCAGCACTGGAAACATAACTACAGAATTATACAGCACGCAGACTTATTTTCTGACCAGCCGTCGTGTTTTTTCGCCTAATCCGCTTAAGAGAAGCTCCTTGCCACGGAGACGGTTGCAGTACGGATATCAGGCTAGTTGCAGAGTATTCTTACCTAATTCTGCTGACTTACGACGCCTAGCAATTTAGTATCAGGTTGCGACGTTGGAGGTTTCCAGAGAAACATGTCGCTGAGAATTCAGGTCTTCTGATGCTACGTCTGTAGGATATTTTCCGACGTTTCGAAGAAACCTACGGACTCATTCAAGGAATCAATATTCGAAGTAGGACGAGAATGTGCTCTTTAGGTCTACCGATCGTGGATGCGGAAACTTTCTCTTAAATGATGGTAACTTCTTTACAGGCTACGGTGTGTCTCAATCCAGAATGATCATATTCATAGCTGTCGGAGGCCATGGGAAGCTGAAGTATCATACATTAGATTCTCTTGAATGGAATTCATTAAACACGAAGTGGGCTCTGTACGGAATGTAACAACAGCACAGCGAAGCAAACAAACTCGTATAAAATATTTCACAGTGTTTGCCCATGTACTTGTTACTGATGGGCCTCTAGGGTGCCCCGAACACCCATCCCACTCTTCCCGTTTTTACCTGCTCCGCGTTACGCTGCTCTGATATTTGACCTGTCATTAATTATTATTGAACTCATAACGGTGACTGTAATCGCAGGCACGTCGGTTGTTGCATTAAGGTCGCATGATGTTTTAAGGGGTTCACGGGGAGGGTCAAAGGTGAAACGTTTGATATAGACCGCCCGCCACCCACTGTATATCATCCCTACTGGAGCAGGGGTAAATAGATGGACACAGCAACTCATTATATTATCAGAACCAACCCCACCGTGGCAGTGCAATGGACAGGCGGAGCTTACTGACAATGGCGCCCTGAGTCGGCGTCTGGTCTTCTGCAGGCTGTACGTCCACACGCATAATTTGCACGCTCTTTCAGGGAACATTTTTGTAACTGATGACATTTATTTCATTATTGTTGTGACTCCTGAATACGGGACTTGTTAAGATAAAACGTTTTGAAGTGTTGTGAGCCAACGAGTACGGTAAAGGTAAAGGTAAAATTCACCCCAGATCATGCCACGAAGGTCTAGAGGGGGAGTAGAGGTTTAGCTCTACTCTTTCATTAACCTCGGCGCTAAACGGGGGTGCGTGGTCAATGCCACGCTCCTACCGCTTTACCCCCTGGAAAGACGCGGTACTCATTGTATAGGAGGTTGGGTAAGTCTCAGAGCCGTTGGGCGAAAGAGTATGGCCCGTCGGAAATACTATCAGGCTCGCATCATGTTGACGCAACTTTCGGTGAATCGTCTCTTTGGCTGGTCGGCCGCTACCGCCGTCTTAGTGATCTCCTGCTACTCAAATATGCAGCTTTTGGGGTCTTTCTTAATTAAAGTCACAGAATGGGGATTGGTCCACTGCGGGTCCTTGACATTACGTGCCACACAAGACTAACGTTATCTTTCAACAAGACAACGACCCTCGTAAACATACCGGAAGGCTTTTGTTTATGATTTCGGTGGGTTACATGGTAGACAGTGTAACGTAGACGTAGATACTCGCCGAACATTGGACGGCCCGTGGTTCAGAGTGTCGGCAAGGTGCGCGATATTTTGTCTTTCCAAACACGTCCGCGCCGGCCCTGGGGCCAACCCAACTTCTCATCCATTGGGTGCCGAGATTATTTTTCGGTGTTAAAGAGGCTGGGACTGAAGTTGAACACCTAACGTCGCGGTTTAGAATGAGTGGAGCTAAAAGACATGCTCCCCTCCCCTCGATGACTTCATGGTGTTTACAGGGACAATTTTACCTTTTTTTTTAAATTACCTTCGTTGGGTTCCATCCTGGTCTTGCAGTTGGGCTGATTGACATCCCTCTCCACCAAGGTATGAGACAAGAATTCTTTTTCCGTCTGTGGACAGAAGGTGCATTTAACCCTGTCGCCCTGTGTCAGTTTGATATGAAGTTCCGTTGCACTGCCCCGAACTGCTGACCACAAACCATGCGGCCAGTAAACACGCTCTTACCCTAACATACTGACTGACCATAATTAAACTAACAGGCGTCTTTATAGCCCAGTGCTATATAAATAAAACGAGAGTGAAAAGAAAAGAAGAGACTAAGGAAATAATTTTATACCTAAGGGAAAGTAAAAACCGACACATGGAATAAATGATATAATGCAATAATTTATAGTCCTTGCTCTTCATACCAAACTATCAGAGTGACCTTATTAGGTAAAGCTGACACGAGAAAATTAATAAAAAAAGAAGTCGGAAATATCATAAGTAAACAGACCACTTGGAAGACATTGTCATAGAAGGACAGTAATGAGTAACTGCATGGAGCAGATTCGTAAATGAGAAGCTAACATGTCCTCAACTAGTCAAGATATTTCCGGCAATTTGTGCAGGTTCGTTACCGTGTTCACATCAGATCGTCATTTGTCTTTAGGGATAGCGTCAAGAGAATTTATCTCAAAAAGGCAGAATGACATCATGTGTGCGGGATTTATTTCGCGTAAGGCTAGATCCAATGGAGGACTTTGTGTGTACGTAAATGGCCATTTGACCTTCCGTGAAAGGAGGGATTTTTTTGTGAAGCTCCGCCAAGGTTAGCATCCTAACAACCCCCTTCTTGGAGTCCGTTGGGTAGCTGGTTGATATTTAAAGGCTTAGGGGGAACAGCAGCAGAATATCACGTCTGTATCTATGGTAAAAGGAATTCCGTTTTAAACTCCTTTCACAAAACAATTGGCTTATTCCAGTCACTTTGACCGCTCTTGACATGTTATACGATATAGACTCATGATTGCCTTGTAAATCGTACGATTAGCATGCAAATTTCATTTTGAAATGGGGTACAGTTTGAGCCACCAAAAACTGAAACCAGAATTTGTAGTTTCCTACGAGATGTTAAAACTTTGATCGAACTTCACATCTGAAAAATATTGCAATAAACAAGAGGAGTGTGGTAATACGGTGGGGGAGGGAGTGGTGTCGTCCGTTGACAGATACTTCTTCAATATTTGCGAAGAGAACAGGAAATTTAGTGAACATTCACTCGGTAATTGCAATTTGAAGCCTTCCCAATGCACACATCAAATGAAATTTGTACTTGGCTTCATAAATGTTGATTTGGTTTTCCTTGAGCAGTATAAGTAATTATTAGACAGTATCATTTCATTGTTTTCAGAAGCTAACAACACTGTATGTGCTTTTGGCAATTTTACAGATAAAAAAAAATACTTGAAATGTATTCAGATGGTCTTATTACGTACAGAAACAGGAGCAACAGAGAAAACTGCATTAGATTGGAATTCTCAGGGATATAGAAGAAGAGGTAGGCCGAAGAGAACTTGGCGAAGGACAATAGAGGATGAGATAAGAAGCACAAGAAAATCATGGAACGAGGTCAAGGGGCTAGCTGGAGATCGCAATGCCTGGAAGCTCTTCATGGTTGCCCTATGCTCCACAAGGAGTAAAAGAATTTGATGATTCAGAGGGCCTTAGAAACGCATGAATGAAATATTAAATAAATACACTATAATTTTAGATTCGGAAGCAAGATGTAAATACGATAACATAAATTTATTTTCTCAGTAAAATTTGACAAGACGGGCAAATTACGTACAACGTAACATTGAGGCGCGTACGTGCAAACATTGTTACTGTGGAAAAGGAATAGGCGTTACATATTCTGATTGTGTGTTTGTATCCTTAGGTATCCAGCGTGAAATGAGCGTGCGCCATAGTCATCTGTTGACTCTCTGTCTCTACTAAATGCTTTCCACATTTTCTCATAAAAGGCGCGATTTTCGAGAAAAAATTTATTGAACATAAAATATGTTTTGATCTTTTCTACAAATTTGAAATGATTCTCATTCTAAGAAGAAATGAGCGAGATGTGATCAAAAATGTATATTAGTCTTAATGTAAAGTACCCGTTATTCTTCTCCGATTTGAATTAAACTTGACTTGTATCAACAGATTTTCGAAAAATACTGAAATATGAAATTTCATGAAAAACCGTCCAGTGGGATCCGAGTTGTTCCATGCGGACAGACAGAGGAACAGTGGGACAGACAGATAGAAACTAATAATTGCGTTTCGCAATTTTGCAAACGCGCCCAAAAACGTTAATTAGCCCCAGGGGGTTGGCTGTGGGCCTATCAGCGTGGAGGCTTGGGTTCATTCCCAGGGCAATCCATGTTTTATTAGTGGCGGGCAAATGGGCAGTAGGATAGATTTTTTTGGATTATGTTGGTTTTTCCCTGTCGGCGTCATTCCGTCAGTACTCCATACGCATTCATTCGTCTACCACCCAAAACATATAGACGACTGCGCGTTTAACTACGTATTGAACACATTTTAAGCGACTCTTAGTCTTATATTTATTATTTATATACGTGCAGGTGTTAAGGGACTAAATATGTATAAAGCTGTTACTAATTATGACAATTTTATGGCCTTTTTTGCACAGAATTGATCGCAATTACGAGAAATCCTTAACTTATATCCACTGAAACGATCACAGCCATCATGAAATGAGGTATTCAAGTGAGCCACAAGATTTCCTTGAGATGCTCCATTTTAATACGTAACACACGATTCTCCTGGAGGATGAACTGTTCATAACCAGGTTTGCCTGCGTCATCACACAGTTTATTGGTCACGTGATGTATGTCGCTACACGCCGTTGGTTGCTGGAGCTGTCTGTCCGTCTGTCCACCTTCTGTTGTAATAGTGAATCGAGTCGGAAAATTCGCTTTGTGTTATTACAGGAGACTGGCAATGCTATACAGGGGCAGCGTTAGTTCACTTGGTTAACCCAATGAAATTGAACTCACTGTGACACCCCCCCCCCGAACCCCCCCTCACACTTCACCCTCGCCATGGGCATCACTCCTGTTTGACTATATCGATACAGGATTGGCAGTACAGGTGCTGGATTCGAACACAGTGTCTTGCTTTAATAGCAAGTAGCAGTCTGCCAGTAAACGACATGGAGGGCCATCGGACGGCGCCTGCTCCGTAATTAGGAGGTTCCAATTTCAAATCCATGTCAAGATACCTGATATCGTGGCATATTTGTCGTGTTTTTCTCAGTTCCCCCAGACACATAATGGATACTACGTCACACAGACCACAAATATTTTTAGCACATTTTTGAGTATCATCGCCCGTTTAGCTTACTACCGTTCGACACTGTGTTGAACGAATTATTAACCAGATTTCTTACATAGTTTTTACTGTGGGTTGTGATGCAATTATTAGAAATGAATTTGTGATAGTTATTAACCAGCTTTAACCTTTCAAAGGCGTGGGGATTTAAATGCCAGCTGTTGCCCAGGATGGAGGAGATTGTAACCCTTAAGTGCATTCACGATTCTACGGTGCTATGAGGCTGGAATTGTGTAAACGTTAAGGCACGTTCTGAGCTCGGCATCGAATACTGATACAAAACATAAATAATATTACTGAGACCTTTGGTCTTTTTGGATGTAGGAACCATAGCCTACTGTGTGTTTTAAGGACGAGAAATATATTCCGGTCGACCCGAATCGAATTGTTACTCTTCACAATAAAATGGTGGATGTTCTGTGACGTCCTTCAAAGTTATTCAATCAAGAACTCTGCAGGTTACCTACGTGGCTTGTCTGTGCTTCATCCAAATCTCTCTCTAAAAAAAAGCGATTATTTTCCTAAGTTAGTTTCCCCTAAACGGTTTTGCGCGGAACCACGAAGTTCCAGTTAATGGCACTAATACAGTTGCCACAAGAAGTTTACATTACAGTATAAGAGCAACCATTTAAATATTGATACGGGGTTCTCTAGAAGTAATTTTAATTGTTTTTAATATTTCTGATCTATTGCAGCTCTTTAGAATGAATGGTATAACATTATTGTGTAAAGGTCTCCATGGAACTAAGTAAAATTTTCACAAGGCACTTCTGCCGTACATCTGAGCGGACACACCAACCCTACATACGTCAGTAACGGAACGCGTGACTTCATATTGCAGTGCAATTAAATTCATCTGCTGTTTCTTCTGCTCTAGACATATCAAGCCTTATCTTTATCAAGTAATTATCCGTGATATATCAAGTACAAAGGAACACCTTTAAAAGTCTTGACAGGCACTTAGGATTCCAAGAGGTCGAGGCTTCCAGAATTTCTATACAGTTGGTAAATGAAGGATCGCCGCCAGATTTTATCGTTGGGATTCATTTCTGTTAGAGGCTGAGTTCGCCCCAGGACCACATTGCGGCCGGAAAAATAAAGTCATTGAAAACTTCTAGTGATCCCACCTGAAATCGAAACTGCTACCTTCCGGCTTGTGGCACAGTGCCTCGACCGAAGCGCCAGTGAGTGCCCCCGTATGTCGTGTCTGCAATTGGGAAATTGTGGAGACTCACCGATTTAGTTTTTCACAGATAAAATCGTCTTTGTGGGCATCACATCATGTACGAAGGACCACCAGTTGCAGCAGTGAGAGGTCCTCCATACCGAATATCAAGCGAGAGACTTGAATAGAAGAGACAGTATTTTAGATCTTGACGTAGACGGAGTGATATAAAAAATTATCCGAAAATATTAAGATGCATCAGTTTGATATGTTTCATGTTCCGTTTAAAGCCTAGAGGTAACCATCCGGATTAACATTCAAAAATTCTTCATTGCCCTGGCATTGTGGTTATGTGGTTTCCATAGATCTCAGAATAAGCTGTTATCGCTATCGTACGTAGCGTAGACTGATTGTATGTTTTAACCGAGGTGGAGTGTGGATACTGCGCGGTAAGAGCTAAATCTTTAGATAGAATTCAAATTTTTCTTAGTCTTTAAAGGTTTAATTAGATGTATAAAATTTATTAAAATGACCAAAAATGCACTGTGGCTTTATGAATGTAATTACATTACGTTGTAGCCACCGACATGTTGCGGCCATTCATGTGTACGTCTTCAGGGTGATAAGTGCAGGAATAGAATTACATTTATAATATTTCTTGACAACTCCACATTTAGAAGTCGTATAGTTTTAGTTAAAATGCCAGTTAAATGGTAAAACAGTGATGAGTATAGAATATTAGAATGTGGCTCTGTGGAGTGATGCAATAAATTTTGTGTATTAAGGTGTATGTTTTAGATGGATACAGCTGGCTCAAGATTGCGACAAAACACTTTATGCTGTAAACACGGTAATTGACTCTACAGTTACATAGGAGAAAAGGGGGTAGTGACTGTCAGTTTTGAATGGACTCTTTTCCACGCAGATGTTTGGTTCGTCTGCCTGCCTATAATACAAACACGCAATAATTTGGTGCCAAATTTTTCATTATCTGTAACATGCAGTTTTTTTAAATTCACTTTACAGATTTTTTTGTTTGATCAGCATGTATTAACATTTAATAATGAAGGGAATCAATGCACTAAGTTTGACATCTGTGATAGCAGTTCACGTTTAATGGTACTGTTGTAACAAGCTGCGGTGAGACTGACAGGCGGCTCTCTTAATCGCAAATATGTTTTGGCTGCCTGCTGACCACAAAGTGGTCTACGACAACAAAGCATCACTACGGCTCAGCGCTAAATGAATGTAAATTAAATGAAAAACTTGCTAAGTGAATGTTTTCGCAAATTAGTGTAACATGTCACGAATCGTTTACTTTGTTGGACTTCGTTCATTATCTGGTGTTAAAAAGAAAACAGTGTTTTTCCGGTATTCTATGGGTAGAGCTGCCCCAGCCTTTGTCCGTGACCTTATCTTTAGCATGAGAATGGTCACAGATTCTGTCCCTGAAAGACGATGTCTGTGTTATGAACGCAGGGCGATGGCAAAGCCCATAAAATAAATAATTCCAAATGTGGCGTACCATCGACAGACACCTATTGAACTGTATTTTAACACTGTTTATGACTGTCTCTATGCTGTAGGGTTCATCCTGAAAAGCTACTAGTTCCTCAGCTAGTCAAGAAATTTCCCATATTTTATAGATCACAAAATCTATTACCGCGTTCACAAGAGCCTGCCCCTAGTTGGCTTCCTTAAGGGCCAGCTCGTTGCATTCCAAACCTTTGCATTCAATTTCAGGTTAGATATTTTTTAATATTATTTTCCCATTTATGCCTAGGGATAGTGCAGTTAGTATAGCTACTAGTTATGGGCTGGACGGTCCGGAGATCGAATCCAGGAGGGGGGCGAGATCTTTCACACCCATTCACACCGTTCCATGGGCCCACAGAGCCCCCATTGGTACCGGCTCTCTTTCTCGGGAGTAAAGTGGTCAAGGCGTGGCACTGGCACCCACCACCATCTAGAGCGGAGGTCAAAAAAAGAGTAGAGCTATGCCTCTACTCCCCCTCTGGAACTTCATATCCTGTTCTAGGGTGAAATCTGTCTTTATGCCATTGTCTTCCACTTGGTCCTTTCAGGTTTTCTTACTAAAACCGTGTAAGCAATTCTTCTCCTCTTCTCTCCATACTGCTGCATTCCCCGCCAATCTCATTGTGTTGGACTTGAGCACCTGAGTACTTGAGCTGAGTAAAAATCGTAAAGCTTCTTTCTGTGTAGTTTTCTCCAATATCCTCTTACCGCCTCTGTCTCAAGACCAAATATTTCCCTCGGTATCATATTGTGCAATTCCCCCAGAATTATTTGTGACTAACTGCAATGTTATTAAAGTGTTATATTTTTCACTCCTCGCAGTTCTTGTCACGTGTTTTATCTTATGTTTTGTGGCCAGTGCTGGCAATTTCTACCTAATTTTCCCACGCTGTGTTATATATTCATAGTTCAACTTTGTGGTTGGCCGCCTGATCTTTCTGCAGCTGGAATGTCAGAGGTTAATAAGCGTTGATCATCCACAGACATGCACCTGGTCTAACCTTATAGACACGTGTAGACCTTGTCTAACCTTATAGACACGTGTAGACTTTGTCATTAATCATCTCCCCTGAATGTTCTTCAAAGTTCTGGCATTTGCTCTTGTGGTTGGGTATTCAAAGTGTATTTCACCCGCAGAGATGCTCTTTGCTTTGATAAAAGATTTGAAATTAAAATTTGTGGTTTCCAATTTCAGTCCTTAACTTATTGTGCCGTATTTTTGTTTCACGGCTATCAAATATGACTCCGTATATTCGGGCAAATGTAGGCAGAATGATATTACGAAATGTTGGTATCAATCGATGAAATTACACGGCCTAACACCTCAGGAGTTTGGAGTCTGTAACTTTCAAATGAACTGCCAAACTTAGTTGCAAATCTTAGGGGTTTGCAAATTTTAGGGCAGCGGTGGGGGTGGAGAGAAAAAAATAAGTCGATAAAGTTGCGACCGAACTTCTGTATCCATTCTCACCATTTTATTTTTGCGCTACGGCCTACTCAACTTTCTTCCTACCTGTTAATTCCATACCTCGAACATTTTTCTCCCCTTTTCACTCTGTATATTTTATCTTGATACTTTCTTTTTATCTGTCCCCTCGGGGCATTTCTTCTTTCTTAACAAGTCAGCTCCTATTCCGCAGAGCCTGCTTCGTCTTATAATGCTATTGATTTCTGCAAGAAACTTCGGTCTGCTGTTTCAACACTCTACATGTTACGTCATCACTTGAACATTTCAGCTGCACTACAGCGGCAGTTTGCGCTAACATATCGGCAGTCAAGTTCCATGAACGGGCAGATAACTTTGCTACGCCGCGGGTCGGGTCACCAGTCTTCGTTGTCTCAAGACCGACGCTGAAAATTCCATTATATTGCCATTAAAACGCCGAAGTGTTTGGATTGCATAATTCGCAAATTTCTGTAAGATAAATTAGACAGAATGTAGCACTGTGCTGCATTTATCACTAAACAATATCAAGGAATGGGAAGAAATGGAAGTGGGGTTCGACATTTTCTTAACAATTCTTGCTCCTGGGGAAGGGGATCCAGTTACCTTTTGGGTAGTTTACTGACTTGGCACCACGGTTCAGCTCAGTATTGTTCAAAAAGAAATAATCTCTTTCCAGTGTCGGGAGTCGATCTCCCTTCTCTCCCTTTAAAACACGTGACGTATTCTCTGTATATATTCTGGCAAAGATATAAAATTTAAATAATACATCATGCGATTGTTTGGACTATTAAAGAGGGAGAAAGTTGCATGGGGATGGAGGAATTGGTATAATTTGCGGACTTAAGTGAATGTTAGCGGATTATGAAATGAAGGACAGTGCAACTTACGGCACAACATGCAAATAATTACAGCCGTTAAAGACTATAGGAAATAGACAAGTAATAGGACGTGTCCACGTGAAAGGGTGGTCTGAAAATTGGTCATAAAGAATACAATAGTAGAATTTGTTATGAATACGAGGCCTGTCCGGAAAGTATTCAGCCAATTTGAATATATTGAGAACCGCCTTGATGTAACTCGGTAGCCAGTCAGAGAAGACCTTACTGCGCATCCGTGAACAGGCACTCTCCCGTGGGGCTAGTCAATCGGCAGTGAGACGCCGTTGACTGAGCTTGTATACTGTGTGGGCGTTGCATTAAAAAATCTCCTCACTTTCAACGACGATTTTAGCTTTGGGAACAGCCAGAAGTCGCAGGGAGCCAAATCTGGCCTACAGGGGTGCTGACAGACCTGGGTGATGAAATGTTTTGCCAAAAAAACCTACACGAGAGCTGTAGAATGGGCGGACGTATTGAAGCAGTTTCACTGATCTGTTCGATCGGCCATTGTGAACGCGACGGTCACACAGTACACAAGATCAGTTAACCGCGTCTCACTGCCGACTGACTAGCCCCACGCGAGAGTGACTGTTCACGGATGAGCAGTAAAGTCTTCTCTGACTGGTTGCCAAGTTACTTTAGGGTCACGCGACCGGTTCTCGAGGTATTCAAAATGGCTGTATACTTTCCGGGCACGCCTCGTACAACTGCCTCGTGCTGGAGGCCGTAATGATGAAACTTGCGGTTAATCAAATGCAGATTTCTTGACCGTCTCAGTGACTGTCTGTTCACAGAAATGATTCCTCCCCGTGTAATATACGTTCTACGAAGTGATGTCTGCAAACAAGTACTGTTGTTCTCCCAAGCAAGCTACTGGATATTTTAAAGACAACTTTAGTTATAAGAAGTTTTTTACTTAGGAAATGATTATCTTCTAAGCTTTCACACCGTGCAGTGTAGTAGTGGGTTCCTTTGAAATGCCAAAACAAACCCGTCTTAATTAATTATATATATGTATATTTTTATTTACTGTGTTTTGTATTGCTTTGTTTATACATATTTATTCTTATTTGTTTTGTCCGTACTAGTGTAAGGACTACTGTCACCGAGTGACAACTCAACTGCAGTTGTAATAATAACAATAAGCGCATGCGGAATGTAAAATCGAAAGTGATACCAGTAATAATAGGGGCGACTGGGACTATTTCAAAGTCATTTAGAAAATACGTAACATACCAGGGAAACATGAAGTCAAGGAAATACAGAAAACAGCCATATTGGGCACTGCACACATACTTCGGAAAGTACTAATGTAAAAGTACAATAGATTCAACACTGGAACTAACGATATAAGCACCATGAATAGTAAGAACAGAATAGCTGCAACACTGTATTCCCTAGGGACATAGTTTGTCTCAGGAATATAAGTATAAATAGCCTGCATATAGGAGATGATGATCATGATGATCATAACAATAATAATAATAATAATAAATTTCAGGAATATATCTCAGCAACTCCAGTCATAGACACCTTAAAATTTTGAGTTACCAGCGTGTTTATGTGTGTGTGTGATTCTGTTCGTAAAAACCTGATAATTTATAGAATTAAAAAATTATTTGAAAGATTTTCGTGTAATTTTATACCCGCGAAAGGCAAATACATGGAATTCCGTCACCTCGTTACTTATTATCAGCGCCTTAATGTCGTTTGTGACGGGTTTGAGACACGTCAGCAAATTCAGATAAATTCGTCAAGTATAGAAGATATATAGAACGATAATCTTGCCGGTTGTTTTGTATGGGTGTGAAGCTTGGTCGCTGACATTGAGGGAGGAAAGGAAACTGAGGGTGTTTGAGAATATGGTGTTGAGGAGAATATTTGGACCTAGGAGGGAAGAAATAACGGGGAATGGAGGAGATTGCATAACGAGGAGCTAAGTGATCTGTACTCAACACCGAATATTGTGCGGGTGATAAAATCGAGAAGAATGAGATGGGCAGGGCATGTGGCGCGTATTGGGGAGGAGAGGGGAGTGTATAGGGTCTTGGTGGGGAAACCGGAGGGAAAGAGACCACTGGGGAGACCTAGGCGTAGATGGGTGGATAATATTAGGATGGATCTCCAGGAGGTGGGATGTGGG
>Ga0123353_10005397_pt1 | contig 16765 bp, 13 predicted proteins | sample TergutLab28metaG_3_FD_92763 | JGI IMG/M metagenome (GOLD analysis project Ga0123353, IMG submission 92763) | Labiotermes labralis P3 segment gut microbial communities from Petit-Saut dam, French Guiana - Lab288 P3 | ecosystem: Host-associated > Arthropoda: Insects > Digestive system > Gut ...
CACGGCACCGGACTCCGGGCGCAGGACATCGGAATCGAAATCAAAATTCACGCCGTAAAGCTGCACCTTGCCTGTTTTTTCCAGGCTCTCCTGCATGGCTTCAGTCGCGGTCTTTTCTTTCTGGCCGGTGACGGCGCAGGGGGGATGGATGTTGGAAACGCGGGTGAGTTTCACCCTGAAAGCGTTATCCCCTTCCTTGCCGCCGGGCTTGGCATTATTCATGATAAGCAGATAACCAGGAAATTGGGCTTCCGCGATTCCTTTTGAGACAGGCACATGCGCCATCGCCCCTTGGCTCTGGCTGCCGTCCTTGGCGTAGGTGCGCGTGAAGCGGAACACATTGTTCTCTATGCCGCCCGCCAAATCGCCAAGTACTTCACTGATAACTTCCAGGCCAGCTTTCCCTCCGTGACCTGACCCATACACATAGCACCCCTTAATTTGCCCGTCTTTCTGGTGAAAGATCAGGAAAGGACTGTAGCCAGTTTCTTTTTGCTGGTTCACCATGTCGCGATTGGCTGGAAGTTCCTGGCCACTGCTCCCGATAATGTGATAGATCCCGCTAAAATCCGTCCGTAGTTCGACAGGCTGGTCGAACCGGCCATAGGCACTCAAACGGGAAAGCCGGTAGCTTGCATATTTATCTGTGCTGAACAGGGTGACACGCGCGTAGCGCCCAGAAGCCTTCTGTTTGAGCGGGATGGAAAAATCATACTTAGTACTTGAAGCCGTAAGATAGGCTTCGGGCACATCAAACCTCGCCACGGTTTGAAAATTACCGTCTGGCGACTGGGAGAGCGCGAATTCAATCCGGCGCGGCGTACGGTTGCGGCCTCCTTCAACCCCGGAAACACGGAAGGACTGTATCGTTGCAGGCGCAGCAAATGCATAGAAAAGGGTTGCTTCTTTTTCTCCTTCCCTTTTATCGAGATCATCTTGCATGAATGGATTCCCTGTCTGTCCGTGACTGATCCCTTCGATCTGGTTGGAGATATGATCAATATCTTCATTCTTCTGTGCAGGCGTATAGGGGTACCCGCCGTTGAAAAAGTTCACCACGTCGATCAACTCGCCGCTGTTCGCGGTAGCGGCAGGTGCAGTTGCCTGTGCCATGACATTGGCAGACAAAACCGCGCCCAAGAGCAGGATGAACGTTTTCAGGGAAGACATAGGAGACCTCATTGCCGGTAAAATATTATTTTATCATGAATTAGCAGAAAAGCCATACACCATACACATATCACAAACTTCACTTATGCGTTGAAACATCGCCAAAATTCTCCAAAGTCTTGCCCACTGCCGCATCCATTTGGGCTGCGAGCGCCGTATTTCCGGCAGATTTCATGGCATCTTTACCACTCTGGCCCGCTAACGATTTTGAGGCCGCTGCTGTCTGATTTCTCAGGATATCGCCATAAAATGTATACAACCCAATCGAACCGATAGCGATGACCGCAACGATGATGATGTATTCCGTCATGCCCTGACCGGCCTGACGAACATAACGGCGGACATTCTTCAGATTCGTAAGTTTCATGCTTTACGCCTCGTTTCAGGAACTGAAATTTCCTGTTTCCTGTGGCACCACAGGAAACAGGAAAACGTTACTGCTTGGCAGTCTTCTGGTCGCCAAAATTGGTCAGGTCTCTCGTGGTGGATTGAGCGTTTGCTGCATTACCAGCAGCAGTGCCAGCAGCTGTGTTCTCCTTATCACCTTTCTTACCAGCCAACGACAGCGCTGCCGACGCCGTCTGATTACGCAGCGCATCCCCAAAATATGTATACACGGCAATCGAACCGATGGCGATGACCGCAACGATGATGATGTACTCCGTCATCCCCTGACCGGCCTGACGAACCTTGCTACGGATTTTTGCAAAAAGACTTTCCATGTGGGTGTTACCTCCAAAATTTTAAAAAAACGTTACTGCTCCGAGTAAAACAGGGTACTTGCAATGAGCACCTCTTCACTCACCGGTTACCAACATGCCCTCAGTAAGTACCTGCGCGCCTTCAGACGGCCCAGACAATACCCATGCAACTGGAGTGTCACTTTGACGCTCTTATTGTGCATTTCGATGCCATGTCGGCTAATCTTTTGTAACAACACTTACGTAGTTTCTACAATTACGCCTTTTTCAAGTTAAAAAATCACGAAACAAGTATCAACAAAAAATTTTTCCATTTCTATAGGAATAATTACCAATATACACAGCCGCATTGCATACTATTTCTCCTAAAATACCTGCTCAATGAGTTTCAGAAAATAGAAAATTTATTTCTGAATTCATGACACATATTTATTCCAGTGCCTGTAAAGCTGGCGCAGTTTTTATTTCGCACACAAATACCAGGGCACCTCGAAAAACTCCCTTGTTTCATGGAGTCAGAAAAATTTCCCTTTGATTTCATTGGAAAAATTTTTGCTCTTTTGTCCAAACCCGATGTTTTTCGAGGCGCCCACCAGTCTGAAAAGAGAAGATGCGTATGTGTTAATGGCGTTTTATCACTGCTTCACATGCTTTTTGCTGTTTCATCAATTTTATGAAGCTTGATATATTCGGCAGAATATTTGTCGAAATTTTTCCTGCGTTTGTTCCGATATTTTCCTTGATAAAAACCGTTGCAATCTTCTGGATATGATGAATAATTGATGCACGTTGATGGCCTGTTTCTATTCAGGGTATCTCGGACAGTTTTTAACACTTTTATTAATAATAGTAATTAATATGATGTGAATTTATAATCAAAATAGGAAACAACCTTCGCGTATTGAAAGCGCTTTAATCAAACAACCCAAACTGCTTATCCGTCCCTTCTTCCTCGCCGCCCTCTTCCACATCCACGAAACGCACACCCACGCCCAGCAAACGCACCGCCCCTCCCCGCCGGGCGTGCGCCTCGTCGAGCAGCGCGCCCCAGATGGCCTCGTTGGGGGACGTGCACACGCATTCGGCGGTGGTCTGGGTGAAATCGGCAAACTTGACCTTCACCATCACGTTGTGCACGGGCCTCGGAGCCGACAAATTGGCAAAGCGCCGACGGAATTCCGCAATCAGCAATGGCAGCCTGGCATGGCAGGCGTCCAGGCCGGGCAGGTCATGGGCATAGGTATGCTCCACCGACAGGGACTTGCGGATGTGATCCGGCTTTACAGGGCGCATGTCGATGCCCCGGCAAAGCTGGTAGAGCGTAGCGCCAAAGCGCCCGAATTCGCCGACAAGGCGGGCCATGTCCCAGGCGCGCAGGTCGCCACAGGTCTGTACGCCGCGCTTTTGCAACCGTGCCGCCGTGACCTTGCCGACGCCGAAAATTTTGCCCACCGGCAAGGCGGCAGCAAAGGCATCGGCATCCTGCGGGCGGATGACGAATTGCCCATCGGGCTTGTTCCAGTCGCTGGCAACTTTGGCCAGAAATTTGTTTGGCGCAATGCCCGCCGATGCGGTAATGCCTACTTCCGTGCGGATCCGGGCGCGGATTTCTTCGGCCATCCGCGTGGCCGAACCCTGGCAGCGGTCAATGCCGCTCACATCCAGGTAGGCTTCGTCGAGAGAAAGCGGCTCCACCAACTGGGTGTAATCGCGGTAAATGGCAAGAATCTGCCGGGAGGCTTCGCAATAGCGGCGGAAATCCGGCGGCAACAGGATGAGTTGCGGGCATTGCCGCAAGGCCCGCGCCGTCGACATCGCGGAACGCACGCCAAAAGCGCGCGCCTCGTAATTGCAAGTCGCAATGACCCCGCGCGCCTCGGCCTGCCCGCCTACGGCAAGCGGTTTGCCGCGCAACGCTGGGTCGTCACGCATTTCGACCGCCGCGTAAAAGCAGTCGCAATCGCAGTGAATGATTTTGCGCATGGGTTCAAATCCACCCAGAACCTGTGCGTCACACCATCACACGGCCCCGCCCCTAATTGTCCCTCACGCAATCGACGTAATATTTGCCGTCTTCCCCTTTCACCAGCCCGTGAATATCCGTCTCGAACCCAGGGAATGTGGCATTGAAGTCGCGCGCAAAGGCAAGGTAGCGGACGATGGTGGCGTTGAAACGCTCGCCCGGAATGAGTAGCGGGATACCTGGCGGATAGGGCGTCACCAGCATTGCCGTCACCCGCCCTTCCAGGTTGTCGAGCCTCACTCGATCGATTTCGCGGTGCGCCATGCGGGCGAAGGCATCAGCGGGTTTCATGACGGGCATCATGTCGGAGAGATACATCTCGGTGGTCAGGCGCGCAACGTCGTGTTTTTTGTAGAACTGGTGAATCTGGTCGCACAGTTCCTTGAGGCCGACCCGCTCATACTTTGGATACTGCGCAATGAACTCGGGCATCACGCGCCACAGCGGCTGATTGCGGTCGTAGTCGTCCTTGAATTGCTGCAATTCCGTGAGCATCGTGTTCCAGCGGCCCTTGGTGATGCCGATGGTAAACATGATGAAGAACGAGTACAGCCCGGTTTTCTCGACGATGATCCCGTGCTCGGCCAGATACCTGGTGACGATTGCGGCCGGGATGCCGGTATGGTCGGCAAAGTCGCCGTCGACATTCAGGCCCGGCGTAATAATGGTGGCCTTGATCGGGTCGAGCATGTTGAAACCCGGCGCAAGATCCCCGAAACCGTGCCAGCGTTCGTTGGCGCGCAGCATCCAGTCTTCCTGGTTGAGCAGGCCGTCGTCGTCGAGATGATCCGACCCCCAGACATGGAACCACCAGTCATTCTCGCCATAATCGCCGCCCACCTTGCGCATGGCGCGGCGAAATTCGATGGCCTCGGCCAGCGACTCATTGACCAGCGCCGTACCGCCGGGCGCTTCCATCATCGCCGCCGCCACGTCACAGGACGCGATGATTGCGTATTGCGGCGAAGTCGATGTGTGCATCAGGTAGGCTTCATTGAAGATGTCACGATCAAGTTGGCGGGTCTCTGAATTCTGCACGAGGATTTGCGACGCCTGCGACAGCCCGGCAAGCAGTTTGTGGGTCGACTGGGTGGAGAAAACCATCGAATCCCGGCATCGCGGGCGCCCCTCGCCAATGGCGTGATAGTCGCCGTAGAAGTCGTGGAAAGCCGCGTGCGGCAGCCAGGCTTCGTCGAAATGCAGGGTGTCGATATGGCCGTCAAGCATTTGCTTGATGGTTTCGACGTTGTAGAGCACCCCGTCGTAAGTCGATTGCGTAATGGTCAGGATGCGCGGCTTCTTGTTCTTCGCACCGGATGCAAAGGGGTTGGCTTCGATTTTTTTTCGGATGTTTTCGATGCGGAACTCTTCCAGCGGGATCGGGCCGATGATGCCGTAGTGGTTGCGGGTCGGGGTCAGGAACACCGGGATCGCCCCTGTCATGACAATCGAATGCAATATCGATTTGTGGCAATTACGGTCTACGACCACGATGTCACCGGGCGCGACCGTGGTATGCCATACCATCTTGTTCGATGTCGATGTGCCGTTGGTGACGAAATAAAGCTGGTCGCAACAGAAGATGCGCGCCGCATTGCGCTCGGAAGCCGCCACCGGGCCGGTGTGGTCAAGCAACTGGCCGAGTTCGTCAACTGCGTTGCACACATCGGCGCGCAGCATGTTTTCGCCAAAAAACTGGTGGAACATCTGCCCGACCGGGCTTTTCAGGAAAGCAACGCCGCCCGAGTGCCCAGGGCAGTGCCAGGAATAGGAACTGTCTGCGGCGTAGTGGGTCAGCGCGCGAAAAAACGGCGGTGGCAGAGAATCGAGATAATGCTTGGCCTCCCGCACCACATAGCGGGCGATAAACTCCGGGGTGTCCTCGAACATGTGAATGAAGCCGTGCAGCTCGCGCAGCACATCGTTCGGGATGTGCCGGGCGGTGCGGGTTTCGCCGTAGAGGAAGATAGGGATCTCGGAATTGCGCCGACGGATGGCCTCTACGAACGCGCGCAAACTGAAAATAGCCTCGTCCGCTGCTTTGTGCGAAGTGAATTCATCGTCGTCGATGGACAGGATAAAGGCCGAAGCGCGGCTCTGCTGCTGCGCGAACGCGGTCAAGTCACCATAGTTGGTCACGCCCAGCACGTCCATGTCTTCCTTTTTGATGGCTTCGACCAAGGCGCGGATATCCAGCCCGGAAGTATTGTCGGATCGAAAATCCTCGTCGATGATGATGATCGGGAATTGGAATCGCATCTCGCTGTCCCCGGAGAACGGACGATACCGCCCTCAAATGTGTCTTAAATCTTCGGCAGGGTGACGCCGACCTGTCCCTGGTACTTGCCGCCGCGATCCTTATACGAGGTTTCGCACACCTCGTCGGACTCGAAGAACAGCACCTGTGCACAGCCCTCGCCCGCGTAAATCCTGGCAGGCAGCGGTGTAGTGTTTGAGAATTCCAGGGTGACGAAGCCTTCCCACTCCGGCTCGAAGGGCGTCACGTTTACGATGATGCCGCAGCGCGCATAAGTGCTTTTCCCCAGGCACACCGTCAGCACGTTGCGCGGGATGCGGAAATACTCGACCGTGCGCGCCAGTGCGAAAGAGTTGGGCGGGATGATGCAGACCTCGGCATCGATCTCGACGAAGGACTTCGGATCGAACGCCTTGGGGTCGACGACCGTGGAATTGATGTTGGTGAAAACCTTGAATTCCGGGGCACAACGGATATCGTAGCCGTAGCTCGACGTGCCGTAGGAAACGATCCTGCGCCCCTCCACCTCCCGCACCAGATGAGGCTCGAACGGCTCGATCATACCGTGCTGCTCGGCCATACGGCGTATCCAGCGGTCGGGCTTGATGGACATGCGTTGCTCCGGAGCGATGGTGAAAAGCGCGTAGTGTATGCGCGGGGGCGGGGAATGCAAGGGGAAAACGCCTGGTTCGGGAAACCTATGACCTGTGAGCAACACTGTCCGTTGCCACATCCCGGATATCTTGATGCGTCACCGGGCAGCCTTACCCCGGACGCATTCAATTTCTATCAGTGGCTTTCATTGTCAGTATAATTTGGCAGACCTCTGACAAATCATACGGTTTTTTCCCAATCGAGCAATCAGCCGTAACGCGAGCGATAAGCGTTGCGCGGCGTTTCAAGAGTAATCGTCATGGAACACATAATTCAACTACACATCGAGAAACTCTCCGAAGGGGTGTATCTCGCCACCAGTGGCGAAGTGCAGGGTCTTGCTGCGCAGGGGCGCACGATTCAGGAGACCATCGAAATCGCACGCGATGTTGCCAAGAAGCTGATCGAGGCACGCATGGACGCTCTACCACTGCCGCCAGCGCGTGAAAATTTCGATTACCCGCTGATTGTGGCGACCTGATGGGAGAACTGGCCGAATTCCGTTATCGGAGCATCGTCAAGCAAAAGAAATGATGCTCCCATTGCCAGTATAATTCGTTTTTTTTCTGACAATCATGCGGTTTTTTCGCGGTTTTCACGCCCCCGCCGGTCAGCCCTGCGTGCTGACCATCGGCAACTTCGATGGCCTGCACATCGGGCATCAGGCGCTATTGCGCCTGCTCGCCAACAGGGCGGGCGAACGGGGGCTGCCCGCGTCGGTGCTAACGTTCGAGCCGCATCCGCGTGAGTTTTTTTCTCCCCTCGATGCACCTGCACGCCTGACCTCGCTACGCGAAAAACTGCTACTGCTCGGCGATAACCACGTCGACCATGTGCATGTGCAGCCGTTCAACCACCGTTTTTCCAACTTGAGCGCGCAAGGGTTCATCCAGTCTGTGCTGGTGCACGGGCTGAAAGTACGCCACTTACTCGTCGGCGACGATTTCCGTTTCGGTGAGCGCCGCAAAGGGGATTTCGCCTTGTTGCAGGCGGCAGGAAGCGAACATGGCTTTGGGGTGGAAGCCATGCCCACCTTGTCCGTTTCAGGCGAACGGGCATCGAGTTCCGCCGTGCGCACGGCGTTGGAGGCGAGCGACTTCGGTCACGCGGCGCACTTTCTCGGGCGGCCTTACAGCATTGCCGGACAGGTGGCGCACGGCAACCAACTTGGGCGGCAGATCGGTTTCCCAACGCTCAACTTCACCCTCAGGCACCGGCGCCCTGCCCTTTCCGGCGTGTTTACGGTGGAAGTCGAAGGGCTGCACCCTCCGCCGGGCCGCCTCAAGGATGGCAGCGCCCCCGCAGGAGGGAGCGAGCAAAGCGCGCGTGGGGGCCGTGCACCTGGATCGCGCGTCCGGGGCGTAGCCAATGTCGGTATCCGTCCCACCGTGGGCAATGCCCCACAGTTCCGGCTGGAAGTCCACCTGCTCGACTGGTCGGGAGAGTGCTATGGCGCGCACCTGCGGGTGCATTTTTTTCACAAACTGCGCGATGAACTCCGCTTTCCGTCGATCGATGCGCTCAAGGCGCAGATCGGGCTGGATGTGCAGGCGGCGCGCGGCTGGTTTTTTCAACATCAGGGCGTACCACGCGGTTAATAAACATTCAGAATCGGATCCATCATGACTATAGATTACAGAAAAACCCTCAACCTGCCCGATACGACGTTCCCGATGCGCGGCGACCTGCCCAAGCGCGAACCGGGTTGGATTGCCGAATGGCAACAGAAAAACCTCTACCAGAAAATCCGTGAGGCAAGCAAAGGGCGCCCCCGTTTTCTTCTGCACGACGGCCCGCCTTATGCCAACGGCAGCCTGCACCTTGGGCACGCACTGAACAAAATCCTGAAAGACATCATCGTCCGCTTCATGACACTGAACGGGTTCGACGCGCCTTACGTACCGGGTTGGGATTGCCACGGGCTGCCGATCGAACACAAGGTTGAAACCACACACGGCAAGCACCTGCCCCCTGCCAGGACGCGCGAGTTGTGCCGCGAGTACGCCGCCGGACAGGTGGAACTTCAGAAAACCGATTTCATCCGTCTCGGCGTGCTCGGCGACTGGGACAACCCCTACCTGACGATGGATTTTGCCAACGAGGCGAACGAAATCCGCTCGCTCGCCGAAATGGTGAAACATGGCTACGTGTTCAAGGGGCTAAAGCCGGTGAACTGGTGCTTCGACTGCGGCTCGGCGCTTGCCGAAGCCGAAGTGGAATACGCCGATAAAACCTCGCCCGCCATCGACGTGGCCTTTCCAGTGAGTGACGCCCATGCGCTCGCGGCGGCATTCGGTCTGCCGAATCTGGAAAAACCCACCGCTGCCGTCATCTGGACAACAACGCCCTGGACGATCCCTGCCAACCAGGCGCTCAACGTGCATCCCGAATTCGATTACGTGCTGATGGACGTGGGCGAACGGCTGCTCGTGCTGGCGTGCGAGTTGAGCGAGTCCTCGCTTGCGCGTTTCGGGCTTGAAGGCACGGTCATTGCATCCGCCAAAGGCGCGGCGCTCGACCGGATCGCGTTCCGCCATCCGTTCTTTGACCGCCTCTCGCCGGTGTTCCTTGCCAATTACGTGGGAGCCGACACTGGGACGGGCATTGTGCATTCGGCCCCGGCGCATGGCGTGGATGACTTCAATTCGTGGCTTGCCTATGGGCGCGGCAGCGACGAAATTCTTTCCATCGTTCAGGGCGACGGCCATTTTGCCCCCAACTTGTCATTTTTCGGCGGCATGGACATCTGGAAATCCAATCCCGCCATCGTCGAAAAAATCGCTGCCTGCGGCGCACTGCTTTCGCACGGAAAAGTCGTTCACAGCTACATGCACTGCTGGCGGCACAAGACCCCGCTTGTTTACCGCGCCACCACACAATGGTTCGTGGGCATGGATCGCAAGGTGGCGGACGGTTCCACCCTGCGCGAACGCTCGCTCAGGGGCGTAGAGGAAACCCGCTTTTTCCCCGCCTGGGGGCAAGCCCGCCTGCACGCGATGATCAGCAGCCGCCCGGACTGGTGCATCTCGCGCCAGCGCACCTGGGGCGTACCGATCCCATTCTTTCTCCACAAGAAAACGGGTGAATGGCATCCGCGTACCGTCGCGTTGATGGAAGAAGTCGCACGCCGGATCGAAACAGACGGGATCGAAGCCTGGTTCAAACTGGATACTACCGAACTGCTCGGGGCTGAGGCCGCCGACTTTGAGAAGATCACCGACACGCTGGATGTCTGGTTCGATTCGGGGACGACGCACTGGCATGTGCTGCGCGGCTCGCACCCGGACGGGTATGCCAAGGGTTCTCGCCATCCGCCGAGCCGTCTCAAGGATGGCGAAGCCCCCTTGGGGGGCAGCGAGCAAAGCGAGCGTGGGGGCCCTCCCCATCCGCCGAGCCGTCTCAAGGATGGCGAAGCCCCCTTGGGGGGCAGCGAGCAAAGCGAACGTGGGGGTTCTATCGCCGACCTCTACCTCGAAGGTTCCGACCAGCATCGCGGCTGGTTTCATTCTTCGCTCCTCACGGGCGCGGCCATCGACGGCCACCCACCCTACCGCGCACTGCTCACCCATGGCTTCACCGTTGACGGGCAAGGCCGCAAGATGAGCAAATCGCTTGGAAACGTCATATTGCCGCAGGAAGTCTCCGACAAGGTTGGCGCAGAAATCCTGCGCCTGTGGGTAGCATCCACCGACTATTCCGGCGAGGTCGCCCTTTCGGACGAAATCCTGAAGCGCACCATCGAATCCTACCGCCGCATCCGTAACACCGTGCGGTTCCTGCTTGCCAACATCGCAGACTTCGACGCGGCTAAAGACATGCTGCCCGTGAATGAGTGGCTGGAAATCGACCGCTATGCGCTCATCCTCACCCGCAACCTGCAAACGCAGGCACTGGCCGACTACGAACGCTACGAATTCCACCGCGTCACCCAGGCGCTGCAAACCTTCTGTTCCGAAGACCTGGGGGCGTTTTACCTCAACATCCTGAAAGACCGCCTCTACACGACGGCGGAAAAATCCCCTGCCCGCCGTTCCGCGCAAGGCGCGCTCTGGCACATCACCCAGACCATCACCCGGCTGATGGCCCCTATCCTCGCCTTCACCGCCGAAGAAATCTGGCAGACGCTTACCAAGGATGCAGAAAGCTCCGTGATGCTCCAGGCTTGGCATCCCTTGCCCGATGTGCCCGATGAAACGGCACTTAAAGCGCGCTGGGCGCACATTACCGCCGTGCGGGCTGAAGTGTTGAAGGCGCTGGAAGAATTGCGCATCGCGGGGAAGATTGGCGCGGATTTGCAAGCCACCGTCACCATCACCGCCGAGGGCGAAGCGTTCGAGGCGCTTGCCACGCTGGGGGAGGGCCTCAAATTCGTCCTTATCACCTCCGCCGCCACGCTCAACCGGGGTACCCCCGGTATCCAGGCCGTGCCCGCCTCAGGCAAAAAATGCGAACGCTGCTGGCATGTGCGCGAAGACGTGGGGCAGCACGACGAGCACCCCACAATCTGCGGGCGCTGCGTGGAGAACCTTTTCGGTACCGGGGAACAAAGACGCCATGCCTGATTGCCGTAACACCCTCCGGTTCATGATGCCCTGGCTCATCATCATCGTTCTGGTGACCGTACTCGATCAGATGACGAAAGCATTGGCGGTCGCCCAGATTTCGCACGGCGGACGGTTTGAAGTCACCCCTTTCTTCGACCTCGTCCTCGCCTTCAACCGTGGCGCGGCCTTCAGCTTCCTTGCCGAACACTCCGGCTGGCAACGTTGGTTCTTTGCCGTGCTGGGGCTGGCAGTCAGTGTCTGGCTGCTGGCGCTCATCTGGCAACATCGCTTTGAGCGCCTGCAGCCGTTCGCCTTCTCCCTGGTCACCGGCGGCGCGCTCGGCAACGTCATCGACCGATTTACCCATGGCGCGGTCGTCGATTTTCTTTCCTTCCACGCTGGCCCGCACTACTGGCCCGCTTTCAATCTCGCCGATTCGGCGATTACCCTGGGAGTTGGCCTGATAATCGTCGACCAATTCCGCGCAAAAAAGGATACCAAACCCCGTCCGGAGAACCCCAAGTGAACCAGACCGTCCTTGCAGACAGCCTCGTCACCCTGCACTACCGCATTGCCCTGCCCAACGGCCAGCCGCTGCTCTCCACATTTGAGACCACGCCCGCCACGCTCAAGTTGGGCGCGGGCGAAATGCTACCAGCAATGGAAAAGCTCATCGTCGGGCTGACCATCGGCAGCCGCCGGGTGTTCGAGCTTTCCGCCGAAGAAGCCTTCGGCCCGCACCGGCCCGAACTCGTCGAGCGCGTGCGGCGCGAACATATGCCTTCGCAGGAAATCGAAGCCATGAGCATCATGGAATTTGTCGCCCCCGATGGCTCGAAATACTCCGGCCTCGTGCGTGAAATCGATGGCGCTTCTGCGCTGATCGACTTCAATCACCCGCTGGCGGGCAAACCCATCCGCCTCGAAGTCGAAATCATCGGCGCGGCCTGAATGCGCAACACATCCTCGCTTCGTGGGTGAGGAAATGGATATTGGGGTGTGCGAAGCTCACCCCAACCTATACGACTTACATATTTTCCACAAACAAAAACATGCGTAAAGCATAGGTTGGGGTGCGCGAAGCAAACCCCAACGTACTGGCGCAAAAGGGCGGCAACTGATCACTGCTTATGCGGGAAAGGCCGACGGCCCTTCACAACTTCAAATTACCAGCCGGAATATTTACGGGGGCTGATTTATCCTGGATTATAATTTGGAAGGGGATTTATACGTAAAGTGCACCAAGGAGACAATTATATGAAGCGAATAGCCCAGTATGGTGCCGTGATCGGTGCGGTTGTTGTTTTATTGAGCGGATGCTCCGAAGAGTCATACACCACCTCCCAACCATCGGCTGACACGGGCACTCCACCACAGGGCGATAACCCGCCGCAGATCAAGTTCGCCACCGAATCTGCCGCAGCCGATTCCAGAAAAGCCAACCTGCCGGAGATCGATCGGGTCACGGCGACCGTTAGGAGCAATAATGATAAGAACCCCGGCACGCTTACCGCCATCATGCGCTCCGTCGAAGCAAATGACCGGGTCATGAACGTCAAGTTTGCCGTCCAATGGGACAGCCCCGAAGAATCCGTATCCGCGAAGCTTAGTTCTACCAGCCAGGATTGGAACGCGCGAGATCTGATAGCGGTCGACACCATGAACCTGACGGCATACCGGCCCCTGTGTACCAAAGGCTTGTACAAAAGCCCCTCCGGGGGAGATCAGATACATTGCTATGCCTCACAATTGCGTTGGCCCCGCGATGTCGCTGCGAGCGTACAACTGGTGAACCACGTCCTCACCGAAGGAAATGCCGTATTGCCCGCCCCTGAAGGCAGGCCAGCCACTCTGGATATCTCCCTCGGTTCGCCGCTGCCCACGTTCACAGCCGTACCCGTCACGTACAGGTGAACTGATGGCAACCTTTTTTCGCGTGATCGCCACGCTCGTTTCGTTATTGCTGGCGGGAGTCCCCGCCCTGGCAGCCCCGCCTTCCGAACCCGAAGCGGTTACCGTCACCGACGCAATGCTCCGGGACGCGACCTTCCCCATAAGCAGCACCAGTGATGCAACCTTCCCCTTGAACGGCATCGAGGACTCAACGATACCGCCGAGCATCACCGTTGTGGAAGGCAACACCAAGACGATCCGGCTGGTCTCCGACATCTTTTTCGCCTTTGATTCAGCCGAACTCAATCCGGCGGCAATTGACAAACTGCCCGGCATCATGGAGGCCATCCCCAAGGGCAATAAGGTCGAGGTCAACGGCCACACCGACAGCATTGGATCGGATAGCTACAACCTGACATTGTCCCAGAACCGGAGCAAGGCCGTGGCCAACGCCCTGGCCGTCGCCCGCCCCGACCTGAAGATCACCACCCACGGATACGGCAAGGCGAACCCCGTCGCCCCCAATACCAACTCCGATGGCAGCGACAACCCGGGCGGACGGGCTCAGAACCGCCGGGTCGACATCGTTTACCAGTAGGGGACGATGGCAATCGTCCCGTTTGATCGCGGGCGGATTGCCATCTGCCCCTCCACCACCCCGTCGGGTATGCGAAGCCAACGCACAGGGGCAAAGGGATGACGGCAACGTTGGAGTTCGCGAGGTTCACCTCAACCTATAAAATCCCTGCTGCATCAGGCTTTCAGCCAAACCGAAAATGATCCAACCATGACGGAAACGCCCATCGAAATCCTTCTTGCCAACCCACGCGGTTTCTGTGCGGGGGTCGAGCGCGCCATCGAGACCGTCGAGCGTGCGCTTGCCCTTTACGGGGCACCCATTTACGTGCGGCACGAAGTCGTCCACAACCGCCACGTCGTCGATAACCTGCGCGCACGCGGCGCAATTTTCGTCGAGGATCTCGACGAAATCCCCGATGGGGCCACTGTCATCTTCAGCGCCCATGGCGTGCCGCTTTCCGTGCAGCAGGAAGCCGCTCGTCGGGGTCTGCGCGTGTTCGACGCCACTTGCCCACTCGTCACCAAGGTTCATCTGGAAGTTGCGCGGATGCACACCCAAGGCCGCGAGATCGTTATGATCGGCCACGGCCATCATCCCGAAGTCGAGGGCACGATGGGACAGATCGAAGACGGCATCTATCTGGTTGAAACCGCAGCGGATGTCGCCACCCTGCACCCCGTGCGCCCGGAGCGCCTCGCCTACGTCACTCAGACCACCCTTTCTGTCGATGATGCCGCTAGTATCGTTGCCGCCCTGCGCTCCCGCTTTCCCGCGATCACCGGCCCCAAAAAGAACGATATCTGCTACGCCACCCAGAACCGGCAAGACGCCGTTAAACGCCTTGCGGAGCAGGCAGACGTCGACATCGTATTCGTAGTCGGCTCGAAAAATAGTTCCAACTCCAACCGTCTCTGCGAAGTTGCGGCGCTACGCGGCGTTACTGCCCATCTGGTCGACGACTCCGGTGACATCGACCCGGCCTGGCTCGCAGGCAAGAAGAAGATCGGGGTTACCGCCGGCGCCTCCGCCCCAAAATCACTGATTACCGAAGTCATCCATCACCTGCGTTCCCTCACCGGCGCAACAGTGCACGAACGCGATGGCGTGCTGGAAACCACGGCATTTCCGCTGCCGAAGGGCTTGCAGGAAAAATCGTAACTGCAGGCGAGTTTCCTTGACTTACGGCCTGCTGATCGCTGAAACCGGCATTTTCGTGACGGAATCCCCATGGAACAGAAAGGTTCAACGTAAGTATTTCTACTTATGACATATTGCCCACCGGCACCGGCACTTTTCATGCTGGAATTCCTTGCGAATTAAAAAATGTCCATATCACATACCGGATCCACACAGCAGCCGGTAAATGGGCTGAGCGCACCATCGGGTTGAGGCGGCCTGGATCTGGCACATGCGCTTCCTCAACGCACATGGGTATTCCGACATTGAAATCGAAAGGACGCGAAAATGATATCAAGATTTAGAGGTTCCTTCGGCGACTTGCCGATTTCAACCAAACTCAATATCGTCCAATCCATCACGCTGCTTGTATTGTTCATCATCGCCATAACTTGGTTGTCCGAATGGACGACGCAGAGAGCCGTCAAGAGCCAGACCGAGACGATACAGCAGGCCAGCCGCCAGACGATGAGCATGATCCAGCTATTCAACGAAACCCTGGTTGATCATGCCGTCCGGATGGGCGAAACCCTGAAGAGATCGCTGCCGTCCGGCTACACACTCGACACGACCCAGCGCATCAACGTTGCCGGAACACCAACCCCGGTGCTCAAAGCGGGCAACGACGTGCTGAACCTCAACTTTGACGAAATCGACCGTTTCAGCGTGACGAACGGTTCCGTCGGCAGCATATTCGTGCGTGACGGCAACGAATTCGTCCGCATCACCACGTCGCTAAAAAAGGAAAACGGCGAACGCGCCATCGGCACCAAACTGGATCACGAGCATCCGGCATATGCCACATTGATTGCGAACAAACCCTACACCGGAAAGGCAGAGCTTTTCGGGCGCCAATTCATGACCCATTACCTGCCGATGCAGGACGCCTCCGGCACCATCGTCGGCGCAATCTTTACCGGTCACGATTTCACAAAGGAAATGAACGCCTTGCGACAGAGCATCCTGGGAACAAGGTTCGGCAAAAACGGCTATATGTACGTGATTGACGCCGGAAAGAATGCGGGTACCTTGATTGCGCACCCGACGATCGAAGGGAAAAACATGTACGACGATAAGGACGCCAAAGGTTTTTACTACGTCCGTGCCATGATTGAACAGAAAGAAGGCGTGCTGCCATACTGGTTCATCAATACTGCTATCGGCGAAACCAAGGCGCGCAAAAGAATCGCGATTTTCGATACCGTCCCGCAATGGGACTGGATCATCGTCTCCAGCCTCGATGGGAAAGACCTGGATGAAAATGCCGCCGACATTCGCAACCAGTTGATCGTTGGGGCTGTCGTGCTGGGCGCGTTGCTCTTCATTGCCATTTTCGTCGCCTCGCGGCGATGGGTCACGCGGCCACTGACAGAAGCCGTCAGCGCGATGGAGAAAATTGCCGAAGGCCAACTGACGATTGCAATCCCCGCACACGGCAAAGATGAAGTGGGGCGGTTATTGGAGGCCACCAACACCATGGCTGGCAACATACGTTCCGCGATGAGCGACATCCAGATCGCCTCTCAGCAACTGACCCAAAACGCCGAGCATCTGGTCAAAACCGCTCAGGATTCTGCTGACCAATCGGTGCAGCAAAGCGATTCCGCTGCAGCGATGGCTACCGGCATCGAAGAAATGAACGCCAACATCGTTCAGGTTTCCAACGGCGCCAGACAAGCGCATCAGGTTTCGCTCGATTCCGACAACATCTCCAATGAAGGCGCCGCGATCATCCAGCAAGCGACGGAAAGCATGACGCGCATCGCC
>Ga0123353_10005398_pt1 | contig 16763 bp, 15 predicted proteins | sample TergutLab28metaG_3_FD_92763 | JGI IMG/M metagenome (GOLD analysis project Ga0123353, IMG submission 92763) | Labiotermes labralis P3 segment gut microbial communities from Petit-Saut dam, French Guiana - Lab288 P3 | ecosystem: Host-associated > Arthropoda: Insects > Digestive system > Gut ...
AACTATAAAAAGTTGTATCACATTATATTTGATTTAGACACTCCAAAAAATAAAGATTATGGAGCCGGCGGTTTCCTGGATGTAGCATTTTTTAATGACAGGATTTATTATACAACTGCGGGAACCAATTATTTAGGCGACACAGGCAGCAGGAATATATTTTGTATCAATAAAAATAACGGTAAACTGGTATGGAGTGATATTCCAAGGAAATCTGAATCTCTGGGTACAAATCCAATTATTTATGATGATAAAGTATTTATACCTCACATGAATGGTATAAGAGTTTATAATGCAAATAATGGAAAACTTATTGGGGTAGAAAAAAGCATAGAAGGCCACTCCCTGTGTTTTAACCAGCTTTTCGGCAGTACCATGATAACCGCCAGATTTAGTGCAGATTATCCTGATGCACAGATAATTGCATTGGATTTAAAGAGGGAAGGAAAAAATAATAATCCCTCAAAATAAAAAAATTTAACCAATGCCCCCGCATCCTCATTCGATAATCGCGAGCCGGTAGTAGGGTTCTTCCCCGACGCCGTCAGCTCCCTTTAGTACATCAAGCTTTTTTACGGCCAGGTCGGGCAGGGCTTCATTTACCGAATTGGAAATTACAATCCTGGCCTTGTGGCGGCCTGCCAGGCGCGAGAGTAACTTTGCTTTTTGAACAGGCGAGCCAAGGGCTAAATAACCTGAGACGGCTGTCCACGCAAAAGTACAATCACCCAGGTCCAGGCCGAACTGCCAGGATGCGCAGTCGCTTCGTTTGACAATTTCGTAAATAATATCAACAGCACGCAGGGCCGGGGCGGACTTTGCGTGGATATTGTCTTCGTAAGGAGATACTTTTCTTTTGCCTCCAAGGAATACCCTTTCCAGGGGTGAACCAAAGCTTATCATCACAATGTCCCCTTCGGTTCCTATTACGGTTCCGCCGGCTTTCTTGAACAACTCGGAAGCTTTTTCCAGAAAGGCAAGTATTGCCTGGGCGGAAGCGCGGGTATCGGTGGTATTGATGGCAAAGGCGGGACCGGCTTTCTTCACCGCCACTACCGCGGTTCTGACAGTCAGGGCCTGATGAGGGAGGGGCCTTCCCGCGTGTATCACGCTTCTGAGGCAGGAATGTGAAATGTTGGGACCAAAGGCCAGACGGAATTGCCTGCCATAGCGGGCTCTGGCAATAAGTGCCCAGGTAAAAGAAATCAGAGCCCCGGCAGAGGCGGCGGCAACAGGAACAAGCGGGTCGAGCCAGATGCCAGAAAGGATAAAACTTAGGGAAAACCCTATGCCTGCTAGCAGTATTAAAAGTACGCTGGCTATCAATGTATATACCGGATTGTAGGATCTGATTAATATGCAGACGAGAAGGGCGCAGAGCAGGGCGCTCAAAAGAAGATATACATCCCCGCCCGGCTTAACAACGCGGCCTGTCAGTATGCTGTTTGCAAGCAGCGCGGAAGCTTCCGTGTCGGTGGGGTTAGTCCAAAAAAAGGCCGACCTGATGCTGTCTTTTATAAACCGCGTAACTCCCTGAACCGCGCCCCGGACAATACCCTGGTCAGCGCCTGTACCACGGGACAAAGGAGCCGCAGCCGCGAAAGAGCCGGCTGCCTTCTGTTCAATGGCGTTTGGCTCCATGGAACTCCTGCCCAGTATACAAAAGGAAAGCGCCACCGCGGATTCCAGTTTTCTCCTATATTCCAAAACCTCATTGCATTTGAACCTTAATTCAATAAAAGTCCTTATAAGGGAATCCCGCATTTCAACAATTCTCGCGATTCCCGCTTCTTCTCCAAGATTGCTTGTTTCCCAGGATTCGGAGGCGATTATCTCTTCATAACCCCTGACCAAATTCATTTCTGAAGGGCCATAGAGAAATTCTTCAAGGCTGGAAAAATATCTGTTTCTTGCTTCGATCCATGCCAGTTTTCTTTCTTCGTTTTCGTCCCGGGAAGTTACCGCGGCAAGAGCGGCAAACTCTTCCCTCAGCAAAAGGGCGTAATCGTAGAGAAAACCGGGATGATTTTCTCCCTCTATATACTGATAGACCCCAAGCGCTTCTGCATCCAAAAGAAGGCGCCTGAGGTTCCTGTCCGCCTCGTCATAGGCAAGAAATTCAGAAATGGAGATCCGCCTAAAATCATCTTCTCTGCGTGGTATTTCAAAAAGGACCGCGCCGTTTCGATCCAATGGAATAATCCTGTCTCTCCCGTCAGGACCTCCTCTCGCGGCTAGAACACGGCCGGGTTTAAACCCCGATGAATCGGTATATTCAATTCCGGTTGTTTTAAACCTGGTCTTCAAAGCTCCGTATATAATATGTTCCTGTGTTCTTTCGCCCGCATTTCCTTCCGAAAAAAACGGAACCGCAAGTACAGGCGCGACACGCCTGAGAATACCGTCGCGATCCGGCCGGCTGCGGGAATATTCATCCCTTTCCGTCAGCACACCGGAAACGGACTGGCCATTCGCGTCAATTCGCGGCGCGGAAGTCCGGATAAGCTGCACCCTAAGGTCGCCGGGACGCCTGACATGGCCGAAGAAAGCCGCTGCCTTTTCCATGCTTACGATGCCTTCTTCTTCCCGGTGTACAAGGGCGGAAACAAGCCTCTCCTTTCCCTTGTCGGAAAGATCCACCAGTTCTCCCACATACCTGGCCGATTCGGCAGGAGCCACTGAGCCCGTTCTTATGGCGTCAAAAAGATTACGGATATTACTGCTTAAAATTGAAAATTCTTCGTCAAAGCGGTAGAGGATTTCCGCCTCTCCCGCGCTGCCACCAGCGGAGAGTCCCAAGACCGGAACCTGTATTATAAGAGCCCGCCCTCCCAGTTCAGTCATGGTATAAAGCAGGGAAGTAACAACGCCCGGTTCAAGTATGTCATCCCCAAGTTCCTGGCCGCTGACAGAGCTGTCAATTATTAGAAGTTCTCTGGAAACCGGGGCGGCGGGTCTTTTATGGAGCAGAAAATCATAGAAAGGTCCCAGGCGGGGTTCCGCAAGGAGAATACACAACAGTACCGACAGGCCGGCGGCAGGTATAAATGATATTAAACACCTGAGCCATGAGGTTTTTCTTGAGATGTATTCCGCCATAAGATTCCTATCCTTCCATTTTCGGCTCTTTTATGGTATTATTGTAGTGAGGAGTAATGATGAAAAAGATTAATATCGCTCTTTTAATAGTATGTATATTGGCTTTTGTTATCTCTGCCTGCGCAAAACCGCCAACAGAGGAAATGAACAGGGCCGAGGATGCCGTTACCAGGGCTGAAAATGACGCTGACGCTGTTGCCTTTGCGCCCAATACCCTGGTTCGCGCCAGGGATGCCCTGATCAAGATGAATACCGAAGCAGACGCCAAACGCTACGATTCGGCAAAAAACTATGCCGCTGAAGCTATCAGCAACGCGGAAAGGGCTGTAACCGAAGGGAGGGCAGGCGCTGTCCGCGCGCGAGACGAGGCGGCTAATATTATCAACAGTGTGGGAAATCTCCTGTCAGAAACCACAAACGCGCTTAACACCGCCAAACAAGTTCCGAACTTACAGCTGGATTTTGACGCCCTTTCGTGGGATTTGGACGCGGCGCGCCGGCTCTATGATGACGCCCGGCAAAACCTACAGGCAAATAATACCCGGGAAGCCATTGCCAGAGCGGAAAACGCGCGCTCCATTCTCTCCGGTATTAACGCAAAGATAACCGACGCGGCCCAGGCTGCCTCAAGAAAACAGTGAGGCCTATTAAACGATCGAAGACGAAGAAATCGAATGTGATATTATCGAGTCTTACGGCATCTTTTCCCGTGGAATCAGGAACTGGAATAAAGAAATAAACCTGATCAGCTGGAACGGAAGACAGGCGAAAATTGATATACGGAACTGGCAGAAAGACCACGAGAAATGCGGCAAGGGCATTGCCATAACCAGGGAAGAAGCGGAAGAACTTGTTAAGCTGCTTGGAAAAATTCTAAAGAAGAAACCGGAATCAAAGACATCCAAAGAAGGGCAAAAGACCAGAGCAAAAAAGAAACCGGTTGTGCCGCAATCCCTGGAGCCCTTTTATGACGAGCTGGAACTGGTGTTCGGCGCGGAGATGGACGAATGTAAAACCGCCAGAAACACACTTTTAAAGAAATACCACCCCGATAAAAACGCCTCGAATACCCCATTCGCCACCAGGAAAACCATTAAAATAAAAGACGCTTATGATCGAATAATGGCGTGGTGGAAAGAAAATCAAAAATAATATATATTGATTATTTATGAACAGTATCTGGCGTGAAACAACAACCATCCGCTTTGCCAGCGTGGATCGTTCCGACCGGCTGACACTGTGGAGCATCTTTAACTATTTTCAGGAAGCGGCAATAAGCCACGCGGCCGATCTGGGCGTCGGACGGGAAGAGATGTCGCATAACGGACACGCCTGGATACTTTCAAGGCTTTCGCTTTTTGCCGAGCGCAGGCCTCTTTATGGCGAAACCATTGAAATAAGCACCTGGCCCCGGGGCTGGGAGAAGCTCTTTTTCCACCGCGATTACACAATACGCGACGCGGAAGGGATTGCGGTAATAAGAGGCCGGGGCTCCTGGCTTGTGCTGGACATTGAAAAGCGGCGTCCACTCCGCTCCCAGTCCGTTATGTTCAGCCTGCCGCCTAACGACGGGATTAATGCCGTTTCAGCCAACCCTGTCAGCCTTGAGGCAAGAGAGAACCTGGTTAAAAACGGAGACCGCGCTGCCCTTTATTCTGATATTGATTTTTACGGCCACGCGAACAATGCCCGTTACATACAATGGATACAGGACGCCACTGACATTGACGTCCTTACAGACGCGGAGCGGATTCGGATAGACATAAATTATCTCAACGAAGTTATGCCGGGCGAAACAGTAGAAATCTTCACCGCCCCGCTTGATGAAACTGCCCCCTGTTTTGCCTATGAAGGAAGGAGAGCCCACAGGACTTCCGCGGACGGAATTCCCAATGAAACCTTTCAACCGGTATTCAGGGCAGAACTCCGCACCGGCAGTGCGGCAAGCGAATGATCGTTTCCCTTGAGGTAGTCCCGCGGGATCGCGAAACGATTGCAGCCTCGGTAAAAACCGCGCTTGCTTTCCCCGAGATTTCCCTAATCAATGTGCCCGATCTGACAAAGTTCCCAATCAGGTCATGGGACGCATGCGAAATTATCGCCAGAGTTCAGGCAGAACGTGATACCGCCCGCCCACTCTCCGTTATGCCTCATATACGCGCCGTTGATTTTAATTTAAACAAACCCTTCCCGCGGGAATTACTATCGGTAGATCGTGCCCTGGTCATCGCGGGCGACTTGCCTTTAGGTGATCAAAGCGGCGGCGACCCGCATGTTGGCATGGCTCAAAAAACATACCAGACAGAAACGCCGGCCTTTATCAGGAAGATCAAAAGTGAAATGCCTGGGCTTAAAATTTACGCCGCTTTTGATCCCTATAGGTCAAACATACATTATGAGCTGGATTATCTTAAAGCAAAAGAAGACTCTGGCGCCGACGGGTTCATGAGCCAGCCTTTTTTCGATCTTAGGCTGCTTGAAATTTACGCAGAATACCTTGAAGGCAAAGATGTTTTTTGGGGCGTTTCGCCGGTGCTATCCGCCTCTTCCAGAAATTACTGGGAATCGCGCAACAGGGCAATTTTTCCCAATTCTTTCAGGCCGGAACTCGACTGGAATATTGAGTTCGGACGCAGGGTGCTTGGCTTCTGCAGGGACAGGGGATTCAACCTCTACCTTATGCCCATAAAGGTGGACATTGAGGCTTACCTTACAGGGCTATTCGCAAAATAAATTTCTCCGGCTTAAATCTGAAATCTATAATCAATCAACTTTTGTTTTCTTGCCAAGATATTTTCTCAGCTTCTCCAGAACATCATTTATATCAAGCGGTTTTCCAATATGTTCGTTCATACCAGCCGCAAGGCACTTTTCAATATCCTCGCGGAACACGTTAGCCGTCATGGCTACAATCGGTATTTTTGCGGCCCATTCATTGTCCATTGCGCGAATAAGTTTAGTGGCTTCGTGCCCGTCCATTTCGGGCATCTGAACATCCATAAAGATCATATCGTATTTATCCGGGCTGGATGAGAATTTCTTCACTGCTTCACTTCCGTTTTCGGCACACTCGATATTTACAGATGTGGGTTCCAGAAGTGAAAGCATTATTTCCCTGTTGATGTCAACATCTTCGGCAAGCAGTATTGTGCGATCCTTAAACTGATCTGTCTTTTCCTGCTTTAATCCTTCCTGCTCACTCTTCATGCTGTCGGCATGGCCCTTTACCGCCTGAATGGTAAAACCGAAAGTGGAACCCTTATCCAGTTCGGAATTAACCCAAATCCGGCCGCCCATTAATTCAACGATACGTTTGGAAATAGCGAGCCCGAGTCCCGTACCGCCGAACTTGCGGGAGGTTCCGCTTTCGGCCTGTTCAAAGGAATTGAAAAGCCTCTTCTGTTGTTCATCGCTGATCCCTATACCTGAATCGCTTACTTCTATCTGTATAGTACAGAGTTCGTTCTCTTCGGAAACAAAGCTGGCGTTAAGGCTTATACTGCCCTGCTCCGGGGTAAATTTAACCGCGTTGGAAAGCAGATTTGTAACTACCTGAACCAGACGCTGCTCATCACCAATAAGAAAACGCGGAATACGCTCGTCGACATGAACGGAAAAAGTCTGGCGCCGCTCGTCTATTCGGAAGTAAATAACATTAACCGCTTTCTGGAGCATGTTTTCAAAATTATATGTTACAGGGGAGAGCTCAAGTTTGTTCGCTTCGATTTTCGACATGTCCAGTATGTCGTTGATCACCCCCAGAAGGTGTGTGGAGGCATTCTCGATCTTTTCAAATGCATAATCCTTTTTCTGCAGATCACCGGATTTTTTACCAATGGAGGTCATACCAATAATTGCGTTCATGGGTGTACGTATTTCATGGCTCATGTTGGCAAGGAAGTTTCCCTTTGCCTTGCTTGCCTGAACAGCCTGTTCCAGAGCATCGTTCTTGGCTTTGTCGATAATATCGCGGGCGACTGCGCCGGCAATGGCGCTGCTTACCGTTCCCACAAGCTGGATGTCGCTTTCGCTCCACGCCTTATTATGCTCACAGTCTTCCACGCTGATGAGACCCCAAAATTCTCCGTCTACATAAACCGGCGCCCAGATAAAAGATTTTATATCCGCTTTTTCAAAAATTTTATACTTGCCAGAAAATTCGGTTGATATGTCATTACAGCAGACCGCGGTTATATAGCCGGTCTCCGGTATAAACTTTGGAAAGGAAGATTTTATAATCTCCTTAAAATCCGACTGATCCTGTTTGAGCTGCCACCTTTCGGATCCGAGCCATGAATAGGCAAGACGGCTTCCGTCGCTATTCTTGTCCATTTCCGCAATCAACACCCTGGACGCCTTCATAAAAATTCCCATTTCTTTAAGCGCTTCATTTATGAGTTTATCCATGGGCTCTTTGGAAATAAAACTCTTCGATATTCCCGCCATGAGCTTCTGTTGTTTCATCCGGGTTTCGATTATCAGTTTGTTATTGTAACGGACAATAGCATTGGCAAGGAGCAGACAGCCTGAGAGGAGTATGCTTACCTCGTCTTTTGAAAAAGTCCTTTCGCGCCGGCAGTCGTCAAAGCTGATAAAACCCCAAAGTCTCTCCTGGAGGAACAGAGGTATTGCCAGAACCGAATGAACGCCGTATCTGGAAAGCACTTCCTGCTCATTTTCCGAAAGGGTATTAAGCGGGCCGTTTACATAGCGGCCGGCGGAGAAATAAAAATCCCATTGAGGAATGGTTTCTATGCTTAAACGCTCCAGGCCGGGACACAGGGAATTTTTAGTTGTCTCCGGATTCAGCCATTCATACTGCTGTTCATAATATGTTTTTCCGTTGACAAACTTATTCTTGAATATATGCATACGATCCGCGTCCACACAGCGTCCCATCAGATCCATTGCCCCAAGGAGGATTTTTTCCAGGTCATTTGTTTCGAATGTCAAAAGTATTTCCGAAGTTTCCTTTATCATCCATAGAAGCTTATTCCGCAGCTCCAGATCTTTTCCGGTTGATTCGGCTTTCTTTTTTTCAACAGTATAGATGCGGCACATACGCCTGGAAATGTGCATTGCCATTATTATAAAAACAGGGATGGCGGAAATCATTAAGACAATAGAAATATTTACAGCGAGCGCAATACCTGTTACCAGGGCCGCCATTGCCGTAAAAATACCTGCCAGATAAATGGTTTTCAGCATCCTGGCTTCCTGGGGAAGTTCCCACTGAAATTCGTTGAAAGGGTTATTTTTTTTTGGAAACATTGAACTTTCGGAAGTTTTGGTATTCTTCATTAATATATTACCGCAGCTTGTTGCGCCGTTTCCTCCTGCGGTTTCGTTCCGCCGCTTTTTCGCCGCTATTTTTAGGCATTTTTCCGCCGTTATTTCCCTCTCCAAAAGATGGATAAACCAGAATCGGTTCCCGGTCCCTCATGCGAGAAGAAATAAGCGCCCAGGCAAGACCCGCGAGTATCATTCCAAAGCAGAGTATCTGCCCTGTTGAAAAACTGAAAACCGGATGATAGAGCGCGGGCGGCAGGCTGGTCTTAACAAACTGAATAGGGTAACCCATATCCGCGTCCGGCTCCCGGAAGTACTCTATAAAAAAACGGATAAGGCCGTAACCGGAAATATACAGGGTAAGAAGGAAGCCCTTAAAGGGTTTCCGGTTCCGGAATAACCAAATAATGGCCCAGAGGAAAACACCCTCAAAAAACATTTCGTAAAGCTGGGAAGGATGCCGGGGATAATTCAGAATTCCGCCTGAGCCGGCAATTGCAGTAATTCCCATCTGTTCCGCCCCTTCCTTAATCAGGGCGAAGCTTTTATTCAATGGGGAAATTCCCCCATTTGGAAAAATCATACCTAAAGGGCTGTCGGTGATTCGGCCGTAAAGCTCCCCGTTGATAAAGTTACCCAGCCTCCCAAAGGTATAACCCAGTGGAATACTTGCCGCGAACATATCCGCTATCTCGCGGAAGTTCAACTTTTTTATTCTTGTATAAATAATAACTGACAGGGTTGCGCCAATAACTCCGCCGTGGTAGCTCATTCCCTGTAAGCCGGTAAACTTGCCGTCCATGAATGGCCAGAAGATAAGCCAGGGCGCACGGCGGTAACCGGCCCCTTCGTAAACAAGTGTGGAAAAAATTCTGGCGCCCAAAAGCAGGCCCAGAATGGTCCAGAAAAAAAGCCCGGAAAATTCGTCTTCGGTAATGGGGAAATTTTTCTCCCTTACCTGTCTGCGGTAAAGCAGAAAGGCGATACCGAAGGCCACAATATACATAAGTCCGTACCATCGGAAAGGAAGACCCGGAATTATCTCCGGTTTAAGCCAGGACGGAAATGGAATGGAAAGAAGCATACAACCTCACTGTACTTAATATTAATTAAATCCCTTTGAAAAAGCGCTGGAAAGTTTTAGCTTTAAAAAATTATTTTCTTTTTTCAGTTTCGCTATTTCAAACTGTTGTGACTTTACGGTCTCCACTAGATCCCCGGTTGACAATACCCCGGAGTGAAGCAGATCTTCCACATATTCCATCTTGGCGCCAAAATCAATTTCCGCCTCCATGCCTGCTTCCTGGAAACTCTCTTCAATTTCTTTTTCATTGAGGCCGTAATTTTCTTCCTCGCTCTCAAGAATTTTATCCGCGATTCTATAGATCGCCTGAGAAAGAATTGAATGTGGCTTGTACAAAAGAATAGGCAGCCTCGAAGAAAGAGCCGTGTCCTGAATGCCATCGCGGTACACAACTCCCAGATGTTCAATCTTGATATCCAGATATTCTTCGCAGGAACGGCGTATCTTCATCGCGACATCGGCGTCTTTCGGATCGTCAATTAAATTCATGATAAGCCTGGGATTAAAATGCGCGACGCGGTTAATATACTTGTCATAAGATTCGCGATCGATCTTTTTTATCTCCGGCAGCATTTTTGGAATGTAAAGCCGCTGCGGGCCGGAACCGTCCTTACGGGCTTTTTCCAGATAGACGCTGGCAGGACTCCCCTTGCCGAAAACAGTATGCATCAGGCGGAACACTGTGTTCTTTAGAAATACATAAGCATTAAGTACCGCCGTTACAATAGGCGCGGAGACCACTATGCCCTGACCCGAAAGGAGGAAAAAATCCAGAATGGATTGATGGGTTCCCGCGCCCAGATCAAGGACAAGAATATCCGTTCCATCCTTAAGCGCCATTAAACGCCTGACAAGAGCTTTAAGCTGAAAAGCTTTAAGATTCGCCGTACCCGGGATCTCGGTGTCTCCGGGAATGAACCTAAGCCCCCTGACCTCCGTATCCGCAATAACCTCGTTAAAATCAGATTTGATATCGTTCAGAAAAGTCCCGATTCCGGTTTTGGGAGACTGATGCCCCAACACCATGTGAAGATTTGAAGCTCCCAAATCAAGGTCTGCCAGAACTACACGTTGTCCGGCCTGCGCAAAAGCAACTCCCAAATTCGCCGCCACGAGGGATTTACCAACCCCTCCCTTCCCGCTTGCAACCGGAATAATCCGCATTATACACCTCCGCCTTCCGGGACAAGAGCTTTCCGGAATTTACTGTAAATTTTCCATGCCCCTAAAAGGGAAAGTATGTCCGCCAGGCTTAAAAAGATACTGCCAAACCAAAGGATTATACTTTTTGCTATATTTTCCATTCCCGGAAATTCCCGGTTGGTAAAAAACGCCCAAAAGTAAAACAAGACCACAGCAATTATCTTGCCCGCCATATAAAGAGGAAGGTAATTCCTGTATTCCTCGCGCTTGAGCCATATAAACAGGGTCATAATCGGAAACAGGGCGCTTGAACTAAGATACACGATATAAGGGAAAAAAGCTCCGCCTGCGTTGCTATCCTGAAAACCACTGTCCACCGAAAAGCCGCTTCCCGGAGGCGCAATTACCAAAAAAACAACAAGCAGCAAAATCCTTAAACACTCATAGAAAAAAAGCCCCGCCCCAAGGGGCCGATAAATATCCATTATAAAAATTTAAGGTTATACTGACTTATAATCAAGAGGCCTAAGCATTATACTTGAATTATCTGGCTACCAAATACAGGAAATGTCGTACTGATGAATATTCGTGTCTGCTGTAATCATGCTCATGCCCTCGGTTAATGCAGTCGCAACGAGCATCCTATCGAATGGGTCGCGATGAATTGGTGGAAGTGTTTCAATATGTCTTATATATTCTTTCCTGACATGAAGTAGCTTAAAACCATTTTCCTCAATGATTTTAAGAAAATTGGTCCCTCCACCTTCAAAGGTTAATTTTCCCAGGTTGATTTTTATCGCCAATTCCCATACAGAAATAACGCTGACGAATTTTTTATTTCGAGGTTCAAGAATGACATTAAGCGCGGTTTCTGATAATTTACCAAAATCGTCAAAAAACCATAAAACAGTATGGGTATCTAAAAGACATTTCATTCCATATATTCTCTAAAATCTTCAAGAGGTGCATCAAAATCATCGGCCATCCATATTTTACCTTTCATACAGCCTGGCTTTGGAGTTTTTTCTATTGTAGCAGCTGTGACTGGGAAAGGGATGGAACGCTGCCGAATTGCCTGCCTTAAAAAAATATTAATTGCTGTAGTCATGTCTAACCCGAGCGATGAAAAAACGTCTTGCGCCTCTTTCTTTACTTCATTATCAATTCTAATATTTATATTTGAAACATTCATAATATATCAACTCCTTCATCACAAATATAATACAATATGCGCATAATGTCAACATGCTAACTACAGAGAATGAACAAGATTAATAATTATACCCCGATTGACAAAGCTCAGCGCTTATCTACAATTAATGTATGGATCAGCAAAACACGCCTATTAAACCCGAAAAATCGTGGAAATTTCCGCTGTCAGCAATTTGGGTTGTTTCTACCCTGATTTTTTGTATCATCTTTGCCATTTCCCTGGCGCCCCGGGCTCAGGCCCAGAGCAGAGGGCAACTGGATTCTATAGGACAATACACATCCGTTATAAGAAATGTCTTTGATTTTATTCAGCGCCACTATGTGGAAGAGATAGAACCAAAGGTGCTCTTTGAAGGGGCAATGACCGGGATGCTCAATTCGCTCGGGGATCCCTATTCGGCTTTCATCCCCGAATCGGATATGAAGGACATTAACGACACAACCCAGGGAAGTTTCGGCGGCATAGGGCTTTTTGTTTCAAAGTCCAACCTTGCCCGCCCGGACGGCAGGCCGAATTATCTTGAAGTTGCCGCCCCCATCGAGGATACGCCGGGCTGGCGGGCGGGCATTAACCCCGGGGACTTAATCATCCAGATTGACGATACAACCACCGACATGCTCACAAGTGATGAAGCTGTTGCCCGATTGCGCGGACGGCCCGGGACAGACGTAAGACTCATCATACGCCGCGGAGAAAGAGTGGAATTCCCGGTTGTCCTGACAAGGGCGGTTATTGAAGTTCCCACCGTAAAATATGCAATGATTGGCAATATAGGATACCTGAACCTTCTTACCTTCACCCCAATGACCGTGGACAGAAGCCGTGACGCTATTAGTGAATTCCAGTCCAAGGGCTATAAGGGAGTTATCCTTGATGTAAGGAATAATTACGGAGGGCTTCTGAATTCCGCTGTAGGTATTAGTAACCTGTTTTTCGAGGGAGGGGTTGTAGTATCGACCAAATCCCGTATTGCTTCGGAAAACCATGTTTTCTATGCCAGGGGAAAAGCTGTGGTTCCCCCCGAAATTCCCGTAATTGTACTCATAAACCGGGCCTCCGCATCGGCATCTGAGATTGTCGCAGGCGCGCTGAAAGACAGGGGCAGGGCCTATCTGGTTGGGGAAAAAACTTACGGAAAAGGTTCGGTTCAGCAGGTCTATCCTTTGGACAGGGCCGGTTTTAAAATTACAACCTCCCGTTACTTTACCCCCAGCGATGTAAATATCGACAAGGTCGGAATTCCCCCGGACAGGGAAGTGCTCTTTCCGGAATATACCGAAGAGGACGCCGGACACATTAATGCCCTGATGAACTCCGATAAAATATCGAACTTTGTAAAAAATAATCCCGCCGCGGGATCTGCCGATCTGGATACTTTTGCCCGGCAATTAAGCATGGAGTATGATTTGGATTTATTTCTGCTCAAGAGGTTAATACGAAACGAACAAAACCGCACAACCATTGCGCCGGTATATGATCTTGAATACGATGTGCAGCTGCAAGAGGCCGTAAAAATTCTAAGGGAAGAAAATTTCAGGGCCCTTATGCAGACAACCAAAACCCTGAGGACACTGCAGGAAGAAGCCATTCAGGATGAAAAATTCCCGCTTGCTTCCTAGCAAGACCACGATCTGGCACCATGTAACAGTGATCCGGCACTATTAGAAGTATGAAACATTTTGTTCTTCCACACCCGCCCGGTCCGGAGGGCATGGTTCGCCTATACGAAAATGATTATCATTACCTAGTACGGGTCAGGCGGCTGAAGCCAGGAATGTGTTTTGATGCGCAAGTTCCCGGGGGAAAAGAAACCCGTGTTCGCATACTCTCCACTGTGGACAATATCCTGATAGGTGAATGTATTGATTACTCAAAACAGATTTTATCGGAAACACAGAAATCCGCCATTCCGCCCATCGCGCTTTTTCAGGGCCTCCCCAAAGGAACCAAAATGGATCTCATTGTAAGGCAGGCCGCGGAAGGGGGAGTCTCCGTTGTAGCGCCCTTTGAATCCGAGTACTCCACAGCCCGCATTAATAATTGCGATGAAAAGAAAAAGCGCTGGGAACGAATTGTCAGGGAAGCCAGACAGCAGAGCGGTTCCTCTGTTGAAACGGAAATACTATCCCCTTGCAATTACGACGGCCTTATGGAATATTGGGAATCGCTTAAGAAGAAATACCAAAAACCGCTGGGAATTCTTCTTCATCAGGAAGTACTTGAAAAGGGTACTTTTCATGATTATCTTTTTAATTGTCCGGATTTTATTGCGCTGGCAGTTGGTCCCGAGGGTGGTTTTTCCCCAAGGGAGGCGGCGATGTTTATGGCCGCCGGCTTTAAGCCGCTTCTTATGGGCAATACTATTTTAAGAACAGAAACAGCTGCCCTATACGGAACTGCGGCAATACGAATCATACTATTGGAGAACAAGGCGTGGACGCTCACTCAGACAGAGTAATGCTACTTAAAGTTCCCCTGGATATAGTCCCTCCGGAAGATCTTCCGGAAACTATTAACGCCCTACTTGCGTCCATGGGAAATATCAATGACACCGTCAAAAGCCGCAACATAGTTCTGCTCTCTCTTTGGGATCTGCTCAGGGCAAGGCGAAACAACGAATACAGAAACTTTGTACTAAATGCCGCCATGGTCATCCCCATTTCCAAGAGCCTTGTTTCGGGCGCCAGGTTCCTGACCGGAAAGAAAGTAGTACGGTACATGCCTTTTAATTTTATAGTTTCCCTGTTGACCATCCTGGAAGGCAAAGAATACCCTCTTTATCTTTTGGGAGGCAAAAGCCAGATCTTAAAGAAATCTGAAAAAAATATTCACTCCACGTTTCCCAGGCTCAAGATTGTAGGACGCTGCGAAGGCAATATCAGAAAACAGCAGGAAGGCGCGGTTATGGAAGCCATACGCAAATCTTCACCATCACTGCTGCTCGCGGGCAAAGGGATACGCGGTGGAGAACTCTGGATCGCCAGAAACTCAAACCGTCTTAATTCCGGATTCCGACTCTGGTGCAGCGATCTGTTTGAGGTATTGGCGGAAAAAAAGCGCAGGCCAAGCAACGCTGTTTTCGACAAGGGCCTTGAAAGCATAGGCTTCTGTATGAAAAACCCCTTCAAGTTTTTCAGGATTTTCCCCTATTTCCGCTACAAGCTGCTCCTTCTCTTATACAAGATTTTCAAAAGAGGCGGGCACTAGTCCTACACGCTGGTTTTTAATTTTTTCTCGTTTTCAAAACGCAAAATGGCAAGCTCGATGAGACGATCTATCAGATCGGTATATGAAAGACCCGATGCCTCCCAGAGCTTTGGGTACATACTGATCCGTGTAAAACCCGGCATGGTGTTGATTTCATTAACGATGACATTGCCGTCCTCTCTAAGGAAAAAATCCACGCGGGCAAGGCCTTCGCAGCACATGGTTTTGAAAACAGCGATTGCCAGCTCCCGGATACGGTTTGCGGTTTCCTCGGGAACATCGGCAGGAATTTTAAGCTCAGCGCCTTTTTGGTCAATATACTTGGCATCGTAGGAATAAAACTCGTGGCTGGGTTTTACTTCTCCCGGAACCGATGCCACAATTGCCTCGCCGCCGCCAGCCGCGCCAAATTGCGAGCCAAGCACCGAACACTCAATCTCCTTGCCGGGAATAAATTCCTCGATCACTACCTTGGTGTCGTATTCAAAAGCGCTTTTTAAGGCAGGCAGAAACTCATCTTTATTATGTACCTTACTAACCCCAACCGAGGAACCCATGTTGGCGGGTTTGATAAAAACAGGAGAACCCAGGGCAGCGCAGATTTCCTCATAAGCGGGAAATGCTTCGCCCGAACGCAGCGATAAAAATTTGCCTATAGGAATCCCGGCGTCACGGAGGAGGCGCTTCATAACATCCTTGTCCATGCCGGCAGCAGATGCCAATACCCCGGCGCCCACAAACGGAATGTCCGCCAGCTTTAAAAGACCCTGAACCGTACCATCCTCGCCAAAGGGGCCGTGGAGTATCGGAAAGACCACATCTATCGCCCAGGCGCCTTTTTGGTTCCGGTCATCGTCTTTCCCGGCAGAAAGATTTGCTATTGTCCCCCTGCTCTGGGGAACAAGCGCAACCGCGTCACTCGAAGGATTAAGCTGAATACGTTTTGGATCATCAGCATTCAGGAGAAAACGGGACTCGTCGTTCAAAAGCCAGCGGCCGCTTTTGTCTATCCCTATTAATACCGGTTCGTATTTATCCCGGTTTATCGCGTCATAAACATTTTTGGCGGACTGGAGAGAAACCTCATGTTCCGCCGACTTGCCTCCGAAAAGAATACCTACTTTTATCTTTTTCACCATGAAGGAATTATACCCAAGGCAAGAAAAAAATACTATACGTTTTTTGAAATTTCCGACACGGCACATTCAAAAGATTCAATAAAACGATTAATGTCCTCGTCCCTTATGGTTAAACTCGGATCCATTCTGAAAATTTCCGAATTGCGGCGATGCACAAGAATAATTCTTTTCTCAATCAATTTTTCATTGACAAGCTTCGCAATTGACACACTGTTATTGGTGACAAATTCAATCGCAATCATAAGGCCCCTGCCGCGGACTTCCTTTATGATTCCGTATTTCTCTTTTATCCTGTTTAATTCGGAAAGTATTCTATCTCCCTTTTCTCTCCCTTCCTGAATTAAATTTTCCGATTCTATAATATTAATAACTTCATTTGCGACAAACGCGCCAAGCGGATCATTCTGATGTGATTGATGGTAATGAAATGTTTCATAATCAATGCTTTTGGCCGTATTCTCCGAACAGGCGACACATGAAACAGGATAACCGTTCCCCAATCCTTTTCCCATGGCAACAACATCAGGAATAAAATTGTAATGATTGTAACCAAACCACTGCCCGGTACGTCCCAAACCTGTTGTCACTT
>Ga0123353_10005399_pt1 | contig 16761 bp, 17 predicted proteins | sample TergutLab28metaG_3_FD_92763 | JGI IMG/M metagenome (GOLD analysis project Ga0123353, IMG submission 92763) | Labiotermes labralis P3 segment gut microbial communities from Petit-Saut dam, French Guiana - Lab288 P3 | ecosystem: Host-associated > Arthropoda: Insects > Digestive system > Gut ...
CATATAAATCTACCTTCCTTTCAGTTGATTGCGTTAAATCCGATTTTCAAATCCTCAATTATATCATCCACATTTTCTAAACCCACAGACAGCCGTACCATTCCCGGATGAATACCCGCAATTTTCAACCTCCGTCAATTATTCGCCGCTTGCCGCACTTCAATAAAGTAATGCGGTGTTTCCGAATCAAGCGATACATTCAAAATACCGTTATCACGGTTAAACCCGATGTTTTGCAAAACAATGTCAATATTTTCAATGCCCCTAAGTTCGGCAGTAGTGCTTTCAAAGACGATGCCAAATATAAAGTTAGTTAATAAATCAAACCCATACAATCCGATGTTTTGCTCGCCTTTCATATAGAAATCATAACTTCCGGCTTTCATCATTTCTACATTGAGTGCTACGCTTTCCCCGGCAGGGATTGATAAATCGGCGGTCAAATAAAATACTCTGTTACTGCTTAATGCTGATGAAAAAACATCTTCAAGGTCGCCCCCGCCAAAGAAAATCCGTCTTGCGCCATGCTCGGATTTTAATGCCAAATCAAGTGTTTCTATAACAGTTTTGAATAATAAATCTGTCGAATCAGCGTTTATATGCGGATTGTTTATAGTGTCATTGGCATATATCCCCATAAAATTATCAAAAAGAATCTCTAAAATATCACTTAATACCGCTTCGTAACGTCTGATGTCGGTTGTCCTTTCTATTTCGTCGCCTTTATTGCATCCACCGTCTTTATATCCTTGAATAGTGAGATTTTCTATATCATCGCCGAGAACAACCAAATGCCTGCTTTGTTCATTTCGTCTTTCTAAGAAAAAACTCCGGCGCATAAATTCGTTTTCAGCGTTAAACTCACCGCCGTTAAAGCCGTATGACAAAACGGTTGTGTTGTCATAATCAAGGTTAAATGAAGCAGCAAGTGTTGGGGCGATTGCTGTTTTGTTGTTTGTTTGTGTGTTTGTAAACTCATATACAAATACGGTTTGGTTAAGTTCAACCGGGTCTGCCATCGCGTTGTTTAGGTAATTGCCGTCCGAAAGCAGTTCGGAATAAAACGTCCATGTATTAGGATAATCGGGAGCGATGCCCGCAAGCAGTTTAACATCAATAAAATTCCCGCTTACTGTAATAGCCGGAAGTAGTCTTTCAAGATTTGGAAAACTGCTTACAAACGGATAAAATATTCTAACGGTATTATCTTCTGTTGTTGTATTTGTCAGCGTATAATTATCAAACACCTTTATATCGCTGTGTTCCAACAACATAAAATCTGTGGGTGACTTTGTGTCACCGAAGTAATTGAAATCAAATATTAGTTCTCTTGTTGCAATTACATCTTTTGAATTATCTTGAATAACAAGCGGAAACACAGGAGCGGCGTATGACATGAATATTGTACTGCCGTTTGTATTACGCTCTCGTTCGTTGTATAGGGTTTTAACGCACCCGGTTTGAAGCAACAACGTAAACACTAATATAAAGGTAAATATATAAGATTTTCTTTGTTTGAAATTATGCCTTTTCATTGAAAATCCTCCAAAAATAGATTCTTTCACGCTTTCACCTTAAAATCATCCCAACTAACCGCCGTCCGAAATTCCACGCCGGAAGCAACCGCTTCAAAATGCCGTATCCCCCTTTGTTTTGTCTTGTTGTTACGGTGAAATGGCAATCTTATTTTTCTTTCTTCGTTTTCGGTTTTCGTCCGGGTTTTTCTTTGCCCGTGCGTGTCGGATTGACAGCGTTTTCGGGAATAGCCCATGTGTTTCCGAATTTAAAGCACCTTCGACACGCCCTTCTATACAAAGGCGTTGTACTTGTCGCATTGACATATCCCATCGTTCAGCAATTACATTTGCTTGCACATACCCAATCATTTTGAACTTTCATTATGAGAAGCATAACGTCATCATTCCTATTATAGTCGTTCATTCGTCATATTGCAAGAATTATTTTGTAAACATTTATAAAACCAATAAAAAAACCGGGGGTTTGTCTGTTAATTTAATTACCCCAAGTCACCACCCCCTTATCCATATAAAAAACTTCATCACACAAGACCTCAATATCCTCTTTATTGTGGCTTGCCAGCAGAATTGTCTTTTCTTGCTCTTTCAATCGCATAAACAATTCACTCATCTCTAAGACACCGCCGTTGTCTAATCCGTTCATTGGTTCGTCCAGTATCAGTATGTTTGGGTTTTCCATGATTGCTTGCGCTATGCCGAGCCGCTGTTTCATGCCCAGTGAATAATTTGAAACCATCTTTTTATTCGCTGGGTCAAGCCCGACAAGTTCCATAACGCGCTCTAAATCTTTTCGTTTTAGATTGCTATTGATTTCTGCCAAAAATCGTAGGTTTTTTATGCCCGAATACCCCGGCAGAAAACCCGGCGTTTCAAGAATAATGCCCGCACTCTGTATCATATCGCAGTCATTGCCGATAGTTTTGCCGTTTACCCGCACATGACCCGATGTTGGTTTTATGAACCCGCATATACATTTGAACATAACCGTTTTCCCGCAGCCGTTACGCCCTACTATGCCGTATATCTTCCCTTTACCAAATTCAACGGATACATTGTCGAGTACGGTTGCGCTCCCAAATCGTTTTGTTAATTCGGTTACTTTTATCATGGTGAATCCCCCTTAAATTTCCGGCAGCGTGTTGATGTCTTTTGTCAAAACAGTCCTCATGCTGAGTACGGTTAATATTATAAGCAGAGCGAATAATACTGCATAAATGATTGATATATATCCCCCACCTGTGTAAAACCGGGGTTGAATGAAACTGAACGGAGATATTTTTGCGGCTTGTTCTATGAACATCACGAAACCTTGCATCAAAATAATTGCAGTAGCTACCATTGCGCCGATTGCTCTTTTGAACCTAAGATTAAGTGCAAACATCACCGCACCGAGCATTGTTCCCGCAAGCCAAAGTGCGGTAAAATATAATAACGTTGTCGTTACCCCGGTAAACGGCTCTATGAGTGTCCGTGAAAAAAACAGACCACCGCTCATTCCGGTTGTGGCTGAAATGGTGGTAATAACCCGCCCCCACGAGGATTGAAAGGTTAGATACGGCATAAGCACAAGGCATTGTATGATGAATATTGCAAGAAAATAAACGCCTGTGCAAATGGCAATATAGATTAACTGCCCCGCACACCAGTTCTTTTTTCCGGCTCTGACCATCAACAGCGGTTGCCCCGCATCCATAAAAGGCGCGTCGCAGAAAAGCAGAACAAGCCCCAACGGAAATACAAACCTAAAGAAATTGCTGCTCATCAAAGCAGAGAAAACCCAAGGCGTTACCCTGTACCCCACCTGCATACTAAATTCCCGTATGGGCGTTACAGCATCATAAACAAACAAAACCATCATACCAAAAAGCAGATAAAAACGCGGGTTTCGTGGAAGTTTCCGCAAGCCGACTCCTGCCACAGCCATGCTTTTTTTGAAACTAATCACGGCGCAACCTCCGGCCTATATAAATTCTAAAAATCAACAAGCACAAGCCAGTCAACACACAGATATACGCTGTGGCGTACAGCATACTTACAAGAGGACCGGCAAAGTTAAATGTGCCGTTTAATATACTCGTTGGGTGTAGCCGAAGCCCACTGAGAACCCCACGCGATACAAGCAACACGCTGAGTCTGTCCAACAAAAACGGTGTAAACATCGCCACAAAAGGGTTTGGGATAAACCCCGAAACCGTAATGCCTACCGCACCCCAAAACGCGCCGAACAGAAAACCCGAGCAAACCATTGTCATGAAAAACATTATGTGCCGTCCCGCTTCAAGCAACTCGCCGCCGTAATTTAAGTCGCTTGCCATTATAAAACTCCGCACCATTCCGCTGTCCTCTATAACGAGAGGGAAGCGCGCGGACAGTACGACCAAAAACAAGCAGTATCCTGCCGCAGCCGCTATCCCGCCGCTAAGTGCGCCGATTGTTACTTTAGAGGCACAGTAATTATTTAGCCGACAGCGGGGCAGCATAAGCCGTATATACCGATTCTTTACATCTTCACAATAGGCGTGGGCAAACGGGAAGCAGGCGGCCAAAACCAGCATGGTTGAAAAACTCCCGACACCAAGTAAAAACGTAGAAAAATATAGTACATCGGTTTGGCTGTTCCATAACGCACTTATTTCTCCTATGCCGCTTGCAATGTAGAAGATAAAAGGCAAAACCAACGCGACGTAAAACCGCCATGAATACAAAACACGGCACATATCCGATTTAACGGTACGAAGTAAATTCATCTAAACCTATCCCTCAAAATTATTCCGTCGATTGCACAAACGAAAACGGCTCTTTCTCGCGTTATGGATTCTTGTTGTCCTCCGCGACCACCAAAAAACTCTTGTTGTGTCGTTCTGAAAACCCACGCAGGCCACGCCTCAAATGAATCAAGTGCTTGCAACGATTCGGGGAGTATGGCATAAACAAGCTCAATATTATTTATATAAAGCGTTTCGACGTTTATGATGCCGCCAAATGATGCTCTGACCGTTTCTATTGCCTGTTCCAACGAAATAAGCGACCTTGTTTGCCGTCCTCCCGAAACAATGTCAAATAAGGAGCTTGCTGACAATTTAACAATACCCGCTTCGGTAACTATTGCGCTAATCAGCGGTGTGCGTCCAAAAATCCCTGGTGTCATTTCCGTTCCCGCTCTCAACTGAACTGCGTAATGCCCCGAATAAGTCGGCACACCGTCTAATACTTGTGTAAACTCGATAATATAGGCTTCGGAAAAGGTCGTGTAAAGCCGCCACTTCATCATCGCCGCGCATCGTTACACGTTCGCCGTAATTCCCCGATGCTATCCGCTCGGCAGCTTTGCTTAATTTGCTGATTGGGCGGGTAATCGCCAAAGACAAAATATACAACGCCACAGCCAAAAACACCAAAATCATTGCATTTGTTAGCATCATATTTCTTATCTGGTATGAGAATTCGGCGTAAACAGCGGTAATGTCCGTTGTACTGGTAACGCAGTAATTTGTATTCAGCATAGATGAAACAGATGATATGTTAAGGTGGTATTGGTCCCCACTTCTGATAATTTCATAATGTGATTCGTAAGTCCCATTCAAGTATTGGGCGGAAAATGATGTTATGCCGCTCCACGAAAGTCTTTCAGCGATACCCTCTGCCGTCAAATCTAACAATTCGTTTGACATTTCATGCCCCTGCAAAATGTTATCTATGAGTTGTGTTTCGTAAAAATATTTTATGGTTATATGCTCCGCAAGTGCGTGATTGATTCGGGCGTTAAGTGAGTAATTAAAATTCTGCACAATTAAAAGCGTCCCGCCCAAACAAAACCCGGCGGACACGATTAAAAAGGTTGCAATAAACAACTTAATCCTAAATTTCATAGTTCTAATCTATACCCGTATTTTCGTATTGTCTTGATTTTATCATGCCAATCCAGCTTTTTACGAAGCCGCTGAACGTGGCAATCAAGCGTTCGGGTATCTTCCCCGTCATAGTCAAATCCCCATATTTTATCAAGAATCACATCACGGAACAGCGCGATGTTTTTGTTTTGTGTCAGCATAACAAGCAACTCATATTCTTTATGTGTCAAAGGGATTTCGACTTCATGTTCTTTATCACCTCTGCTAACTTTACGAGAAACAAAGTCGATAGTTATACCGTCCACCGTAAGTTCATTTTGCAGCTTACCCATGCGCCGAAGCAAAGCATCCACACGGGCAATAAGCTCTGATACTTCAAATGGCTTTGTGATGTAATCATCTGCTCCGTTTTGCAAACCTTTGACTTTGCTTTCTAATTCATCTTTAGCCGTAATCATGATGGCGGGGATGTTCAGCGGCTTTATATACTCCAACAATTCAAATCCATCAAGTTTCGGCAACATAATGTCAAGCAGGATTAGATCGGGAGATTCTTCATCTATTTTAGCGATGGCATCATCACCATCAAACGCCGCCGCGCATATATGTCCAGCACCGGTTAAACTTATTTCAATCAGGCGCGAGATTGGCTTTTCGTCCTCAACGATTAATATCTTTGCCATATAAAAACCCTCCCTTTCCGATTATTGTACATCATGAATGTATCACGAATGTATCATGGCAATTTTATTTGTTTTTGGTTTGCTGTAAAAATTCATGAATACGGTTTTAATAAAAAATTCTTTATCTTCAACAAAAAATAGCATATTAAAGGTTTCAATTAGGTTTCGTTTTCCGTATTCGATTCACCCGGTAGCAACAATTTTCTTTGCACCATACGCTCACGGGTTTCGGAAAGTATCGCTTGGATTTTTTGCTCAAATTCCGCTTTGGGCGGTAGGGCTGTCCAATATTCCGCTACTAAAATTCCATCGCGGTCTAATTTCAAAAGTTCCACCTCTTCCCGTCCACTTTCGGAGCATAGTATTAAACCAATGGGAGCGTTCTCTCCCTCGCGCCGCTCATATTTATCAAGCCAGCCTAAGTATAATTTTAGCTGTCCGCTGTCGCGGGCGTTAAAGCGTCCGTACTTTAATTCCACCGCAACAAGCCTTTTCAAATCCCTATTGTAAAAAAGTAAATCGAGTTTGTAATCGCGCCCGTCAATAATCATTCGCTTTTGACGTTCAACAAAAGCAAAGCCTTTTCCAAATTCTAAAATAAATTTTTCGATTTCGCGTATAATCGCTTCCTCTACATCAGCTTCCATATACTCGTCTTTTATACCAAGCACATCAAAAAGGAAAGGGTCTTTGAATGTGCCGAGAGGAATTGGCGAAGCTGATGTTATTTGCGTGTCGGCAATTTCTTTACGCTCAAATGCTTTACGTGAAATCATAGCCCGCAATCTGTCCCTACCTATTAACCCTCGCGCCGCTTCGTTCAAATAAAATAATTTTGCTTCATGTGTTTTTAGCGGCAGTATCTCGACGATATGCGCCCAGCTTAATTGTGTAGCGGCTTGCGACACAATTTCAAAATCTAAAAATTGTTCCGCAAATTGAACCATGCGGCGTAAATTTCTCGCTTCAAATGTTCGTCCGTATTTTTCGGATAATTGTGTAGCGACCCGCGACACAATTTGTTTTCCGTAGTCGGCGCGTTTATTTTCTAAAATATTTTCATTTATACGTTTACCGATTTTCCAAAATAATAAGACGGTTGTACTGCTTGCCTGTGCGTAAATGGCACGGCGGCTCTGTTCAATCATGTTTGCTATTTCAGCAAAAAGCATATCCCCGTTATTTTCCGATGGAATCATGTTGCCGTTTTCTTTATAAGTTAAATCGTCTTTATTTTTCTTACTCATGTTTTTCTCCCTCGTTTGTTTTCGGTCTGCGTCCGGGTTTGGACTTTGCCGTGCGTGTCGGCTTGACAGCATTTTCGGGAATAGCCCATGTGTTTCCGAATTTAACAGCACCTTCGACACGCCCTTCTATACAAAGGCGCTGCACTTGCCGCATTGACATATCCCATCGTTCTGCAATTATATTTGCTTGCACATACCCAATCATTTTGAACCTCCATTATAAGAAGCACAATGTCATCATTCCTATTATAGTCGTTCAAACGTCATATTGCAAGGATTATTTTGTAAATATTTTTACATATTACATATAATAAATTGATATAAAAAAACCGGGGATTTTACACCCCGGCTTGTTCTTTCATTTTTATTTCATTTCCCTCACAGGCCGCATTTCAATGTAACCTCGCCAGCCCAACGGCGCGAGCTGCATCTTCGGTGCAAGCTCATTAGCGTATTGATAGCCGTAAACTTCGGGATTGAATTTTTCAAACTTTTCCATACAAAGCCCGACAGCTTCTTGGAAATTTTCATCATCATACGGCTCACCTTGACAAACAAGCATTTTACAGGGTTCAAGGTCAATTACATCAAAGCCATCGGGTATATCGCCCGCATAATCGGCGGCAACTTCTACGCCGTGGGCGTAAACACTCGTACCGTTTGGACGCATATTGTCCGGTAGGCGCGATTGTCGAGAAAAACCAATCACAGAGTTGTGAAAACGTCATGTTTTCGCCGTATGAGGGCAAACCCTTTACCCGTTGCTCGAATAGTACCGCCTGTTCTTCCGCTAACTTCCGCGCCTTTTGCAGGGCTGTGCCGATGGGCGGTTTGTAGGTTGTGGTTTTGCGTATCTGATGGTAATTTTCGTCATATCCGAGGGATACCGTTATGCGGAAACTATCACCGCGTTTTTCTACCCGTGCCATTATTCCCCGCTCCTAACTTCCTCAACAGTATCACTCTTAATCTGTGACCGTAATGCGGACAGCCCTTCATAAATGGGAACCATAGCCAAATGCCGCAAGTTATCGTTATTGCTGTAAAATTCCATGTACGTTTCACAACCGAGTGTAAACGCTTTCGGGCGAACAAAATGCCCGAAAATATATTCGCCAATATATGCCAACACATCGTTGCCGGATTTTGATACTAAAAGCGCGTTGACCGCGTCCCGGACAAAGGAGAGTTTTGAGCTTGCAAGCATTGGTAATTTTTGTTCTTTCATCTCTTCGGTAATATATTCCATCCGCGTCAATGCCGCCGAAAGTAAGCTGTAACGCTCATTTGCCTTTTGCGCTATTTCATCCACTGCCCGAACATTAGAACGTCCCATCAACCAGTCAAGGCTACGGGTGGAAGTGCTGTATACCACGAGCATATCCTCATTCAGCGCGGCGGCATATAATTGCTTTGGCGTTTCTTCCGCGTCAAGGTTAGCGGCCGCCAGCCATTCAGCAAGAGGGTTTACCGGCTCCGCGCTGTTTTGTGTACAGCCTGTCAAAGTTAGCGCGGCAAGTAGGAACAGGGCAATCAATCGTTTCATGGAAGCACCTCCGTAACAGAATTTATCAGTCTCTCTATACCTAATCGTTGATATCTTCGCAAATGCGCTTCCCATACCGCATCATCGAACGGATCTACCGCACCCGTGATAAAGGCTTTCATGCTTTCCTCTGTGTAAGCGTCTATAGGTCGGCGCAGAGCCTCAATGTCCGGCCTGTTGTGGAAAATCGTTGTACGGATATACTCGCTTGGCTTGTACCGCTCGTAAACCCTATATGCCCGCGCGTTCGCGTATTCATGGTTTATATCGAACGCCGCGAAGGTCACGCTGTCGGCGTATTGGGGATAAGCGAAAAACGGTCCGCTTTCGTTTATATGTTTGTTTTGCACATTGTTCCGCAGATGGTTTATAACCCGCACCGCCGCTCTGTTACCGTAGAAATCCATGTCGGTGACGCCCGCTCTAACCCAATCCACGCCTTCCTCGCCGAACCGTCCGATTAAAAAGGCTTCTTCCGACAGCATCAGGTCAAAGAGCCGAAAGACTGCTTCGGGGTTCCGGCAATTCGCCGTTATGACCCCCGCCGGTCTTGGCAGCGGTGTCCTGATTGTGGCGCTCTGCGTACCGTCCGGCCCGGCAAGGGGCGGGATATGCAAAAAGGCGTTAATAAGCTCCGGGTTGCTTTGGAACAAGACATCCGTGATTGAACGGCTTGTAAAACCGCCGAGAATATTCCACGGCGAATTAGCGATTCCGGCAAGGATGTTATGTTCATACGCAAACGGCTCAATTATTTTTTCATTGCCGCTATTTCAAGCAGCACTTTGGCAGGGTTAGAGCTAGTTCAAACCTTCCCCATGCAAACGCACCTTGCACCCCGTGACCTCTTACAAAGAATGAGGTTAAAAGAATAGATTTTACCGTCTATTTCTAAAAGCTTCTCAGTAAGACGTATTTTATTTTTAAAATTTATTATTTATCTCAGCTCGGCCATTCTCGTAACGGCGACATAAATACTTGAAATCTTATACCAGGTAGAGAAGCCCACGATCCCGTCCGATGCCAGACGGAAGATGCTTTGAAAGGTCTCGACGGCCTTGCGGGTTTCTTCACCGAATATGCCGTCTACCCGGATCTTAGGGATTAGGGGGTAATTATTTGAAACCGCATTCAGCTGTTCCTGAATCACCCGGACGTCTTGGCCGGTGGAGCCCATCTGCAAAGGCGTCCCGGGGTAAGAGGAAGGTACGCCCGCCACTCGTTGCGCCTGCATCAGAAAAATTTCGTAGCCGTAATAACGCTTGAGGATGTCGATCGCCGCGTGGCCCTGATCCCCTAAAGCCTTGGATCCCCATTGGCTCATCCAGGACGGACAGCTTACTCTTTGACCGTCACAGTATTGGGTCATCAGCGGCTGGCGGATATTCGGTCTTGTTATGAATGTGGTGAAGATTTCGTCCACTACTCTGGAGATTTCCTCGAAGATATTGCGTCCATACGTAAACGCTTGGTCAAACGCGGTGGAGTTGGTGATAGTAAAGTCAAAGCCCCGTCCCCGATACCATTCCGTATAAACCCGGTTAAGTGTAAAAGAGATAATCGCAAGGACATTCGCCTTGATCGTCTCCTCCGGCCAGGTGGCGTAGATTTCGCAGCAAGCCACATTTTTTATGTAATCCTTAAAGGGGACCCAGTAGTTTGGGGCGGATGCGTTTGTGGGCACACCCGCGTGTACGATCACAAATTCCGGGATCACCGGATTGGGAAGCACCACAAGGCCCGTGGACGGCGGCAGGGGCTTTGTATCCGCCTCCGGGATTTTCGCAGGAAATGTGCCCCAAAGGGTATGGTCCTTGATCGTAATCAGCCTGAAACGATCTGAGTAATTCATCAGCGGCGTCAATCGTATGTCCTGATATGAGATTGTATCGGGCAGTATCTGCACTCCCTCTACATATACCGGCTCATACCCCTCCATGTCGACGCTTACGTCATATTCACTGTAGGGTATTTGCTCCGAGGGCTGCAGGGAAAAATCCACGGGCGGCGCGGGCAGGTTAATAGCCGGCGTCCGACCTGAGGGGTCAGAGATCATCTCTTCGATGATATGGTTTCTCTCCCCTCTTTGCATTATGCGAACAGTGGCGTTGACGGCGGGCATCCCTGCGTCTATGGATTGGGTGCCGATTTGAAGGAGTCCCGTTCCGGGCAAATCCGGATTCCGGGTATAATATTGCGGCATAGTAGAATCTTCCTTTCAGAAAATGGGATTACACTTATATTATGTATGGACACCTGATTTGGTTTATCCGATTTCGGGTATCATTCGATCCTTCGCTCGCGCATAGGATAAGAATAGACATCTTACGTGAAAGGAGTTTTCCTATGCCGGATATCTTGCGTCAGAGCATTGAAGCGCTTTTGGAAACCCAGCCGGATTACGATAGAACCATAGGAGAGTGGGAAGTGATCGTAAAATACAATGGGAGCCTTCGCGCGGTGGAAGCCGGCCTCAACCTCCGTGCAGAGCTTTTGGGGGATTACTACGCGATTTTGACCTTGCGATCCTCAGATATCCCAATGCTTTATGACTATAGGGAGATTGAATACATAGAATTGCCCAGAAACCTTAGCCTCTTATTGCGCGGAAGCCTGGCTAATGCTTGTGTTACGCCTGTGCACAGACAAGGGCCGGGGGAATATGGGCTTGGCGGTAAAGGTGTTCTTGTAGGGATCATTGATTCAGGCGTGGACTATACTCATCCCGATTTCCGGGATCAGGCCGGAAACAGCCGAATCCTTTATTTATGGGACCAATCGGGAGTCGGAGCGCCGCCGCCTGGCTTCCTGGGCGGGGTCGAGTACGACAATAGGCAATTGAACACGGCGCTGCAAAATCGGCAGTCCCAAAGTGTTATTCCTTCCACAGACGTCATTGGACACGGCACGGCCGTAGCCGGCATCGCAGCGGGAAATGGCCGGGCTAGCGGGGGACGAGAACAGGGAGTGGCGCCGGAGGCGTCGTTAATAGTCGTCAAATTGGGGGAAAGGGGCCGCCAATCTTTTGCGCGCACCACTGAAATCATGCGCGCTCTAAAATACGTCACTGACCGGGCGTCGGCGTTGAATATGCCGGTGGCAATCAATCTGAGTTTGGGGACAAACAATGGCTCCCATTCGGGGGACTCTCTTTTTGAAACGTATATCAACTCGGTATCCCATCGCTGGAAATCTGTAATTGTGGCGGCGACCGGCAACGAGGGTTTTGCCGGGCATCATTTTGGGGGGTATATCCACAGCGGCCAAACCGTGGATGTAACCTTTACGGTGTCCGCATACCTTCATTCCGTCTATCTGACTCTGTGGAAGAGCTTTGCGGATACATTTGATTTGGAATTAATCTCGCCCTGCGGATATTCCAGCGGGAAGCTAAACCCGGCGGAACCCTTCCGGCGAATGGACCTGGGAGACACCGACGTCGCGATTTTTTATGGGCAACCATCCTTTTATAACGGAAATCAGGAGATATTTATTCAGCTAAGCGGACGGTCCGCCCCGATAACACACGGGCTCTGGAGGCTGATTGTTACCGGGCTGCAGGTTACGGAAAGGGAGTTCCATATATGGCTCCCCACCATTGAGGAAGTCGGAACTGGCACGGCGTTCTCCCAACCTGACCCTGAAATTACTCTCACCTTGCCCTCTACGTCCATGAATGTGCTCTCCGTAGGCGGATATAACGCCCAGATTGGCAGCGCGGCTGACTTTTCCGGGCGCGGATATACCTATCGCAATATATATGTCAAACCTGACCTGGTCGCGCCCGCTGTGAATATCCTGACAACGCGAGTGGGAGGAGGCTATGACGCATTTACGGGCACAAGTATGGCGGCCCCTTTTGTGACAGGAGCCGCGGCGTTGATGATGGAATGGGGGATCATACACGGGAATGACCCGTTTTTGTATGGGCAGCGTGTAAAGGCATTCCTGCAAAGAAGCGCGCTGCGAAACCCCCTGCGATCTTATCCCAATCCCGTTTGGGGTTATGGCACCCTCTGCCTGAAGGCGGCCATGGATGATTTAATGAATTATAAAAGCGGTAGTGTCAACATACCCTAATGAGGCCTTAAAGAACGGAATGTATTAAATAGGTTCATTCTCCCATATCCCCATTGGTTGTTGGGGTATTCGATATTTGGGTCGCGATCACAGCCGGAAATCAGGTCGGCGCGTATATGGTAGGAATTCATGGAGAGATCATTCCGGTGCACGATGCCCCATTGAAGCAACAGGGCGCTGGCACCGGCAGTAATGGCCGCCGCAACGCTGGTTCCGCTCATACTGCCGTAACCGGTGGGAAATATCCCCGTGACATTGACACCCGGCGCGGCTAAATCCGGCATAATGGCCGGCAATCTTGTCGGACCCCAGGATGATGAAGAAAACAGACTGTTATTTTGACTGTTGTAGGCGCCGCAAGTAATCGGACCCATCGAGGTGGCGGGCGTTACGATCGTATAATTGGGCGTGGGCTTTAAAAAGACGGTATCCGGGTCAATAAAACCGGTGAGCGGCAGCCACGCGTGAAAGGTCCCGTCTAAAATAGAATCCCCGTATATCGTGATGGTCCATACACCCGGAGTGGCGGACAAGATTTTGATTCTCGTCAATTGACCGCCGCTGATTTCTATCGGGAAAAGGTATTCAACGATCACCGTGGCGCGCTCTAAAACCAGCCTGCTCGAATAACTGGCTCCGGAGCGGGCCGGCACACGGCTGACAATCTCGCCCGTAGGCGATGTAACGGAAACCGACATTCTGTCGGAGGCGTAGCTATAGATGACCAAATAGATGTCTTCCTGCTGGCCGCTGGCCCGGAACTCAATATTTTGGGATTCGCCTGTGTAAGCAATCCGGTTGTGCGTATGGTGTCCGGCATCTCCCTCGTTTCCGGCCGCGGAACAAACAGCCGTTCCTGTAATACCGGCGATCCGTGATAAATATCCTTCTACCCGGCTAAATCCGTCATGGGTGCCTAAATTTGTCCCCAGTGAGACGCAAATAGCCACGGGCCGATCAAGCTCCTGCGCTTTATCCAGAATATACTGAACCCCCATCATAAAATCATCGGAGGAAAAGGCGTTTTCCTGATGCTTTGGGATAAGGTAGCGCCGATAACTGGAGGGACGCGCCCTTTTAAGCTTAACAGCAATGATTTCGGCATCCGGTGCCGCTCCTATGTATTCGTTCGGTTCCCGGCTTCCCGCGACAGAAGCTAAAAAGGTTCCGTGTCCGACCGTGTCCCTGTGCGGGACGATCTCATGCGGGTATTGTGAGCGCAACGCCTCATTGATCATTGCGTTATTGTATTCGCTTCCGTAAAGATAACCGTGTGGGGGGTTCCCGCTGATGGATTGATCCCATATGTACTGGATCTTACTGCTTCCGTCTTCGTATCGAAAGGCGTTTAGAGTGTAATCAATGCCGGTACCCACAAACCCCAGCAAGACGCCACTGCCCCTTAAATCCAAAAAAGGCTGCCGGTGCACCTGAGCAATTCCTGTCGCCTCTAACTCTGCCAAACCCACCAAGCCGAAGACAAATGGGTAAATGCTGGTTGTGAAAAACTCTATGTTGTGGATTACCTTGTACACATCATTCTCGTTTACATAAATAATAATATAGCCGCCGGAAAGCGGCTTGCTCTTAAGGATGTAGGGTTCCAATCCCGGTTGCAATAAAGAGGCCGAGTCACTGTCAAGGACAAGGGCTATAGTATCAGGCGCATTAATAAAGTCCTCCGGCGTCGTGTCTATAAAGGTCATGGCTGCAGTATCATTCCTTTCGGTTACATTCCATCATTCTCACCGGGAATTCAGAAAAAACTGTCAATTTGCGTACAATTTATCTCTGTTAACTCCCAATGATGGCATCCCCACCGATATCCCGAGAGCGTATTGCGTGCTGAATATGAAGTGGGATACATCCAAAAGCACTCGCCATTTTTTATCCAAACATAAATGTAGCTGAATAAACAGTTCCTTATCATATCCGGAATCGAAAACGAAAGCCTTCTGAAACAAGGGACGAGGACAGGTGGCGGTGACGGCGGGAATTTGATGATTACAAAGCAGAGCGTTCCGTTTTCATCCATATGGATCCCCCTCATTTTTGCTTGCGGATACCGAAATTGATGTCATCATTTCATCCTATGCATAAATGCTGGGTATTATGATATAGTCCTCGCAACAATAGCTACATCGCTTGTATACGGCTTCACACCCGGTTTGCTAATTTACGGGCTCGAAATACTTCATCAAACAATGCCACAATTCCTGAGAAGTAAACGGCTTGCCCACGCAGTCGCTCATGCCGATCATCTTATAAAGTTCTATATCATCAGGCATGATATCTGCTGTCATGGCCGCAACTCGTATGACTCTATAGGCTCATTGCTATATTTTCAAATTTGTCCTTAACTCTTTTGAATACATCTACTAATACAGGGTCGAAATGGCTTCCAGCGCCTTCTTCAATGATTTCGCACGCTTTTTCATGAGGGAATGGTTTCTTGTACGGGCGCTCGGAGATCAATGCATCATACACATCAGCAATGGCCATTAGCCGCCCCTCTAAGGGGATGTTATTACCCTTGAGTCCGACGGGATAACCGCTTCCGTCCCATTTTTCATGATGGGTCCCTGTGAACAGTAAAGCATGGTGCAAAAAGGCGTTTTCATCTGTTTCATTTATGATTCTTTTCACCGCTTCTACCCCTACAGTCACATGAGATTTCATAATCTCGAATTCTTCCGGGGTAAGTTTTGCGGGTTTGTTTAAAATCAAGTCGGAAATAGCGATTTTTCCAACATCGTGAAGCTGCGCGGAAGGCAGAAAAAAATCCATATCCCATTTTACTATTTCTTCCGTATATTCCTCTCCCCGAAGGAGTTCGTCGATTAACTCCTTCAAATAAAGTTGAGTGCGTGCAGTGTGCCCGCCGGTAAATTTATCGCGAAATTCTACCAAATCTGCCACAGTTGCGATTACGGCGTTTTGAAGTTTGGAAACTTCAGCGGTTTTTTCGCGCACTTTAATTTCCAAGTTGTCCGCGTAATCCTGCAGAGCCGCTTGGCTTTTTAATAAATCATGCCTCTGCTGCTCGATCAGAAGCTGGCTGGCGATGCGCCGAAGCAGTAACGGGCCGGAAAAAGGCTTGGTTACATAATCTGCCGCGCCTAAATCAAAGCCCTCCATCTCACTCTCCTCATCGTTTTTTGCCGTGAGGAATATGACGGGTATATCAGCGAAGCGTGGATCGGCTTTCATAATCTTTATAGCTTCGTAACCATTCATCTCCGGCATATTGACATCCAGCAAGATCAAGTCGGGAATAAATCTCTCCAAGATATTAAAGAGTTTGGCGGCCGAAGGAGCGGGATAGACTTCGTAATATGTCTTCAGTAAATTTCTGCCGACGGACAGATTCGCCGCGTTATCGTCTACAATTATTATTTTTTTATGCGTATTTTTCATTTCTTCAATCTCCTTATTCGCTTAAATCGGAAAGTCTTTCCGCAATCTCATCGAAATTCGTCTGCTCCGCATTCTTCCGCAGCCAAATAACAAGTTCGCCGTCAGATTCATACTCAAAGGCTTCCAACTCTGAGATTGCCGCGTCCACGTTATTCATTTCATAGTTAACGCAAGCCTCGCGCAGTTTATCCAGCGTTCCTTTGTCCGGTTTTTCTCTCTTGGGTTTGAGATTATCCGCGTGGATTTGCATAAGCATATCGTCAATATCAGATATGAGTTTTCGGGCTGCTTTTACAAAAGACGCGTTATGAGTATCTACATATTCAAACTCCCCGGCGTTGGCCGCTCTCTCCAAAGCTTCCGCCATGTCGGCGGTTTTTTCCGCGCAGATACCGCGGC
>Ga0123353_10005401_pt1 | contig 16760 bp, 8 predicted proteins | sample TergutLab28metaG_3_FD_92763 | JGI IMG/M metagenome (GOLD analysis project Ga0123353, IMG submission 92763) | Labiotermes labralis P3 segment gut microbial communities from Petit-Saut dam, French Guiana - Lab288 P3 | ecosystem: Host-associated > Arthropoda: Insects > Digestive system > Gut ...
TACATTTAAATTAGTTATCAATCACTGGACTAATGAAATCTTGTAGCATTTTGTAGTTTCCTCAGGCCAACATCTGGGTCTGAGTTTTTCGACACATTCACGAATATTTTTCTCCTCAGAATATTTCTTCTATAAGGCATTAATTCATGAAAATTGCTTAGAAAACTAAAATGATAAATTCCAGGAAAACATCTCGCGGTCCGCTATAACTGATGCCAGGGCCCGGTATCGGGCCGCGGCCCGGCGGTTGAGAAACACTGATCTAAGCGACTTTCAGTTTCTCAAGAAGGACTCTGCAACAATAAATTACAGGAATAAAAAGCTGCTTACCTTAGAGTCGTAATACCGAGTGGTGTTGGTGAGGTCAATGACAAGTCCCAGTTTTGGACACAGCTTCATCAACATCTCAGGTGTGAAACTGTGGAAGAAAGTTAGCAATAATCACACACTGTAAACACAAACTTGTCAGGTAAACGGTTTACAGAGGACTAGATTTACAGACAGGACTTAAGAATACTTCTCCACCAGAACCTTCCAGCTAGGCTACAAAAAATCTGTAAAAGAAATATCAGCAGGTAAAGAAGGTAATGTCTGTGCCAGCATCAAAATTAACTGCCTGAGTCTGAACTTGAATGTAGTGTTTAAAATATTTGCGGAAATCAAATTCTATACGCGCCACTGATATTATAGTGGAATGTCGACCTTGTACCATAAATTCGAAACTTCGGAATTTTTACGGCGCAACAGCCCTAATTGAGCCTACGCCGCTCATTGTTGAGGTTTCTAGATCACACACACAATTAGACACACACACACACACACACGCACATCAGGTAGACTCCTCTGAGTGAATGATGAGCGCGTTGCAGAGGCCGCTACATACACAACACAAAACAAACACTGGAGATGAACATCAATGCTCTCAGCGGGATTCGAACTCGCGATCGCAACAATCAAGTGGCCACAGACCTCGCCTTAGACCGCACGGTCACCGGGATCGGCCAAAACTTCAGTTGACCATTTCAATTCTTACTTCAGTACGATATTATTAGCCCACGTAGTTGACGGAAAGGCAACAACCACTATGCTGGTACTACCAGAGAAAAAAGGTGTTCTGATACGGGCATATTCACACACTCCGCCTGTAAATCAAAATGGTTACTACACACACCACCCACTCCAACGTTAAAAATACGCACCTGCATTTTGACCCAAGTATATCTGTGTGTTTCACACAAGATCGCCAGAATAAACAGCGATTACTTCCCTAAACAGCAGTAGTCGCTTAGTCTTTTAATACGGACACAATTTGTTTACCGCGACACAAGAAATACGTTTTTATGTACCATTTAGATTAAATTCGCGTCTTAAAATATTGTTATACCATATTATGACGGTTCTGGGACCTCCATCGGATAGATACCACTTACTGCAACCTTCCTCAACAGTAAACATAGTTACTCCTCCCAATCATTTATTTCATAATTCATCTGAACCTAATTCACCCACCGTGAAGCTGGAGGAATTAAGTCTCTCCGAAACGTGGTAAAGAACTTTTATCCCACACTTGTTTAATACGACCAAAGCAACACGCGCCGCTGAAGCCTGGCCTTATCAGTCTTCTTGAATGTGCAGTGTCTGTTCTCACTTCCAAGCTGATCCCTAAGTTGTATAGACATCCCACACCCCCCTAACACCCCTCGACAGAATAAAAAATACGAGCGCAGAACATCTTCATTTATATCCAGGTATTCATTATTGGAATAAAATTTCAACAGTGGTATTGATACACACACACACATTCCCTACTTTAAAAACCTAGTACGGTATATCAATGACGTAGTTGTATTTAGTACTAAACCACGTATATGATACAAATAGTCTACTGACATGATACTGTATTTTTCAAGCTGCGAAACGCTATGAAACCTGAAGAAGTTAATTTACATATGACATGCGTAGGCCCACATTAACGTAGCAGACACCAAAATACGTATCTATAAAACAATCAAGTGAGATGAGGTTGCAGGTGCACTGGCATGCGACAAAGGCCAAGAAAAATCCTTTTTGGACTGCACTGACCCTTGAAGATGAAGATGCTAGGCTCCTTCGAAAGGTCGAGAACGACTCACCCGACAATAATGCGGCACTTAAAGCCGTGAAGAGCCCAAAGCTGTAGGCTTCCGCAATCTGGAGGGCCACGTGGACTGATACAAACCAAAATTAATCTTCTTCACATGGGTGTAATTGGAATTGTCCAGTACTTTCGGAAATAGGACAGGCGGATTACGACCTCCGTGCAATGTGTTCGCTTCATGCGCTTCGTGTACAGTACGAATTACATTAAATTCATGTCGATTTAATATACGTACATTACAACCCTCCACCAACATGCCTCAATCAATGCCTGCTGAAAGGGGAAAATTAAAATTCAACACCTCGTACGCTTGACGGCCGAACTCACCACGACACAACGCGGCTTTACAAACGAGGCTCTAGTCACCACCACAAGCAGCGTCCAGACTGTTCTCACTTGTTACCTGATATATCAAAACCATTACGCGCCCTGGACAGCCACTGTTAGAAATACCATCTCTGTGCCGAGCCACTTGAGCTTGGGACGGCGACGAATCGCGGTCCTTGTGCTCGGGCTCAGACTCGTGAAAACGTCCGCATCAGCGGAGACGCACAAGCCGAAGCACGAGCATGAGTCCCAGTATAAGTAGTTTGGACGCACCTTAATGGCGTCGGGTGTGGAAGCAATGTCACTGGCAATAAATATCCATCTTTGCGTCTCGCTTCTTCATAAAATTTAAAAAATATGCACTCGTTACTCTGAAAATTAAAACGACTATACACAGACCTACATGAAAAGTCGTCAATGTGAAACACGTTCGATGTATTCTGCTCCCCGTGCGATGACGCGTCATCGGATGATAGAGATGCACAACACAGTCTGCAGAGGTCCTGTGGAGACTGAATTCATCTCTTGCTGTTTTGCCTCTTTCAGGTAACAAAACTGACGATTAAAAATCTTACCGTGAGATACTGTGACGCCAAAATATATACGGTTTTAAGTCTGAGGGACAAAGGATCCAATAAAGTCACCCTGATAAGTTTATCATTTCTCCGATTGGCAGTGAGGTTTAGAAAATCACGAATGAACTAACCAGCACACCGAGTGAGATTTATTTTCACACGGCATTGATTATGATACTACTGTATTCTGAGATGTGTGATTGTGTAGCCTGGTAGAACTTGAAGATGTTCCGTAGCAACGTGCTGCCTCGAACCGCACAGTCGACCATAATACACGGTGTCACATCCCAGAAGGCATTACCTTCAGTCAGCATGACAGTTCGCGTTCTGGTAGGGCGTGTGATGGCAGCAAATGTTTTTAAATTCCATAGTAGCAAGCCGAAAATGAACCAGTTTCTGCCATTACATTCCGCAGTTGGTGCGGCTGCGTGTAGTTCGTTAGCACCGTCCAACCCCATCATTTAACTTCTTCTCCTGCAGTCCACCTGTTTTCATGAATACAAATGGGAAACAAAATAGGCAATGCCTCGGTTTATAGCCCCTGAAATTCATTTTTCGCCTAGGAACGTCCATTGATACATCACAAAACGAAAAGGGCCATTGGTACAGTCCGGTCATTCTTTCACAAACAAGTACGAACATAATGCAGCCTAAACACACACTGAAACATCCAAAAAGCAAACTTAAAAACACATTTTTTTTGCCCAATACCCACAGGGGTAACAGTACCTACTTAAATTAGTGTGATATTCGGTAGGACCTGAGGTAAGTGCGTTTGTGTACGTATGTGTGTGTGTGTGTGTGTGAAATTAATTCGTTTAAAAACGGCAATAATTACAGCGTGTTACTGTAACTTACCCCCAATATCCTTATCTCTTTCTGGGTACGACCAAAATCTGATTACCAACTTATTAAAATATCGCTCGTTCTGTCTGAAGCATAATATATACAGCACAAGGCCAATGTTTTATAGAGCACAGAACTCTAAAATTCAATTAGATTTATAAAGAATAAGACCTTGACAACAAAAGGGGCCTCATTTGTATTGGAAACGGCTATAAATGTATCAGTTTTTGCTGAACCCTATCATGATATACGGGGGATTTTGTATTTCTTCTTTCTTTTTCTGTGGAGAGAACAATGTGTTCAGGTTGAATACAGGAGAGAAAACTGGCAATTAAAATCTGTACAGCAACTCAAATGAGCACCGGTATAACATGAGAGGCTGGCATATAACATAAATTTCATACTTGGAAGCTCTTCCCCCCTCCTCCCCGCTCCTCCGCCTTTTTGTAATTACACGTACGGTGAGTGTAGATGAAAGGGCCCCCGTCATCTCATTTTTCTTGAGTTGACCGCAATGCAGCATCCCTTCAAAAATTATTTTACTAGCTTCAGTCCATATCCTGAGGTAAATTCCCCCCATTTGAAGAATGTTTAAGCCATGTACTTCTGTTGTCCACCTGACCTCTGATCGTGTCTGACCTGTACTTCTTTTTTTTATAACAGCTTCACTATAGTCCTATAACCCATCACCACCACATACCTACATGATTTAACTTCCAGTTAAGAATATCATCACTAACCTCACATCCTCGGGCGTAGAATCACAATATGATGCTCCCGAATTCCTGAATGTGAACAGATGTCAACAAGACATGAAAGTGAACACCACAAATCAACGTGTACTCAAAATCTACATTTTCAGAACAGACATTTGAGACTATTGCAATTTAAGACGCATTTCTACACCTTCTACGTTGACAAAAAGTTAATTACACACCACGAAAAGTAATACTGGAACTATTTGCAAATGAAGCACTCTCCTTAAAGATTCCCCGCCTTAAACCAAAAAATGAGCCTGTAATTTGTTAGATAATTGCTGTTCTAGAAGAATATTTACGACCCCTTTAAGAATATATTAATAGTCAGTAAATGGAATGAAATTGGGTGGATGTGAGACTGTTATAAGGTTAACAACGTCTTATTACTGTCATGGTCCGGAAAATCGATGGCGAAAGAACAAAACAACAAAACAAAACTGAAAAGCATACGTGTGTCAAGAACGATGGCTCACCCATGAAAGTACACAGCCCTACAGCCCGATCTGAGTTTCTCATACACGTTCTTTGCAACCAGCGATTTCAGTTCGTTCCTGGGCGAATTTATACAAATCAATAAGTATGTCAGAAGTCGGAAGTCGCTGAGACTGACAATGAATTTCATGACTTTTACGGAACCGGCAGGTTCATTGCCGTGTTCACAACGCTACTCAGCTCTATCCTTAACCAGACACACCCCGTCTGGCACAATAAACTAATGAATTTTTGTAACATGATGCAGTCGTGCCTGTGTGTCATCTGCTTATTTTATGGCTACAAACTTCAAGATCCATCGCGAATACTGTAACTACCTCAAACTGCACTTCTTATTGCAAACTGGACCAAGACTGTACTTCGGAATTAACATACTACGTTAATACACGAACATACACTACGAGAGAAGATAGAAATCCGGTCAATAACAGGATTAACCGACCACTGTCGACAGTAATCACGTGGCTCGGATATGCAACAACCAAAGTTAAAAGAGCGTATATTGATCGCTATCCGGCTAATGCTCAGACTATACAGTAGTTGTTACCAGAGACAAAATAGTCTGCCATTAAAACTTTTTCGATTTATTTACTGCCACGAAAAAAAAAATGGAAATAGCTCAGTCAGTACAAGTGACCAGGCCAAGTGCTAGAAGACCGAAAAATCGTGGTTCGGGATAAGAGATTCTTCTCCTCTCCGAAACGTCCAGAGTTAACCGTGGGGTCCATCCAGCCTCATATTCAATGGATACCATGGGTGCTTCCTCCAAAGAAGCTGACCTACCATCTCCATCAACTAGTGCTGGGGTTAAGAATGCGCGGAGCCAAAAACCCCCCCCCCCCCCCCGCCCACCGTACAACTATATGTACTGCACAGGTACAACGTTATCTCTGACTGACATCCTGTAATTTTGCTGAAGTTTCTGTTCGCTGCTAATCGCAACACTTTGGCTAATGTCAAGATTATCCGGCGAATATCCGAAATATGTCTGCTGAATGGTGATTTCAACCTTGGCCAGTCCTCAGCCGTAACATATTGCCTACATCACGAGGAAATTTTTCTAATTCGACTGAAAACCCACACCGATAGCGTATTATTATTGTTATTATTATTCATGGTTATAATTTTTATGTAAAAAATTTACAATTATACTCCTGAAACAAACCATGTTTCTAGAGTATACAGCGTTGCAACTGCAGCAGAACTCCACTTATCCGGACGCTGGTTATCCGGATCGCCAATTATCCAGATCAGCTTGGCCCTTCGGGTTAATTTATCGAGAATTCTACAGAACTAACTTGCCTTGAAATTACCGCTTATTGCATCAAGTACAGTACAGTGCTATGGCTTATAGAACTTCAAATCAGGCGTGGTCGAAAGGTTCAGAAGGAGGTACATACTGTAAATAGTAACAGTTGAACTTCTAACTGCTAATGTAGCCTATTTTCAAAGAAAAATCCAATTATCCGAACTTTCCGCATATCCGGATGGCTTGCCGTCCCAAAGAACCGGATAAGTGGAGTTCAACTGCACTCTGTGGTTACAATTTATGGTACATGTAATGCTATTTACCAAGTTCAACGTTTTGTACGTTTACGTAAGTACTGTCCAAAGTATGCAGTATTGAATGTATACCTGTGTGGACTATTACCAAGGCGGACGGTGTATCAGTGACGCTCTGGGTTTATACGCACATGGTACCGGGATCTGTCACCGGCTGATAATCATATTTTCAAGGACTCTGATCCCGTAGTCTGTTTGACTCGTGTATTATACACAGTAGCAACTCCTGCATTCCTGGAAACAAGCAATCCTGCTTGTCCCTAGGGATTTCATTTAGCACCTCTTACGAACAAACTCGCACAGCAGTCCGCAACAGATCGCTACTGTTCATAATCATCCACCACTCGGCAAGCTAAAGACTTGACAAATCAAGAAACAAATAGGAGTATGCAGTTCTGAAGGAAGTTCCATGAAAGCCAGAGCACACTCTTTCTTGTGTATTGTTTATACGTGAAGAATTCTAATGCAAACAAAAACATGTAGTAAATTTGCTTCAGAGTGTAGTAGGGGGAAGGGCACTCATGTACAGTACACAAATCGCCTTTAATTTACAAACGCACCTCTGAACCTACAGCTCACACGAATACTAGAACCACCGAGGTCACAAAGTGTAGTGCCCACCTAGACCAACTATATTTTTAGTTACAGCATTTGTTGTATTGCCTTCGTAATTTGTGATAACAATACACGTTACTACAGCTGACGGTAATAAACGTTTTACGAGTCACAGGTTGTGAGACACACGTATAAACAATTTCGGAATCTGTAATCAGCCAATAAAAAATCACGTTTCCTATTGCCTTGGACGAGTGAAAACGAAACAACATGCGCGTCTCTATATACGAGAGTTTGTGGCCGTATTAAGGCGAAATATATCGCCAGACTGGAAACATGTTCCATTGGCATTCCAGCAACACATGGCTGTCAAATTGCCCCATACACGTGGTATGGAAATAAGGGAGATTATACACAACTCGGGCCTTCTGTCCTTCTCCAACAACAACTTAAACTTAAACTTCATGCTGTGCACTTATTTTCGAAAAACGAGGCACTAAAGCCCGAGCCATGACATTACTTTCTAGGGTATTTTTTCACTACGCCGGCAACTGCCAATATTCCGTAGTGTCGGTGGTAGACGAATAAAATATGAATAAGGAACAATGGTGAAGTCACACTGGTAGGGGAAAACGGAAGCATTTGGGAAAAACCTTTCCAGAGTCACGTTCTCCACCACAAATCCCATAAGGACTACGCGGGACTGAAACCAGGCTTCGGCCGTGACAGGTCGGTGACTATACGTGTGAACCATACAATCACGTAATGTGGAACGAATGCCACTGCCCAATGCTAGAAGACCGGATGGTAACCATGCAAAAAGTACACTCGGTGTGGATGAAATGCCACTAGAAAGATTTACGTTAAATCAACTTACGCTCTTGTTTAATTACGGACTGGCCGGCTCGGTGTGGTGACGGACACGTACAACCATTGCCGTTAAACGGCCTTCATAACCATTCACCAATATACAAAATTTATTAATCGGGTTTCAAGTCAACAATGTCTAAGCGCGTTGTTCAACTTAAAAAGTTACTGAGCGCATTGGTGTAGCTATAATGCTAAGGACTTGGAATTCGAGAAATGGCCGGATCCAGTCTCGGCTCGGACACCAGCAATCTCGATATACTTCGTGGTTGTCCTCAGTCTCTCTCCAGATAAATTCCAGGATTTAAAAAAAAAACAGTCGTGACTGAGACTTTTTAATAAAAGTTGCTGCAATTCTGTCCCTTGCGGCTAAAATGAGATTATGGACTACGAAGAAAGACACTTGGCAGTAAGTGCGACGTTACTACAAGCACAACCAGGGCGCTTACGGCCATCCCATAGAGTTGCAGGCATGCTTCCAGCAGTAGCAAGGTTACTCAGCTACCCCAAGACCGCCCGGAAGGCGATCAATTCCAACTGTGCTTTAACTCTTACAAGACTGACGTTCATATAAAGTACACACAAAAATTCAGTTCCTTCCTCACAGAGAACACAAAACTACCAGTCAATATTGTTTAAGGAAATAGTCAGTGTTCATTCCGAGAGTCATACTAAACATACAACTCCAGTGTGGCGGGAAAATGGAGAATTTCGTAATGATGCAACAATTGGTATATATATATAGCACCGGGATTTCAATGGTTAACAAATCAACAATAGTTTTTTTATACGAGCTTTTACATTTCAGCGATTGTCAGCGGGTACGTAATCCACGTCGGTCCAACACGCAAGATGTTACCGTTAATTACAGCAGTCTAGATTAAACAAAAAGTATACAACATGTAATAATGAAAGCCCCCCCCCCCCGGTCCTACAGCCCATTCATCAAGGCCAACTGACTGGGGGCTCCACATAGACTGTCACAGTTCCGGGTCGCAACTCCCACATCACTAGCAAACGGCCATTCGTAAAAGTGCCATGTATTGAAGAAGGTGGAGGCAAGAGAGTTCAAAGTTCGCGTCTTATAAAAATGCTCATGTCACTTAGAATCACAGTCGCTGTATTTACGGCATGGAACATGGGGAACGATACAAACATACTAAGGCAGAGTATAAACTTTTATTACGTATGTCTCTCTCTCGACCGTTCTGTCCTTTAAGTTGCTACTATTGCTGAGCCCAAAGGATTTCATCTGCATGCCGGGAAGGCCAAAGGCGGAAAATCCACATTACTGTGTCATGGCTTGCAGCGATTGGAAACGGCGACTGCAGTGTGCGCACTAACCTCCGACTAAGGCACTCCTCAAACCACGCGGCATCTGGAATCGCCTTGTATGTCCGCGGGGCACAATGTATGCGTGTTCTTCGGTAAATACTCTAAAACGAGTTCAAACTAATTTAGTACGCCGATACTGGCTTAAGATCGGCATGTGCCATCGGCTTGTAGACTACATACGACGTGTGGCAATTAGAGAAAGATATCAGTTTCAAGTAAGTAAGTCAGTCCCGTTACAGGCCTGGAGTGGCCCAGAGGGTTCCAGGAAGTTAAAGTCCCCAGATTTCGTGACAACGGTACAGGATGGTGGTAGGTTGTCAGCCTTACGCACCGGCCGCCTTTACCCCCAGGAAATACTCCTGGTACTCATTTCTGTTAGAGGCTGAGTCGACCCCAGAATCATAGTGCGATCGGAAGGATTTTCTGTCAATGAAAAATCCACTGACACCAGCTGGGATCGAACCAGCGACCTTCCGATTTGTAGCACAGCACCTTAACCACTGTGCTACCGCGGTCCCCTATCAGTTTCAAAAAATATTTTTAATAAAATAATCGTATCTACATGTTGCCCCCTTTCAAGGTACATAATTTACATAGGAAGCCACACGCCGATCCATACGAGCCTTCCAGACATCGAGCATCCCCTGAAATTTTGTGAGTGTGCTTCAAGTCTGCTGCCTTCTTCATGCACCTCACGTACCAAAATCCATGTTTCGGCGGCAGTTTGCATCATTGTCACACAAAAATTGACGTTTACTCGCTACCCCGACCTTACAGCCTTTTCTGCAGCTAAGACTCAGTTCGTTGAAAACTGGGTTCTTCTGGGCTCTTACGCGGCGAGTAGTGGTAATTCCATGCCGACGTTTCGGGACAGCCTGTCGGTCCCATCTTCAAGGGTAAAAAATCCGGTCAATTTCCTTTCTTCTTGGATTCTTGAACTTTGACGATAGGATCGACAGGTTTTCCCGAATATTCGGTAAGGGATTACCACCACTCGTTGCGTAAGAGCCCAGAAGAACGCAGTTCTCATGTAATTCGCAGCGGAAACCTGAAATCACGCAATAAGTTCGTTGTTCATCTGACGACAGTGTATCAACTATTTTCCTTACGTAAGTGTTGGACGAAATGGGAGAATAATTCTGTACAATGTACATCCTCTAACCTATGACGCAGAATCAACTACCAAGACTGAATTCTGCACATATATGATAAGTCGGCAAGGATATGGAGAGGTTGCAAGCTACGTGAAGGTGCAGTCCATTCCGTGCCCTAGAGGAGTAAAGGAAGACAATGACAAAAGCATCTACTCACTATGTCACCATCCAAAATACAAACTAGACATCACCAGAATATGAGTCCATTGCACACCCTTTCGGTGAAATTGATTGGACAGTGGTTGCAGGCTATCTGCGTAGCAGAACTGAAGTAAATCGTGCGAATGGGATAGTTGGTGCTGTGGTAGAGATTCGAACCGGGTACGAAACACAAGCACTCCTCTATGTTAACTCGTTTGGTAAAAAGTACAAATATCAGCACTTTTATTCATTGCCGATACAAATACTGATCGCACCTCTGAAGGTACGTTTGTTACTGCTTCCTTCCACGTAAAAAAGACATTACTGTTCTACCCACACGACAGCCACAGTACAACGCTGGCTGTGCACGGCTCAGCTTTTCAATTTGGAAGATTAACTCCCACATTCCTGTATATGCGTGCTAATAAATTATCATACATCACGACGAATTACTGTTGACATGAGAGAGGATGGGATGGGAAGTACACTCGATGTTTTATCTTCCTCGTAACTTACGAAATCCCCATATCTACTGCGGACTGGAGTCTACAAGACGGACTTGGCCCAAAAATTCGGTCCACGAATGTCGAATTTATGTGAGACAGAAACATGTGCTTTGTTTAATGATGCTAGTGCATAGTAGTAATGAACACAGAACCAACTGTCAAGAGATCTTTATTAACAGACTATCAACGTAACTAGTCAATCCCGGTGGCCGTGCGGTCTAAGTCGAAGGTCTGGGGAGGCTCCCTTGCTCGGATCGCGGGTTCGAATCCAGCTGAGGGCATGGACGTTGTCTCTTGTGTTTGTGTTGTGTTGTGTTGAGTAGGTAGCGGCCTCTGCGACGAGCTGACCATTTATTCACAGGAGTCCTACCGGGGATGTCTGTGGATGATATGCAAACCTCGAAAATCAGGCGACCTAGGCCCGAGCTGGGATGTTGTGCCACAGAAAAAATCAACGAACTTTTACAAATGAATCAGATTTTCTAAAGGACCATATTGTGACCGCATGCACGGTGCCGGGCGTCTCTCCACCGCACTGTCGCACTGTATGCATTCCACTTCGTCTCTCACGCCCGCACCAGCTTCTATTATTCGCTGTGAATTACAAGGCTTACGTACATCTTACCGTTACTGAACGAACGCTCGTATAGGACGCCATGCAACCCCAGAAGTTTCCCAATCCGGGTGACCGAATTAGTCATGCAATCACTCCAACACGTCTTCCCGGGCAGCTGATTTTCGTTTAAGTAACCCGTAATCTCTCTCCCAAAATGTGGAGTTGCTCCATCATGTGTTCACACTAGTTCCCTTGGTGCAAAAAGCAACAGTTCACGCCACGAAGAAACCCCGTACACGTCTCTCGACAAAATGTTTTCCAAGCAGGTAATTTCTCAGTAGTCCACAACTCGCGTTTGCCGAAAATATCTGCAGCACATTACACTGTCCTACTTATTTCATGTGGATTTTGCTGCCCCCCCCAAGTGTGAGAACTACTTTCACTGCTAGCACGTGTAAAACGTGCCCCAACCGTGACCAGTGGCAGGATGCATTTGGAGCCTAGACTGCAGCCATTCACATAATTCCACACGGATGACGTAGCATGCCCGCCAAAATGCTTTGTACTCTTTGGAGGTAATACGGGTAAAAATCATAATCGTTTAAATCATCCGCACTTTTATCGTCGGTGCCATACCAGTTTTCACAAAAATGCTGATTGCACGTGTACGTAGGCTTCGTTACACTACAACTACACGCACAATACCATCTCCTCCACACACGGTAACCAAGTTCTGCCTTCGGTCGTGCGAAGGATATCATCTCCAACACTATTCTGTGTACATCCTGTATGTATGCTTACTTGAAATTTCCGTGTAACCTTGGGAAAACGGAAATTTATATTTATAAGAATGTCATAAACATAAGCACTTCTATTGTTTCACTGCAGTTCGGAGCGGGCGCTATCGCTAGTAAAGTTACTACTGAAGTTGTCTAATGGATGGGGTGGATGAACAGGAGACACTGGAACATTTTCGTGTGCATATTAAGGAACCCCGTCAAAGTAGGCAGACAAGCTTGTGCTACTGTGTTGCGGGATAACCCCACTACCAGGCACTAATTTAGTGCCTGTAATGAGTGTAGAAAGGATGACACAGAAGTGTAAGAAAAAGGTAAGAATATCCAGAAACGAAGCGCAATCTGTAAATACCTCCAACAATTCTACGCATTAACGTAGTCCAGTAACACACTGTGACAACGGAGATGAGCCACTCTGAGTCTCACACAGTAGAACTCACAAGAGCGTGAACTGAACCAATCACTTTCGCACGAATGATGAAAATTTAAAAATCAGTAAAGTGTGATGACTGGAGATAAAACAAACTTGGCACATGTATCTTTTCCTCCACGATTCCTTGCCCGCAGGCTACGGGAATGTTGTGTTCAAAATAAAACCCACACAACAAATTCACTAGGGTGGAAAGGTGTACTCCGTTGTGGAGTACACAGATTCCCAGTGGGCTCTCGGTAATCTTGCAAACTTCAAAGGTTTACGTACGAATCTATCACAAGTGATTACCACCAACGGAATGAAATCTACGCTTCGTAGGCACACCACCTTCTACTTGACAATCAACACCAAAGATAAAGTAGTCCCGTTTTCACTATGATGGCATGTGGGGGTGGAGGTATAGCTCCACTTATTCTCAACCTCCGCACCAGACAGAAACGACTGGTTTGCTTCATTTCGTGGCCGCTTTACCCCCGGAAACCATTACATAGGAGGCTGGGTACAACCCACAGCCAAGATGGACACTTAGAGGCAGAGGAAAATCTCTTGCCCTTGCGGACAATCGATCAATGATTCCTCCGTTTTACAGCCCGTAGCCTAATCACTACACTTACAACGCTGTCCCTGCTCTGTGTTACATGTACAGACGAAATATCTTTCCTTTCAGTTCCCCAAATATAATACATGTTGCCAATGAAGACTACCGCGTTAATATAATACTGCGTTTAAGTGTTTCAGACCTACTCAGTTTACGCACTTTGAATCGTGTTTAATAAATCTGATATAATACTCAGTATGAGTTATGTAGTCACGGTCAAAGACGATGAGGTACAAAGGCAATGCAGCACGGACAAGAGTGGGTTTCAGTCAAAAATACTCAACAGTATGAATACGAAGAAAAGCAGCGATATCATTCAAAATTTTACATTAAACGGGAAGACAGCATTAAAACTCAGAGGCGCAATGTATGATGTGTCGACTAATTATATCCCTCAAGATAAGCACGACATGTGAACACGGTAATGAACCCTCGGGTTCCATACAAGCCTGGGAATTTCTTGACTGAGCGACTGTCACCGTATCAGGAACTTCGTTCCATTAGGTTACGAAATTGGCGGCTATAGTGGATCGACAACAAACAGTACGAAATTCTTGTAACAAATTTGTTTACTCGTATTAAATGTAATCAAAATTGTTACGTCATTGCGTAATCCCTGCAAACCAAACAACAAACGAAACACGACCCAAAACCGTGATTATCCAAGAAACGTTTACATTTTTGGGCGGATCTTATGACAACGCTGTTCAGAACACATTTCAATTGCTTGGAGTACTCTCTTTCACATCTGTCACTCCAGAGAAAGCTAATGCAATCTACAAGTATCCCATTCACCAACCAGGTTCAACGTCAACACTGATGACCATGTGCTAATTACGGCCACGTAAAGGAACACAAACCATCATGTCAAGTAGGTGGTTTCGACTCAAATAAGAACATACTTTGAAACAATCATAGTAGAAATATTTACCCAACGGTCACACACTCAATACAATCATTCACTTTAAGCCGAGGAAAATGTGTTACCTAAAACACATTCTGTAAGGCAAGAGTAATTTGCATTTCATGGACAAAAAACTGGGGCTTGGTTTCATGTAAACCTGCTCTAATTGGATATTTTACATACTTCCTGCAGAAGTAAGACGTATGCGTAACGATGTCTAAAATCAGTGAAACGACCTTTCAACTGTCCACCACCGTTAATCGTTCACCTCATCTTGCACAATTATATAGGGTTATAGTCAACAGCAGAAGAATAAAATGAACGCAAACATTTTCGAATCCCTAAATATGCCTAATTCAACATTCACTCGACCTACAACATTAACAGACATGATCTATGGCACTCTGCAACCTACATGATGTCCAGGACTCAATATGTAGACAAAAGCATAACAGGCACATGAAGTAACAAGTGGTGACAACACAAGGATACCTCACTATTTCCCCATCTCCTAGCAACGATGCTATGATCGTGCGCTGGGTGTTCAGTAAGCGATGGGTTTTCCCGAAAGTTTCCCTACAACAAAGGAAGTCAATAATTCTCCAGTGGCTGTCTCGCCAGTATCGTCATTATTTTTCGACACACAGCGCAGGCAGGTGGGTGCTTCGAATTCCTCACAGACGGGGTTTCTACGATTTACAGCAACAGCCCTAGATTTGGGTTTCCCAAAAGAAATGGGTCCCCACTGCACAGAAAACTGTCTCGGGAGTTCCCGCGCTGCCCCCCCCCCCCTATATCCTTGCAACGGCCATTCTTTGGGGTTTCCCCCAGCGATAAGTTCGTACCACACAATAAACACTATATCTCGATTTTCCCCAAGAGAAAAATTCAAACCGCACAGGGAACAGTCGGTTTTCCTTGTACTCTACGGACGGTCCTAGTCTGGGTTACTTCCGACAGACACTCGAGTTCGGGCGCCCAGTGGCCAGTTCCCGACACATGAACACTTTTTGTATTTACCATATTTTCAACGTAACACTGTTTTGGACTAACAGGGTGGGACAGACGGACACTCGACGCTATTCAAACCTTAACAGTAATGTAACTATTGTCTTTCCGTATTATCACAGACGACAGTGCGAATAAGATTAAAAACCATAAACTACAGCACAGGATTTGGAAGACGCGCTAGCCCACTTGTAGATACAGCCCTGATCAGCGTACAAAAAAACTGATAAAAACTACACGTACAGTTTACATTTGGGGACCGCTGTGGCACAGTGGTTAAGGTGCTGTGCTACAAATCGGAAGGTCGCTGGTTCGATCCCAGCTGGCGTTACTGGAATTTTTCATTGACATAAAATCCTTCCGATCGCACTATGTCCCTGGGGTCGACTCAGCCGCTAACAGAAATGAGTACCAGGAGTATTTCCTGGGGGTTAAGGCGGCCGGTGCGTAGGGATGACAACCTGACTACCATCCTGTGCCGTTGTCAAGAAATCTGGGAACCTTAACTTCCTGGAACCCTCTGGGCCACTCCCGGCCTGTAACGGGACTGCTTTACCTTTTTTACAGTTTACATTTATTTTCTAAGCGCAGCTGATGTTTAAAGGTGGTCTCCAGGTATGAAATGTAGATGCGAATACACTTAATACAAAGCCAATGGCCGCCACCTGACGCTCCTCCGGCTTAGAAGTTGGGGGTGAAAAACAAACGGTCGCTGTTACTAACGGTTACAAAGGAAAATCAGCTAGACAATTATGAAAACCTCTGCTCTGTGAAGTAAGCATTAAATATTGAAGAGACCACTCACCGTTGGTTTTCCTCAAGACGATTACACAGGGCCTGGAATGACAAAAAAAACACTGCAATAATTACTACAGTTTATCTACAATTGTAAAAAAAAAAAACACCGTGACTTTAAAACCTACAGTGTGGTGCTATGTTGCGATACCATGACTGTCAATATAAAAGGACAAACTGGCATTAATACTCATGGCCAATAAGCATGATGGGTCACGTGCCAATATTCGGGGTTCCGAAGGAACCACTCCTTTCTTAAGAACACTACGAGTTCGTCTTTATATCCTTTGGCTAAATAACGAACGCACCTATTGCTTACACTAAACGACCAATTTCCCCTAAATATCTCTCACAAACACCGTGTCACTGGACACCCGATCTTCGTACTTTCGAAACGTCGTCATAAACACCAA
>Ga0123353_10005402_pt1 | contig 16759 bp, 12 predicted proteins | sample TergutLab28metaG_3_FD_92763 | JGI IMG/M metagenome (GOLD analysis project Ga0123353, IMG submission 92763) | Labiotermes labralis P3 segment gut microbial communities from Petit-Saut dam, French Guiana - Lab288 P3 | ecosystem: Host-associated > Arthropoda: Insects > Digestive system > Gut ...
ACAACAAGGCCCACGGCAACTCCGACAACGATCGAAGACGACCCGCGGCCTTTGGATCCGGTATTTATTACAGACCATGTGAATTACATAATCGGTTATCCTGAAGGCGACGTGCGCCCGGAAAATAACATAACCCGAGCGGAAGCGGTAACGGCGTTCTACAGACTGCTGACAGACGATATGCGCAAAGCCAATTGGCTGCTGGAAAACCCGTATCCGGACGTAGCGTCCGACAGCTGGTACAACTCCTCGGTTTCGGTAATGACCAAGCTTGGCGTTATCATGGGCCATAACAGCGGGCTGTTTGAACCTGGCGATTTTATTACCAGGGCGGAGTTGGCGGCGGTTGCAGCCAGATTTGCCAGGCTGATGGACATGGACAGCAACGGAATCTCTTCATACAACGACATCGCCGGGCACTGGGCCGAAGCGGATATCCTCTATGTATCCAGGGTGGGTTGGCTGAACGGCTATCCCGGAGGAACGTTTAAGCCTGACCAGGCGATAACCAGGGCGGAATTCATGGCGATGGTCAACAGGATGTTGGAACGTATACCTGAGACGATCGACGACATTTTGGTAGACGAAATGATTCGGTGGATCGACAATTCAGACCCCGGCGCCTGGTATTACTTGATTGTTCAGGAGGCTACCAACTCGCACGCCGCGGATTATAAAGAAGGCAAGATGGTTCCCAACTTAGGGTTCGAATACGAACGCTGGCTCGGAATGATGGAAAACCCGGATTGGCTCGCGCTTGAACAACAATGGAAGGCGGAAAATTCCGGAGGCTAAATAAATAAGTAATAAATATTCATATGGATATTAACAAATGATATACTACCCCCGTCCGGGACAGTGAAGCAAAGCTGTAATGGATGGGGGTAGTATTATTCAATAATATATAATCATTGCTATGAATATTATTAGTCCGTCATTGCGGGCTTGACCCGCAATCTAGTAGTCATAGCTATTTGTTGGATTGCGGCTCGTGGGCCGCAATGACAAATATGTTCGTTCACTGTGTCGTTTGGTAAAACGTGTTTAATTGATAGCTGCATAACTTCAATATTAAAAAGAATGGAGTAATTTATGCCCAGAGTTGACATGCCGTTAGCGGAATTACTTAGGTACATGGGAACAAACCCCAAACCGGACGATTTTGACGCCTATTGGGACAAGGGGCTTGCCGAAATGAAGGCTGTCGTCCCTGATATTAAACTAAAACCGGCGGATTTTACATGCTCATACGCGGATTGTTATGAGATGACGTTCACGGGCGTCAGAAAAGCGCGTATATTTGCCAAGCTGCTTACGCCCAAGGGGCTGGGCATGACAATCAATGGCGTGGGTATGGGCGCAAGCGCGAAAACCAACGGCTTAGCGGATAAAGTTGCTAATGCGGGCTGCCCGGCGCTTTTGATGTTCCATGGATATTCAATGAGCAGCGGCGACTGGATCAATATGCTACCATACGCCGCCGAGGGTTTTGTGGTAGCGGCGCTTGACTGCAGGGGCCAGGGCGGATATTCGCAGGATACCGGCGGAGTCGTGGGCAATACGCTCGAAGGCCAGATAGTGCGCGGATTGGACGGCAACCCTGACGATATGCTGATGCGCCATATCATGCTGGATACCGCACAACTTGCGAAAATCGTCTTTGATATGGATGGCGTCGATACAACGCGGGTCATGGCAAGCGGCGGTTCACAGGGCGGCGGATTGACGCTGGCGTGCGCGGCGTTGGAACCGAGGGTAGCGCGGCTAGCGCCTTGCTTCCCGTTCCTCTGCGATTATCAGCGCGTATGGGATATGGATTTGGCAAAAACGGCATATGACGAATTGGTATTTTACTTCCGGAGGTTCGACCCGCGCCACCTGCGCGAAAGGGAGGTTTTTACGCAGCTGGGATATGTAGACGTACAGCACCTCGCCCCGAGAATACAGGGCGAAACCTTGATGGCTTGCGGCCTGATGGACGAAGTATGCCCGCCGTCGACGCAGTTTGCGGCATACAACAAAATAACGTCGAAAAAGGATTTGGCGATTTATCCGGACTTCGGGCATGAGGGGCTGGCAGGCTGGAACGATTTGGCGTTCACGTACCTGACGTCAAAATAACAATGAAACTACGCGGCACATGGAGTTCGAGGGATTTCGCAAAGCGAACTCCTTCGAACTCCCGGACATCGCGCCCTACGTTATGTGCTTGGTTACGCGGCGCGATATCCACATCGCGCCCTACGAAATAATTTTGATACTGCGGCGCGCCGGGGGCGTCGCGCCCTACGGTATGCGCTTGGTTACACGGCGTCAGGACGGCGACGCCGCAACGACCTGTTCCATGTCGTATACGGGGGCGACGGACATGCCGGGAGGCACAATTAAAAAATCATCGCCCCAATCGCCTTCCAATAACATATCTACCATGAACGCCGAACCCTCTATCCTCTGGATATCGGGGTTCACTTTATCCTGCGCACCGTCTTTTGCCTCGTCCATGACGGCCTGCCTATACCGTTCGAAATGGTAATCGCCTTCATCGCCGCCGGGGTTGTCGAACGGTGCGACGTCAATATAAATGCGTTCATGCTTCCCAACGCTGCGGGCGGGATGCAGTGTTTCCCATATATATTCCGCGTTATCTTCCCCGTATTGATCAACCAATTCCTGATAATTTTTATCAAGGCCAAGGCTTTTACTGAGGTCAGTCCCCCCGGAATATTCTTTACTGCGTTCCAGGTATCCGTGCGAACTCCATTGCGAGCTCAGGCGATCCCCGAAATATTCGGCAAACTTGGCGCGCGAACCCAAAAACAGCGTGCAGCAGTCGTGCGCCCTTGGTATGACGAGGGGCTGCCCCCGCGCGACGAGTCCGGCTGTGCTGTTCCCGCAGAGCCCGTATCCGAGTAGGACGGCTTCGTATATGCCGTCAGAATCCGCTTTGTCAATCAGGCCCTGTATTTCCTTCCTCAATACGTCCGGTTCGTTATGAGATTGCAATTTTGTAAATTCCATATCGATGATGTTTTTGGAATGCGCCGCCGCCAGGCACGCCATGCGGAACAGTACGTCGCAGCATATCAGTTTATATCTTTTGGACATTTGGCTAATTACCTTTCTGTATTATAACGCCTTAAGGGAGGCGCGTATGACGTCTTCCAGCGATAATTCCTCTTTATACGAGGCGGAAACGGCGTTATTGGCCTCTATGGCGGAATAACCCAGCACCATGAGCGCTTCGACGGCTTCGCCAAACTTGCCGTGGTCAGCCAGATTTGCGCCTTTAACCCCCGGCGCCCCAGCCGGTATGCCCCAGGTCCCATCCGTCGCGTTTAATTCTTTTTTCATTTTATCGCGTAGTTCAAAAATAATTTTTTGCGCCAGTTTGGAACCGACGCCCTGCGCAATAGTCAGCGATTTATAGTCTTCGGTCAGCACAGTTAGCCCGAATTGTGACGGCTGGATTGCGGAAACAAGTGAAAGCGCCGCTTTAGGGCCGACACCGGACACCGTAAGCAGCGTTTCGAACATACCCAGTTCATCGCGCGACAGGAACCCGTACAGTATGTGCGCGTCTTCGCGGACTATAAAATGGGTAAAAAGTTTGACGTCGGAATTAACCGCGGGCAACCGCGATAGGATCGAAGGCGACGTAAAAATCTCATAGCCGACGCCGCCCGCTTCGATAATCACGCTGTCCGGTTTCTTTGAGTCCAGCCTGCCATTGATATATGCGTACATATTTTATGCCATCCCCGTCTTTAATAAACTGTGCGTATGCGCGTGGCAGATTGCCACGGCAAGCGCGTCCGCCACGTCGTCCGATTTAAACTTGCCCTGTAGGTTTAACAGTACCCTGACCATATGCTGTATCTGCTGTTTGTCCGCCTGGCCGTACCCTGTGACCGACATCTTAACCTGCAACGGCGTATATTCGTATACAGGCGATCCGTGTATGGCGGCGGTCAGCAATATGGCGCCCCTGCCCTGTGCGACGGATACGGCGGTTTTTGTGTTAGTGTTTACGTACAGCTGCTCTACAGCTACCCCGTCAGGCCTGTATTGCCCGAAAAGGCCGCTCAGACCCTCGTGAATCGTAAGCAGCCTCAATGAAAAAGGCGTATTCGCTTCCGTTGTTATACGCCCGAAGTCGACGACGGAGAACCTGTTCGCTTCATATTTAATCACACCGAACCCGACAATCGCGTATCCGGGGTCTATGCCTACGACAACCATGCGACAGCCTTTGTATTGATTAATAATATTCGCTGATATACGCGGCGCTTAATACTGTCAGGCAGCCGCGCCTTAATTGATTTAACATATCCCATATAATATAATGGCATGGAATTATCCAGTTCAGTATACCACACAAAAACAACTATGGCATGGGGCGTCCGTCAATGGAAAAAGCATCCATCATGGATAAATGGGACAACCGCGCCCTGGCGCGCCTCATTGTCCCGCTCATGGCCGAGCGGCTTTTATTGACCGTCACGGGCGTCATCGACACTTCGATGGTGTCGTTCGTAGGCGAGGAGGCGGTCAGCGGCGTCAGCCTCGTCGATTCTATAAACTTTATTATGTTTGATGTGTTCGGGGCGCTGGCGACAGGCGGCGCCGTAGTATGCAGCCAGTTTATCGGGCGCAATGAAAACAGCAGCGCTTCGGAAGCCTCGAAACAGCTTATGATCACCGTCGCTTTATTATCACTTGCGATAATGGCGCCGACGCTTTTACTACACAGGCAGCTGCTTGTATTGATCTATGGCGGCCTCGACGCGGGTGTCATGGACGCGGCGGTTATCTATTTCATAATAACGGCAGCCGGTTATCCGTTCCTGGCCGTATACATGACGGGCGCGGCATTGTTCCGGAGCATGGGCAACAGTTTTATCGGCATGGCAATATCATTTATGACCAATATTATTAAGTTTACATGTAATTGGCTGTTTATTTTCGTGTTCAGCTGGGGGGTTGCCGGAGCGGCGTTTTCTACATTAATAATACGCTTTATTTCAGCGGCGGTCATCGTTTGGCTCTTGTGGGGCAAAGCCGGCGGGCCCGTCCGGATCGACGGCATTACGCGTACGCGCCTCAAACCCAAATTAATCCGCTCCATTATGCGGGTAGCCGTACCGAACGGCGCGGAGGGGATGTTCTTCCAGGCAGGTAAGCTGTTCCTGGCAAGGCTTGTGGCAACTTTCGGGACAGTCGCCATAGCGGGCAACGCCGTGGCCAACATGATAATCAATATAGGGAACCTGCCGGGGTTGTCAATAGCGATGGCTATACTGACGATTGTCGGGCAATGCGTAGGCGCCAGGGATTATAAAGCGGCAAAAAAACTGACCGGAAAACTGATCAGGCTCAATTATATTGTGATGGGTTCGCTTAATATACTGATTATTATTTTTATGCGGACATTTTTCAGGTTGTTCAACCTGTCGCCGGAAAGTTTGGACATCGCCTTCGTTTGTGGGATGTGCTTCAGCGCCGGCGCAATTTTTATATGGACGCCGGCCTATTGCCTGCCTTTCGCGCTGCGCGCGGCCGGCGATAATAAATATACGATGATAGTGGCCAGCATTGCGATGTGGTGCGCGCGCGTCGGGGTGGCGTACCTGCTGGCGGCGATATACGGCGATAAAATCGGCGCTTTATGCGTATGGATATCGATGCTGTGCGAATGGGTTATCCGCGCCACGGGTTTCACGCACAGGTGGTTTGGCGGAAAATGGCGGCGTCAGGTAGTCATAGTGGAATAGCGGGCAAAGTTGGCGGACGCCGTGATAGCTTGGTTAATTTATTATCATTAAATATATACGAGGGGTGAAAATTATGGGCGAAAATATTTGCAAAAAAGTGTCAAGCAGGATGGTCCCGTACAGGGACGTCAAAATTACGGAGGGGTTCTGGAAAAAATGGCAGGACGCCGCCGCGACGGATACGATACCGGCGATATACGAGCAATTTTCCAAAACCGGGCGTTTTAACGCGCTGACACATAAATGGCGCGCAAATGAACCGAACAAGCCGCATATATTTTATGATTCGGACGCGGCGAAGTGGATCGAGGGGGCGGCGTATTCCCTTTATTTTAAGCCGTGCGACGAAACGGCGGGCAGGATTGAGGCGCTTATTGACCTTATCGAAACCGGCATTACGCCCGAAGGTTATTTCAACAGTTATTACCAGACCGTTGAGCCGCATGAACGCTGGACGCGCAGGGAAAACCACGAGCTCTATTGCGCCGGGCACCTGATCGAAGCGGCCGTCGCGTATTACGAAGCCACAGGGAAACGGCGATTCCTCGATTTGATGATACGCTACGCGGAATATATTTATAAAATATTTGTCGCTGATAAATCCGCGGCTTTCATGACGCCGGGGCATGAAGAAATCGAACTTGCCCTGATGCGTCTTTGGCAATGTACTGGAGACAGGAAGTGGCTCGATCTCAGCCTGCATTTTATAAACCTGCGCGGCACGGATCCGGCGGAGCATTGTTTTAACCATTGGTTTTCACCGGGTTACGCGCAGGATCAGGCGCCGGTGGCGGAACAAGCTACCGCGGAAGGGCATGTGGTGCGGTTCGGCTATCTGTTCAGCGCCGTGGCGGACGCGGCGCGGGAGACGGGCGACATAAAACTGCTGGAGGCCTGCCGGAGGGTTTGGCGGGACGTAACCGGCAAAAAAATGTATGTGACGGGCGGCGTCGGCAATATGAAACACGGCGAAGCGTTCGGCCCGGCGTATTTTTTGCCGAACTATGAGGCGTACACGGAGACGTGCGCGTCCATTGCATTGGCGTTCCTGGGGCGCAGGCTGTCGGAGATCGATCCGGCAGGCGAATACGCCGACAACTGCGAACTGCAGTTCTTCAACGGGGCGCTGGCCGGGCTTTCGCTAGACGGCCGTTGCTTCTTTTACGAAAACCCACTGAGCTTCCGCCCGTCCGATCAGCATTTTTTCAACGCCAACAGGGCGTCCGGCAGGCCTGCCCAGAGGGTTGAGGTCTTCAGCTGTTCATGCTGCCCGCCCAATATACTCAGGATGATTACTGCGGCCGGCGAATGGATGTACAGCTCCGGCGGCAATGACGGCAAAAACGGCTTGCCGGTCATATATGTCCATCAATACGCGCAAAGCGAGGCGTGCGTTGTATTGGCGGGAGGCGCTGCCGGCACGGGCGTTACACTGACGCAGGAGACCAAGTACCCGTGGGACGGTAAAATAATGATTACGGTCGGGGCAAAGGGGGCGTTTTCCGCCGTGATAGCGTTGCGGGCGCCGGGGTGGTGCGATTCGCCGAAGGTAAATTTTGACGCGGAAGTGACAGACGGCTATTTATATATCGCCAGGGAATGGAAAAACGGGGATCAGATAATTCTTGACCTGCCGATGGACGTCCGGGAGCTGGAAGCTAACCCGTACGTTTCACAGGACGCCGGGCGCGTCGCATTGAGCAGGGGGCCTTTGATCTATTGCGTGGAAGGCGCGGACAATGGCGACCGCCTGGAGGATTTATTAATTACGAAAAAAGCTTCATTTGAGGCGATATGGGACGAAAACCTGTTGGGCGGCGTATGCAAACTGCGTTTTACGGCGCTTCGGCGCAAACCCTTTGACGGCCTGTACAGAAAATGGGCGCCTGAATACGAGGAAGTTACGGCCATAGCTATCCCGTATTACGCGTGGGGCAACCGCGAAGAAGGCGAAATGGCGGTATGGCTGCGCAAATCGGTATGAAGCTGATATTGTTAAATCTATATTATTACGAAAGGTATTTATGAAGATAACTGACATTACGGGGCATCACGTTAAAATACCCCTGATTTATCCGGCGATCTGGTCGGGCGGGACGCGCAGGGCCGCGCCCGCGTACGTAATTGAAATACATACGGACGAAGGGATCACCGGGATTGGCGAATGCGTCGGGCCTACGATACCCGTCATCGCGGCGATCGTCGATGAAGAGATGCGCCAGTTCCTAATCGGGCAAAACCCCCTGCGTACGGAATATCTGGTCAGGCGTATGGAGGAGTTTGCGCGCAACTGGCTGCAGCTGGGCCTGTACGCCATTGCGGGGATTGAGATGGCCCTTTTGGATATCAAGGGGAAGTGGTTTAACGCCCCGGTATATGAACTTCTGGGCGGACAATGCAAAAAGGAGATCGGCTACGCCGGTTACCTGTTCATTGACGAACCTGAAATAAACGCAAAACGCGCGCTGGAATACAAAAATTCGGGATATACTGAAATAAAACTCAAAGTCGGGCGCGACCTGGCGCGGGACGGCGATACCCTCGCGGCGATCCGCGGCGCCGTCGGCAGCGACATAAAGATCAGGATCGACGCCAATATGAACTGGAGCGTGCCGACGGCAATCAAGTGGATACGCGAGCTTCAGAAATACGGCCTGATGTATGTCGAGCAGCCTGTGCCCGATTACGATCTGGACGGCATGGCGGCGGTGCGGAAGGCCGTCGACGTGCCTATTGCGGCGGACGAAAGCTGCAGCACCGTCGAGCGCGTCGTCGAAATGATTAAAAGGGAGTCGTGCGACGTGTTCGTCGTATATGTCTCGGAGGCGGGCGGGCTCACGCGCGCGAGGACGATCGCATCCGTCGCCGACGCGTGCGGGAAGTGGTGCGCGATGGGCACATGGGCGGAAACAGGCGTGGCGACAATCGCCGGCGCCCATGTCATCGCGTCCAGCGCCAACTTCGCGTTTTGCAACGATACGCATTATATGTTGCAATCCGGGGACGTACTGAAAGAACCGCTGCGCATTGTCAACGGAAAGATCGCAGTACCGGGCGGCCCCGGCCTGGGCGTCGAACTGGACGCGGACAGGCTTGAAGAGATGAAGAAAACAGATGTGCGCGAATCGGTTTTCTTTGACAACATCGAAGACGAAAATATGCCGTTAATCGGGCAGGTGCTGTAATGGAGTTCCAAGGAGTTTGCAAAGCAAACTCCTTGGAACTCCTGCATTAATCTACAGGCGGTTTTACGTCGTCCGGGATGGGGCACGCGTAGGGGGCGCCCGCGGTGGCCTTTTCATATTCCTCCCTGGCTTCGGTTAATATTGCGGGATTTGTGAGCGCCTTCAGCGCGAACAGCGCCATTACCCTGGCGGCATATATCATGCCCTTCTCCCCTATCGGGTTGCCGGAACATGCCGTCGTCTGCCAGCTGTGTCCGGGCGAGCCCAGGTTTGAAGAAGCTGTGCTGAACATAACGGAGGGCATCATGTAGCAGATATCGCCCACATCCGTCGAACCGTGGCCTGTTTCTGACACAATGGGCCTGACGCCGTTGTGCAGGTACTCGTCAGGGCCAATCCCCATCTGTTTTTGCGTCTCCTCAATATGCGATCCAGGCGTCCGGCTCAGGGTTTTGGCAAATTCGATATCCTCATCGGTCCATTCGTCCCTCGGGGCTTCCTTCATCGCTTCGTGTATGACGTTCACAAGCACTGTATTATTCATCGTCGGGTAGCAGCCGCCGAGGAACTCCAGCGTCATTTCAGTCTCCGTCATCATTGCCGCGCCCCTGCCGATATTTAACAGCCTGTTATATACGTCCTCAACCCCCTGCCGCGTCAGCGCCCGGACGAAATACCAGGCGGACGCTTTATCCGGGACAATGTTGGGCACAATGCCTCCTTCGGTAATTGCATAGTGTATGCGCACGTCTGAAGGCACATGTTCGCGCAAATACTGTATTCCGACATTCGTAAGCTCGACGGCGTCCAAGGCGCTCCTGCCGTTATGCGGGTCGCCGCCGGCATGCGCCGTCCTGCCTTTGAAATGGAGTTTAAATGAATTCAGGCCGATATTGCATCCGGTACCGACCGAATTTGACGAACCCGGATGCCAGTGTACCGAAAGGTCTACGCCGTCAAACGCCCCTGCCTTAGCCATAAAAACCTTGCCCGTTAACACTTCTTCCGCCGGGCATCCGTAATAAATTATCGTACCGGGCATGTTTTCGGCCTGCATCTCGCGCGCCAGCCCGATAACAGCGCCGATATGCCCTACGCCCAGTAGGTTATGCCCGCAGCCGTGGCCCCAGCCGCCTTCGGCGACAGGCTCTTTCCACGGAACGGCTTTTTGGCTCAGGCCCCGGAGGGCGTCATATTCGCCCAGGAAGCCAATCACGGGCGAGCCTGAACCGAATGAGGCTTTTATAGCGGTCGAAAGCCCGCCCGCGCCGATCTCTACGTCAAACCCGGCGTCTTTCAGAACTTCGGCTGACCATTGACACGCAAGATATTCACGGTTCGGGCCTTCCGGGTTATCCCAGATGCGTTTTGCCAATTCCCAAAGTTTTCCCCGGTTTTTTTCAATTGCATCCAAAGCTATCTTACCCTGCTGCATAATCCCTCCCGCTGTTAGCCAATATCAGGCTAACAAATATTGATTAGCAATTATATCAATATATATGACTATTTTTTTTGAAAATATCTGTATAGCCACACTTTTATATAGAAATATTTTGTGAAATTATCTTGAAATTAATTGTTTAATAATATATATATAGGGTAAATAATTATTGGTTGTTACTGCTTATTATATATAGAGACATAATGAAATCCTCCATTTAGTGACAAGGCATCCCCCCGCTTTAGTCATTATTTTTTTGCCCAAATTCATTAATACGTGTTAATAGTGTTAATACGGTTTACATAATATTTCGTGTATTTTTGTAGAAAATATGTCCTGCGTGTATGCGGGCGTCAGTACGACCACTGTATCCGCGCCCCGGCCTGTCCCCCCGACGGCGACCACCGGCGCACCATGCGGGATTGCCCCCGCGTCCAGCGCCATCGCAGCGATCTCCACTACCACTTTTACGCCCTGAGAAAACATGCGGAGCGTGTGGGCGATAATTTCAACAGGGTATACGCCCGTGAACTTAGTAGACATTGCCCGTTCGGCGCCCGAAAGCACATGCGCCGCGGTTATTATCCTGACGCCCGCGTCGTCAAGTTCCTTTTTGCATTCATCTTTCATCCCGTTCAAGCCGGGCCCGCGCGAGCCGTATACGCTTGAAATAATAAAAAGCCTGTCGGCAATCCCCTTCCCCCGCGCGGCCCTCATAGCGGCAAGCGCGGTTTCCCCCGACGACGACGCCGCCAGCAGCGGCGCGTTCAGGCGGACGGCTTCATCCGCGGCGATGGCCAGCGCGCGTTCAGTGTTGTCCTTGTCGCGAAGCGTCAGTCTTACCATAGCGTTAACCTCCATAATCCTGCATGTTAGTGTATGAAACCATTTTCATAAATAACCTCATATCATCCAAATCCCTGGACAACAATTTCATATATTCCAAAATCGAAGGTTCCAGCGCCAAATGACGGAACGCCTTCGCCACCGATCTTCGGAACGACGGGTCGAGGTTTTCGCCGTCGGCCAGCGGGCACACGCTCCCGGCCCTGGGATCGGGTTTGGCAAGTACCGCACCGGAGGCGTCTATATATGGCGCCAGCGGAAATATCCTGCAGGCCAGCGGGCGTTTTTTCCTGTCGCATACGCCTTCGCATACAAGGAACCATGCACGGCTGCCCATAAACGGGATGCGGAAGAAACGGTATCCCGGCTCCTGCGATAAAATGTTTATTTCGCCGGGGAACAGGAGCATCCCCAATTTATCCGGCACGGCAGCAAAGTCGCCGTCTGACACGGCGTCGCCGCCACCCCCGCTGTCGCCGACGGAGTTGCCGGATATGCTTTCGCCGCCGGATATACCGCCGCCGCGTTTATCTGCATCGTTGTTTATACGCAAATCGACGCTGGTTTTGTCCTCGCCGCCCGCATCGTAACCTGCGCGCCCATCTTCGCAACCTGCGTCGCAACCTGTGCGCCCATCTTCGCCGCCGCATTTATTCTCATCGTTATTTGCACGCCCGTCCCCGCCCCGGTAGTCCTTACAGCAGGCCGCGCCGCACAATTCGCCGCAATCGGCTTTGATTGGCGTCAATTTTCCTATAATATCGTATGCGCGTTTTATATAATCCTCGGGGCGCAGTTCATCCGGCATATTAATTTCCAATAGTTTATCTGTCCGCCGCCGCAAACAGCCGTTGGCGGACGATATGTTTTTTATAAAGCCTCTAATCCAGGCTGTTTTCGGCGTCCTGCATACTCTGTTCGATCGCCTCGATGTTGTTGAACGCTTCGCCCGTGCCGAGCGCGACGCATGATATGGCGTTTTCGGAAACGACGACGGAGATGCCGGTCTTTTCTTCAATCAGCTTGTCAATTCCGTATATCAGGCTGCCGCCGCCGGTCAGCACCATGCTCCGCTCGGCGATGTCCGCCGCCAGTTCGGGCGGGGTCCTCTCCAGTACGGTGCGAACGGCTTCCATAATGCTCGATATCGGCTCGTACAACGCCTCCATCATTTCGTTTGACGATACAGTCAATGTTATCGGCATCCCGGTTATCTGGTTGCGCCCGCGCACTTCCATCGTCACTTCCTGCACGCGCGCGTACACCGCGCCGATGTTGATTTTTAATTCTTCAGCGGACCGATCGCCGATCATCATATTGTGTTTGCGGCGCATATATTTAATTATCGCTTCGTCGAATTTATCGCCCGCGACTTTAATGGACGAACTTACGACAGTCGCGCCCAGCGATATAACGGCGATATCAGTAGTCCCGCCGCCGATATCGACTACCATGCTGCCGTTGGGCCTCGTTATGTCAATGCCCGCGCCTATCGCCGCGGCTATCGGTTCCTCCACCAGATAGGTCCTTCTGGCGCCCGCCTGCATAGTCGCCTCGATGACCGCCCGCCTTTCGACGCCCGTTACGCCGCTGGGCACGCACACTACTACGCGGGGCTTGAAAAACCTGAACGCGCCGGTCCCGATAGCGCGGTCGAGAAAATATTTCAACATCCGCTCCGTAATTTCAAAGTCGGAGATCACGCCGTCGCGGAGCGGCCGTATTACCGATATGCTGCCGGGCGCCCTGCCAATCATATTGCGGGCGGCTTCCCCGACAGCCAGCAATTTATTGGATTTCTTTTCTATCGCGACTACCGACGGTTCGTGAAGGACAATCCCTTTACCTTTTATATAAACAAGGACTGACGCGGTACCGAGGTCAATCCCAATATCATAACGCAAAGCCAAACGCAGCACCCCTTCATTCCGGTCCCTGCCGCCGCGTCAATGTTTATATGCGCAAACATGCAGCGGCGGACTTCATCATTTGTATGACAATGACGTTAACACATACACAGCCTATTTTCAAGGCTGATATTCAATGCCAATTTACAATTTCTTATATTCAATTAACCATATCTGATATACGGCGACTATTTACAAATCATATAACAGCCGTTATATTTAATATATGGCTACTAATGATTCGACGCGGGAAACATTTATCCATAATTCCAGGGACAGTTTTTACAGGCGCCCGTTTGGCGCGGTCCCCACAGGTGAAAATATAATACTCCGGCTTGCCGTTCATAAAAATTTTTCGCCGGTTGACGTTACGTTGCGTTTTTGGCGCGACGAAAAAGAGACCCTGATGAAAATGAAGCCTGTTGACAAAGAGACGTATATGACAGGCGCCGGTTTTAACGCCGGTCCGGACACAGGCGCGGGCGAAGGCCCTGACGGGGCGTTTGTTGACCCCTACGCCGACGGCGGGGTGTTCCTTACAGGGGCAGGCGCCCCGGACGGAAATTACCTGATCTATCAGACGCAATACAACGCGGGCGAAAAACCGGGCCTTGTTTGGTATTATTTCATTATAAAAAACAAAAAAAATGAAAAACTGTATTACGGCAATAACCCTGAAATGCTCGGCGGGCCCGGCTGCGAAACTAAAGAGCCGCCCTGGTCATATCAGATAACAGTCTATGACGCGGCGTTCCACGTCCCTGACTGGCTCCGGCACGGCGTCATGTACCAGATATTCCCCGACAGGTTTTACCAAAAGCGCGAATATCCGCTGACGCAGTCGCGAATTGAAAAAAAGCGCAATGATTATATATTGCATGAAGATTGGGATGAAACGCCCATATTCGGACCTGACCCGCGCACCGGCGAGATAATGAACAACGATTTTTTCGGTGGCAACCTTGCGGGGATCGAAGCGAAGCTGCCATACCTGAAAGATTTGGGGATCAGCATTATCTATTTAAACCCCATTTTCGAGGCGTATTCCAACCACAGGTACGACACGGGCGATTATATGAAAATTGACGCGCTGCTGGGCACGCGGGACGACTTCACGTCGCTTTGCGATGAAGCGCGAAAACTGGGCATCCGCATTATCCTGGACGGCGTATTCAACCACACGGGCAGCGACAGCCTGTATTTCAATAAAGACGGCCATTATAACAGCATTGGCGCGTACCAGTCTTCAAGTTCCAGATACCGGAACTGGTATGATTTTGAAAAATATCCCGTTAAATATAAATGCTGGTGGGGTATATTGACGCTGCCCGATATCAATGAAAACGATCCGGGCTATAAAAAATTTATCGTGAGCGACGAGGACGCTGTAGTCAAGCATTGGCTGCGGCAGGGGGCGTCAGGGTGGCGGTTGGACGTCGTCGACGAACTGCCGGGTGAATTTGTCAAGGAACTGCGCGAGCATATAAAACAAACCGACAACGACTCGGTCATCATCGGCGAGGTTTGGGAAGACGCGTCGAACAAGGTCAGTTATGGCAAACGGCGTGAATATTTACAGGGGTATGAGCTGGATTCGGTGATGAACTACGTATTGAAAAACGCGTTGATTGCGTTCATGCTAGGCAACATCGACGCGGCGCGCTTCAACGCTGAAATATGGAAAATAACGGAAAATTATCCAAAAGAATGCTACCACTCCCTGATGAATATTATCGGCGGGCACGACGTAATGCGGATACTGACTATTATGTCGGAGCCGCCGGAAGGGCTTACGCGAAGGCAAAAATCACTGCACAAGCCTTCGTCATATAAACACAGGCTCGGCATGAAGCGTCTAAAGCTCTTATCATTGATACAAATGACCTTCCCGGGGGCGCCCTGCGTATATTACGGCGACGAAGCGGGCGTGACGGGTTTTGAAGATCCGTTCAACCGCAGTTCATTCCCATGGGCCGGTATGAACAGGGAAGTATTCGAATGGTATAAGCGCATAATTTCACTGCGCAACAGCAACGCGTTCCTGCGGACAGGCGGCTTTATAACCGTATTCGCCAAAGGTACGGCTTTTGCGTATGTACGCGAAATAAAGGGCGGCGCCGACGTCTTCGGGGCGCCCGCGCAGGACGGTTTCGCACTGGTTGCGATAAACGCCGACAAGGAACGCGACGCATTTCTGGACATAGATATGTCACAATGGGGCGTGCCCGCGTTGTATGACGCCCTGGAAGGCTGCGGTCATATATGCAACGCATGCGCCGCGTGCGGCGGCGCGTCCGCCGGGACGGACGCGGCAGGGATATTATGGTCTTGCACACTACAGCCGGGCGTGCCGCAGCCCTGCACGCTGCTGCACTACGCGCCACAGCCCTGCGCCGCGTATGAACGCGGGCGGCTTCGCCTGCTGCTGGAACCGCTTGGCTGCCGCATGTATATATTTAAATAATTAAATGTCAATCTATAGTTTTGTCTTATGAAAATTTTTCAAAAAGGATGTTTTTATGAAGACGGATAAAGAAACGCTCAGGGATTCACTGGACCATATAGGCGGCGGTAAAATCCCCGTTGATTTTGGCGCAACCGCGGTGACCGGCATGCATGTTTCGTGCGTCAGCGCCCTTAGAGACTATTACGGGTTTGAAAAAAAACCTGTCAAGGTCATCGAGCCGTTCCAGATGCTGGGCGAAATCGACGCCGAACTGAAAACCGCAATCGGGGTCAGCGTTGAAGGCGTAATGGGCAGAAACACAATGTTCGGCTTTGAAAACGCGGGGTGGAAGCCCTGGGCGCTGAACGGGCTGGAAGTATTGGTCCCGGAAAAGTTCAACGTCAGGGGCGACGGCGCGGGTGGGTTCTTATTGTACCCGCAGGGCGACATGTCCGCGGCGCCCAGCGGGCGCATGCCGGAAGGCGGCGTGTATTTCGACGCGGTGATCAGGCAGGGGGATATTGACGACGATCGTTTAAACGCGGAGGATAACCTGGAAGAGTTCCAGCCGTTGCCGGACGCGGATCTGGCTTATTATACAAACGCGCTTAAAGCCGCGGAAAATACCGGGAGGGGCGTAGTGATGAGCCTGCCGGGCGCGGGCCTGGGCGACATAGCGCTGGTGCCGGGCCTCGGGATGTTAAACCCCAGGGGCATACGCGACGTAGAGGAATGGTATATATCCACTGTAACGAGGCGCGACTATCTGCACGAGATATTCGACCGGCAGACGGATATTGCCATAGACAATATGCGGAAGCTCAACGAAGCCGCCGGAAAAATAATCGACGTGGCGTTCCTGAGCGGCACGGATTTTGGCACGCAAACGAGCACCTTCTGTTCCCCGGATACATTCCGCGAACTGTATTTGCCCTATTATAAAAAGATGACCGGTTGGATACGGAAGAATACCGGTTGGAAAACGTTCAAGCATAGCTGCGGAGCTGTGGAACCTTTTATCGATCTAATGGCCGATGCCGGTATAGATATATTGAATCCGGTACAGTGTTCAGCCGCGGGCATGGATCCTTCGCATCTGAAAAAGACCTACGGCAGCCGTCTTGCCTTTTGGGGCGGCGGTGTTGATACACAGAAAACCCTGC
>Ga0123353_10005403_pt1 | contig 16758 bp, 10 predicted proteins | sample TergutLab28metaG_3_FD_92763 | JGI IMG/M metagenome (GOLD analysis project Ga0123353, IMG submission 92763) | Labiotermes labralis P3 segment gut microbial communities from Petit-Saut dam, French Guiana - Lab288 P3 | ecosystem: Host-associated > Arthropoda: Insects > Digestive system > Gut ...
CGCAACATACTCGGACCGCCGATGTCAATATTTTCAATCGCTTCAGAAAGGGTAACGTTTTCTTTCGCAATAGTTTCTTTAAAGGGGTAGAGATTTACCACCACCAAGTCAATCATCTCAATGCTATTTTCTTGGGCTTGTGCGAGGTGGCGGTCGTTGTTACGCAGGCAGAGCAGTCCGCCGTGCACTTTAGGGTGCAGCGTTTTCACGCGTCCGTCCATAATTTCGGGGAATCCGGTAACCTCATCAATCATCTTCACGGGGATGCCGTTTTCGTGCAGCAGTTTGTAGGTACCTCCGGTAGAGATGACTTCAAAATCGAGGGTAATTAATTGCTTTACAAAGTCTAACAGACCTGTTTTGTCGCTAACGCTAATGAGTGCTTTTTTCATATTGTATTGTTTTTTGTTACGAATAAAATTTTGAAGAGTTTTGTCGGGCAATAGCGCAGAAACTTATGTCTTGTAATCTTCTAATAATAAATAGTTTATTTCATTTGCAAACCATTTATCATTTTTATTAGTAGTATTTTGATATAACATTTCAATTTTATGCTTATTCTTGGCTGATATTATTCTTAAATCAAGTATTTTTCCTTTGTTCAAGTCATTGGGTTCAAATTTTTGTAGTCCATTACCATATTCTCGACTATTATCTTCAAAAATTTGCCGGGCAGTATCAGTCAAAAGATATGCAAACAGTAAATCAATACTTACATCTGAAAATAAATCAGTTTGAGGATAGATACAATGAAAAGTTGTTAGGTTTGAGATATTGGCTTCATTTCGTATAAAGCGTAAACCTGTACGATTGAACACAGAAACCCAAATTGGTGCGGGCACTCTTTTTTCTAATGAATACCAAGGATTACGGCTTGCAGTTAAAAATTTTTTGTTGATTTTTTCTTGCTCGCCTTTGAATAAATATTTAGCAACACTCTCATTTTGAGAATTTATTGCATTTATTAGAAAAATGTTTTTATCTCTTTTTTTTAATTCCTCAAAATCGGATGTAGTAAAAAAGTTACCCTGCACATCAACCGAACGACATACACAAGGTAGCAGGTACTGTTCGTCTATGTTATACTTTTTTGCTTTTGATAAATTGAATGTAAAAAAATCGTTTGCGCCTGTCGCAATTCCTCTCACTACTTTTGCATAAGTTGAGAATGGTACAAGATTTTTAAACTTATGTCCGTTTTGCGGTTGATAATAGGTTTTCCATTTGATTTCGGGGTTGAGTTCTGAAAAAGAGTAAAGTTTTGAATTTTCAGTGAATTTTGGATAATCTGCAATCAATTTTTCAATGATATGTAATTCTTGGACAGATTGAATATTTGTAAATTTCACTTTGTCAGTTTTCTTGTCATTTGCACAAAGAATGATAGAGGCTGTTGTCAAAGCATCATAAAAAACATTTTCTTCAAAATCAACGACAATAATGTGTCTCAATGTGCCTGTTTTAAGCAAATGCGTTTTTACTAATTTACCGTAATCTGAGTTCAAAAACTCCGAAGGAATAATGTACGCACATCGCCCATCGGGCTTTAATTGATGTATGGATTTTAACAGAAAAAGCGTATAAAGATTTGTGAGTCCATTTAGTTTACATATCAATTTACTTTCTATTTCTTTGAGAATGTTTTTGTTATCATAGTCATGAAATTTGAAGTATGGCGGATTGCAAATAATACCATCATATTTGTTGTGCCAATCGTTGTACATATAATCATCCAAAAGAAGATCTATTTTTTCTGTCCCTGAAAATTCTTTTTTTGCTTTTTCAAAAATAAAACTATCTATTTCAAAACCTTTTATTTGTACATCATTTTTTTTTGCTAACAAAGTTCGTGAAAAGATACCTAATCCAAAAGCAGGCTCTAAAATAGTATTCAAATTTTCATTTCCCAGCAACCATTTTGTCATCAATTCGGCAATAGGATACGGTGTGAAAAACTGTGCGAATTTTTTACGATGTTCCAACGAAACCTGTTTGGAATAATCTGCTTCTATTGATTTTTTGTTATTCATTAAAAATCATCGTTTTTAATTTCTAAAATATCTGTGAGGTTGTCAATATCTAAGTAGGCTGTACCACCTTTGAAAGTAACATAAAACAACAAGCGTCCTCTATCCATTTCTTTACGAACGCTTTCATGGTCAGGTTCATCAACCATTGAAGCTATTTCTATTCCCTCTTTAGACTTTATTTTGATTGTCGTTTTATTTTGGTTTTTGGTGTCCGATTCTACAGAAAAAATTACACCGTCATTATCAGGATTTGAAATAATTTTCAGAATTTGCTCAAACGAAATTCCGTAAACCTTATCGAAAAACACTTGAAAGTAGAAATGAGGCACATTAAAAGTTTCTATCCACTTGTAAACTACTTTAATATCTTCTACTTTTGGTGTAATGGATAGATAATCACGTTTTTGAATTTCTTTGATTGCGGATTTTAGTTGTTTAAAAAGTTCATTTAATTGGATTAGTTGTTCATTCGACCGCCATCCCGGAACTTTGAAGTCTGTAACATTCAAAGTTTTAGCAGTTATGCTATTCAACAAGTCAATGTAATTTTCTCTTGAAGGGTGTGATAAAACATCTTGATATTCTGTAAGGATTTTATCCTTTGTTTCTATCGCAATTTTGGCAAATTTTTCTGTTTTGATTTGCATTGCTTCTTCGTAACGATCAATCAAAAAAGCACTTGACCGAACTTCAATTCCTGCAATAGCTTTTTTGACATACTCGGTGATATTGTCGTGTGGAAAATGACTAATATCAAAACCAAAATTTGTATTAAAATCCTCTTTTTTAAAAATCAACAAATCAGGTCTTTTTCCAATTGTGTCTAATTCATTTTGGAATTCTTGATAAAAAACATCAAAACCGTCTTCGCCTGCAACGAGATCGTCTGATTTTCCATATTTTACAGCAATAAAGTTTTTAGAGGTTTCATTGATTGCACGAGTAATAAGATTTTCAGCCCAATCTCCTTGTTCTTTGTTGGTAATGAAATTTGACGAGGCTTGAGTAGGAGTACGAGCAGGGTCTCTCGGCTGTGAAAAATCAACTAATTCTGCAGGTATTCCTTTTGTTAACTCTCTGATTTTTTGAAAGTATATCATAATAAATTAAGAATTTTATTAAAAATGCAAAACTACATTTTTTTTATCCTTAAAACCCACATTTCTTCATAAGGGCGTCAATTTTGGGCTCTCTGCCGCGGAAGGATACAAATAGTTCCATCGGTTTCTTGGAGCCTCCTTTAGAGAGGATGTTTGCTACAAAAGAATCGGCTACCTCTTTGTTATAAACCCCTTTTTCTTTGAATAGTGAAAAAGCGTCGGCTTCCAATACTTCCGCCCATTTGTAACTATAATAGCCCACCGCATAACCACCGGAAAAGATATGGCTGAACGAGGTGCTAAAGCAGGTTCCGGGCGCTTCGGGAAGCAAATCTGTATCTTTTGTGGCGCTCTTCTCCAAAGCAGCAATATCATCTACCTTTTGCGGATCCATAGTATGCCACATCATATCGGTAAAACCGAACATGAGTTGGCGGCAAAATGCGTAGCCTGCCATATAGTTCACCGCTTTTTTCAGTTTTTGAATCAGATCCTGAGGTATTAACTCTCCGGTTTGGTAATGATAGGCAAAGGTTTTCAAAAAGTCGGGTTCGGTTGCCCAATTTTCCATGATTTGCGAGGGCAGTTCCACAAAATCGCGAGGAACGCTTGTGCCCGACAAAGATTCATATTGCACATCGGAAAGCAAGCCGTGCAAGGCGTGTCCAAATTCATGCAGAAAAGTGCCCACTTCGCCAAAAGTTAACAACGAAGGGTTTGTTTCGGTGGAAGGGGTAAAGTTCATATTCAGCGTAACTATCGGGCGTGTATCAAGTTCGCCAACTTTGCGTTGTTCGCGGTAAGAGTTCATCCATGCACCGGCGCGCTTTGATTCTCTGGGGTGGAAATCCATATAGAGTACGCCCATAAACTTATCACCTATAGACACTTCATACGCCGTAACATCAGGATGGTAAACCTGTATCTTTTCATTCGGCATGTATGTTAAACCAAAAAGGTCTTCGGTAAGTTGAAAAACACCCTCAATCACCTTTTCCAACTTAAAGTAAGGTTTTAACAGTTCATCATTCAAACTGTATTTATTATCTTTTAGTTTTTCGGAGTAATAAGAGAAATCCCAGCGTTGAATAGGTTCGTTGAATCCCAAAGTATTAGCAAACTCCTGTACTTCCTGCACATCTTTTTTCCCTGCTACAACTGCAACTTTTGCCAAATCGTTCAAAAAATTAGTCACATTATCAGGATGCTCTGCCATTCTGTTTTCCAAAGCATAATAGGCATAATTGTCATACCCTAAGAGTTTGGCAATATCATATCGGGTTTGTAAAATCTCCTTAATCAGTTCCGAGTTGTCGTATTCTCCTTTAAAGGCTCTTGCGTTGTAAGCCATAAAAATCTCTTTTCTCAAATCTCTGTCGTCGGCGTAGGTCATAATTGCCACATAACTCGGCTGGCTCAAGTCGAAGAGGTATCCTTCCAAGTTTTTATTTTTTGCACGTTTCTTTGCAATCTCCAATGCAGTTTCCGACAATCCTTTTAATCTTGCATCATCTTCAAAATGTTTTGAGAAACTGTTGGTGTAATTGAGCACATTTTCACCAAATTGGAGCGAAAGTTTTGACAATTTCATAGAGAGTTCGCGATACTTTTCTTTTTGCTCTTCGTTTAGTTTGGCGCCGCTGCGGATAAAGTTTTGGTAAACTTTTTCTAACAACATTACATCTTCTTCGTTGGTTAGTTCATTTTTCTCGGAATACACTTGTTCAATTTTTCTAAACAATTCATGGTTGAGGGTAATTTTGTTAGAATATTCTGTCATCATGGGGCTAATCTCTTTCGCCAGCACTTGTATTTCGGGCGAAGTATTTGAGGCAAGCAGATTGTAGAATACACCGGAGATTTTTGTCAGCAGTTGTCCTGCATTTTCCAAGGGAATAATCACAGTTTCAAATACGTGGTTTCCTTCTGCGGTTGCAATAGTTTCAATCTCTTTTTCAGCTACTTCAATAGCAAATTTAAAAGCGGGCATAAAATGTTCGGTTTTAATTTCATCGAAGGGTGGGGTTTGGTACGGGGTTTCCCAATTTTTAACAAGCGGGTTTTCTCTAATACTGTCGGGAATATTCATCATACTTAAAGAATTTAATCTTGGCTGCGCAAGAACGGAGCCTGCAAAAATACATAAGGAAAGGGTAAGAAGGATTTTTTTCATATTTAAAAGTTTAAAGTTTAAGGTTTAAAGGTGCGAGGTACGGGGTGCGTAGTTTAAGGTTTTATCTCTTAATTCTTAATTATTAATTATTAATTGGATATCAGATTATTATAGCAGTTTTTTAATTCCCCCGATTTAAAATGCTGCTTCGGCAGGCTCAGCAACCAATTAATAGTTGTTAATGAGCGCTGAAAGCGCGATATTATTATAGCTCTCAATTATATTGCCCTTTCAGGGCGCGATTTTGTTCCGTGGGTCACATTTCTATCCCCATGGCGTTTCCATGGGCTAGAATAATATCGCGCTTTCAGCGCTATTAAAGCTCATTACATAAAAAACAGAACAATTAATCTGCAAAATTTTACCAATTTCATGCAAATCCATATTAGACGGACTGCCTATAAATCAACTGCTTATTAAATCTGATTACCAAAATGTCAAAGAACGAAGTTAGTGGTTAGTGGTTAGTGATTAATTCTCAATTCTCTCAATTCTCTCAATTCTCTTAATTCTTAATTCTTAATTCTTAATTGTTTCCACCCCCTTAATCCCCCGCCAGCGGGGGAGATGTCACTGGTCACTGGTCACTCGTCACTAATCAACACCGCTGCTTGTGCTGCAATTGCTTCTCCTCTACCAATGGCGTCTAATTGTTCGTTGGTTTTTGCTTTAATGGATATTTTTTCGATATTAATGTTCAATATATCAGATAATTTATTTCTCATTGAAGGGATATAGGGTGTTAATTTTGGTTTTTCTGTAATAATGTTTATATCAATATTTTCGATACCATAGCCGCTGTTTAAAATCATTGAGTGGCAATCTTTTAACAAAACAGCGCTGTTGGCGTTTTTGTATGCGGGGTTTGTATCAGGGAAATGTGTTCCAATATCTCCCAGGGCGGCGGCACCGAGCAGGGCATCTATTAAAGCATGAATGGCGACATCTCCATCAGAGTGCGCCACACATCTTTTTTCAAATGGAATTGTAATCCCTAATAACTTAAATTCTGACTTGTTGCTTTCAACTAATTTATGAATATCATACCCGATGCCTACCCGTATATTCATAATGATATTTTTAGTATTTATTAATCTTTCCTTGCTCTTTAATTTGTTCTTTATTGAACGATTTCAACAAGAAAGAGAGTGAAAAGCGCAACGTATTTTCGAGAGGGTGGTGTTGTGTAAAAGCAAACAGATAACAAACATCCACGGCAAAAATGCTGTATTTGATGCCTATGCCTACGGTTGCAAATTTTCTATTTCCTTTGTATTTATTTTCTAAAAAAGTGCCGGCTCTTGCAAACAACAGATCTCTGTAAGAATATTCTACAGCAAACGACCAAACCACTTCTCGAAATTCTTCATTTAGGCATCCTTTAGAGTTCCAATTATATCCGCCGGCGGCATCTGCAAAAGAGCGACCAATACCAACGATCGGGTTAATATCGCTAAGGTGTTTTCCGTTTCCATAGTATTTCCAAGTATTTTCAGCGGTGTCTCTTTGTCCGACCGGAGGTGTAGGAACTAAAAGTTTACCGGCTTCCACATTAACAGAAAATTTGTTATAATCGTCAAACGACATAGCATAAGACAAACCCAGGCGCATGTTGCATGGAAGGAAATCACGTTGAACATTCTCATTAGTATAAGACACTTTATTTCCTATATTAGAAATATTAAACCCAAACATTAATTCAGAACTTTTAAATCCGTCTTTATTGTGTGTAAACTCTTTATTTACAAAAAGAGAGATGTCAACAGCTCCTGCTAAACCTGCTTTCATGTCGTATCCGGCATTTTGACTTTGAAATCCTGTTCCTAAATTAGAGTAAATAAAGCGGGGAGTAATAGCCATAGAAACAATTTTAGAGAGTTTTCTTGAATACGTAAAATCGAGAGAGAACTCGTTAGGATTTGCCATATATAATGGGTCTCCATTTTCATTTGTAAATTGAATCTCACCTAAAGAGAAATATTTTAAAGAGAAAGCGATGGCGTCGTTTTCGGTAATTTTCCAGAAAGTAGCTAAATCTACCACATGAATATCATTAACTAACTGTTTCAACCATGGACTATAAGAGACTCCAATTCCAAAAACATCCTCATTAAATACATATTTTGCCGGATTATGATGTTGCGACCACAAGTCTGGCGAGGTTGCCACACCCATATCTGCCATACCGCCCGAACGGGAATCGGGAGCAATAAGAAGAAATGGCGCCGCAGTAGTTATCGTATTCATATAAGGTCTGGTGGGATGTTCAGGATCAAATTCTTGAGCAGATAAAGAGCAGATTGTTATAAAAGGTAGAAGAAGGAGAATGAGAAGATTTTTCATGTTGTAATTCATGTTTAATAAAAAGTTTTGGTATTAATGAATTTTTGAAACGAAATGGGGGACTTATTATTTTACAAGATAGCAATTTTTTCAATTTTCTCTGCAGTTTCGCCTTGCGAGTTGCGCACGGTTAGTCGGTATAAATAAACCCCTTTACCAATTTTATCTCCATACTCATCACGCCCATCCCAATCTATAGGGTAACTTCTATTGCCTTCTAAAAACTGATTATCGCGGAGAGTTTTCACTAATTTTCCGGAAACCGTAAAAATGTGAATTAAGATATCAAATGTTTCTATAGGTTGGTTATGTTCAAAGTAGAAAGAAGTTTTTGTAGTAAAAGGATTTGGGTAGTTTAAGACATGAGCAAGTATTAGTTTTTCGTCCGATTTAACCACAAAATCAATAGATGCTTCCGAAGGATTATTAAGAATATCCCAAGCACGAACTTTAATAACATGAGGTCCGGGGGTTAAGTTTTGGAGTGCATAACGCACCGTACCGGAGTTATAACTATCTTGATCAGCCAAATAATAATCATTCATAACCATCTGTTTCTCAACTTCATTATCTAAAATTGCCACAATATCGTGTCCAATACCGTTTCCGCTGGTATTAATTCCATACTCATCTTTTAGTTTGAGAATCAGGGTAGGATCGGGATTAGTAATGCCTCCGGGCACAAATTTGTCATCATTCAGGAAAATAGATATTTCAGGTCCTTTATTATCAATGATGGGTTTGTCGCTCATACCGCCGATCATAAAATTATCAAAATAATCTCCGGCATCATCGTTTTCAGAAGCGGCATAGTAGCTTATTTTTCCTTTTCCATATTCAAAGTTAATATCTTTGGGAACTATAAATGAAAATTCAAAAAGTCCGTTCTTTACGGTAGCATTTCCTTTAAAAACAATATTTTTTTGCACGAAAAATTCATTAATAGGGCTGCCTTTTTGTCCTAATGTTTTTTGTTTCACTGCTTTATCAAAAATAGAGGGAAAAACATTTCCATTAAAATCGGTAAGCGTATTACCCGAATCGTCGGTTATTCTACCTTTAACAGTAACTTTTGATAATGCTTTGAGAGTATCTATTTTGTGTCGGTCTTCTCCAAAAATAGAGTCAGTTTTCACATTATGAGTAGGGATATTGATGATCATAGCGGGATCCCCTATCAGATATATTTTATTTACAGCATCTTCAGGCACATTGGCGTTATTTATTGCAAAGCGGTTAATTTCGCCTAATGTTTTATATCTGTTATTGAATTTGCTTCCAATTTCGCGAAAGAACTGTGTGGCATAGTGAGAAGGAATGCTGATTTCTCTTGAAGTAGTAATGAGTGAACTTGCCCCGCCATTGTCGTTTAAGAATACCAATTCGGCGGGGGAGATAGCTTGTTTGTCGTACCATCCGAAAGAGCATGTAAGGGTAATCATTAAGGGTTGATTAAATTTATTTTTCCAGCTATTGATATCCACAATTTCCAATATTCTTTCATGCGACCAGCCATTGCCGCCCCCATGTCCAAAATAGCCGATCATTAAAGCCCCTCTATTCATTCTCATATTTATGGCTTTATTAACGTCAGGATAGCGTTGTCCACCTGCAAAAGATATTTGAGGATAGGCATCACTATATATTTTATCTAAATTAAATGAAGGGTAATTGGAGGCTATAGTATTAGAGAAGTATTCTCCATGAGCAACGGTATAATTTGTACCATCATAATCATCGGTAACAAATGCCATGATATTACGCCAATCGCCAAAGTTAGAAATTTGGGAAGCATTTTGAAGTACAACTTTCTGTTTTAAAGATGCATTTATCGTTTTATCTACTGCTATTTTTGCTTGGGATAAGGTAGTTACTGGAAAACGTCCTACGGCAATATTGACGAAATTACCACTCATATCTCCTTCATTAACCCCCAAAATGCCAAAAAAATTATCACAGGAGGCACCTGTTAGCAGGTAGCCTGTTTCAGAGGATTTTCCCTGAAAATTAGGCACAAATATTTGAGTACCTTTCATGATACCTCTAAAATCGTAGGAGGGTCGTCCAAAAAGAAGAAGGTATTTTATGGTTTGGGCATCATTGTCGTATAGATACCTCATAAAATTACGAATAGCAGCCGGGTCTTGAGCGCCGGAAGAAAATTCATTATATATTTGTTCGGGAGTAACTACTTTAACGCTAATATTGTTTGCTTTTGCCCTGAATTGCGCTAACCGGTTGGCTTCCGATAGAAATACAGACGGGGATACGATTACCATATCCACACTTCTAAATCCGTGCAGGTCTTGGTTTTCCACTTTGCCTACGGGAGTAACCGAATTAAAAGCAGTTCCATTAAAAGCAATAAAAAGGCGCGGTTTATCAGTGGGAGTATGGAATAAGAGCTGAGTGCCGGTTAATTTTCCTTCCAAAGCATACACAGCATTATGGCCTGTAACATCCCAAATCATAGTTTGAGCAGAAGCATTGCGCAAATTTACCGCAGAGATATTGGAACTTCCTATATTCTCAGTAATGGCAAACGGCATGGCAGCGCCTGTTATTTGTAGTTTGCACTTTGTCTGAATTTCGATATAGTCTAAACGCACTACCGCAGAAGATTGAGAGGAGTTATATTTTAACACAAATGATAGATTACCGGAAGTAAAAGGGAGGTTGTTTTGTGAATAAACCGTATTCCTTGCAGGAAATGACGGAGAGGTAGCGGATATTGAAAACACCCTACTATTAGTTCCCCACAACAACTCCATGTTTCCGGCAACAGTTGCGGTAGAAGCCACTCTAATTTTTATCCTACCACTATTCTCGATTACTTCGGGCAGCGTAAAACTATAGGTTTTAGAAGATGAAAAAGCATCATCATACCAATCTCTACCGGATTCTTCAAAGTTAAACAGGTCTTTTTCGTAAAAATCGTAGTGCATAAAATAGCCGGCTTCTTTGTTGGCGGTTTCATTCAAGAAGTTTTTCTTCTCAATTCTTTTCTTTTCTGCGCCACTGGAGTTAACATTAATAAAATAATAAGCGTAGTTAGAATAGATATTGTATTTATGGAAAAAAATTTCAGTATTTGGATTGTACTCCCACGTATGAGGACCTTGAGCATAAAAAATAAAGTAGCTGGTTTCATCAAAATTACCATTGTTGTCATGAATCATAATAGGACATTCCAAAAGATCATCGGTCTGAAGTGCAGGATTTATATCGGGAATCATTCCACCTCCATTACCAAATAATACAATATTTGAAGAGCGCAATCCCGACATAGGAACTCCCAAGTCTTTAAGGTCTTTGTATGTAACTTTATACAGTCCATTGGCGCTTACCGCTATCTTATACCAAGTTCCAGCGGCAAGCACGGAGTTTGCCGGTCTTACCATTCTGGTAACAGAGATTGGCGCTACACCTTCAAAACGAATATCGCAGGAAACCAATCGCTGATATTGCCCGCTTGCACTTTTGATGATAGGAATAATGCTCAATATGGCATAGTGTTTTCTTTCATGGGTTGCTGTTTTTATTTTTATATCAGGCTCTGTAAAAATATCCTCTGCTGTGGAAGCTAAAAAAGCCTCATCGGAAGTAAGTGCTTCATATTTAGCATTTGATATTGTGTATTGATAAGAAGCATACAGATGATTTACCTCAACTTTATCCCGAAAAGCAGGTAAATCGGGAAACTCATTGGCAGTAACCGACCCATCAAAAGTAAGCATTTTGGTTTTTACGCCGTTAAACTCAAGTTCAACAATCTTCATCTTGGGAAAGTGATATGATTTTGTAATGACTTGCGCCCAAGAACTATTTTGAGAAAGAAGCGTTACTAAAAAAAACAAGAAATAATAAAAATATGGTCTTAGCTTGTTCATCTGTACTATAATAAGGAGTGTTACGTTTATATGGTAATTTTTATTGCTTATAACGTTGATTTGTCTAAAAAAAATATAATCTTGATGATTTTGTTAAAGAAACGATTGTTCATTCTTCTTACCCTCTTTACTGTAATTACTTTTTCCTCGTTTGGGCAAGACCCTCATTTTTCGCAGTTTTATGCCAATCCGCTCTATCTAAATCCGGCATTTACAGGAACCATAAACTGTCCCCGTTTCTCTATTCTTTTTCGAGATCAGTGGCCCGCTATTAAAAATAATTTCATTACCTCTTCAATAAGTTATGACCAATATATTTACGAATTGCATGGTGGAATAGGAGTTTTGGCCACTGCCGATATTCAGGGAGGCGGCATTTTTCAAACCTACAATGCCGGAATTATCTATAATTTCAGAGCTAAAGTATCAGACCGGTTTAATTTGCAATTTGCTTTACAAGGAAATTATCTATATAATTCTATCAATTTAGACAGATTGGTTCTGGCTTCCGATCTGCTCAATCCCCAGAGTACAACGGATGTTCCGAAAGAACTCTATAGCAATGTCATAAAATCACAGTTTGATGCAGGTTTTGGAATGATTGGATATACCCCATACCTTTTCTTTGGTTTAGCAATTCATCATTTATTACCCTTACAACTGAGTTATTTAAGAACTACAGGTAATAAATTTGAAAAAATATGGGAGCCTAAATGGACCGCGCATGTCGGTGGGAAAATTACGATTTCCCAAAAATTTAGAGATGAAAATAATGTGGGAGATATTTTCTTATATCCTACTATAGTGTTCCAATCACAAGGTAATTTTAATTACATGCATGAGGGTTTTTACTTCAATTTTTATCCCTTTACTATAGGGGCATGGGTAAGGCACAATTTTAAAAATATGGATGCCTTCATCCTATCTTTCGGAGTGGAATATAAAATATTCAAAATTGGATATTCTTATGATTTTAATCTTACAAAATTAGAAGGAACAGGAGGAGCTCACGAAGTTTCACTACAATTTATTATTCCTTGCAATAAAGATAGAATGAGCAAAAATGCTCAAAAGAGAAGCGCTAGATTCCCCTCAGTTGAATGTCCAAGTTTTTAATCCAAAATCTGTTTCAAGGAACCCATGTTTAATATTTAAGGTTTAAAGTTTAAGGTTACAGTGGGCATATTTTTTAAATACACTATATAAAATAAAAATAGAAATGCTTCGTTACAAAAGATAAATTTTTTAAAAAATGAAAATACTATCAAGAACATTGTGGCTCGCTTTTATTATGTTATGTGCATTTGCAGCATGTAAAAACAAACAACAATCTTCCACTACGGGTTGGAAATACAATGATCCTAAACAAGGCGCTTTTGAAGTGTTTCCCTATTTGGAGCAAGAAACCGGTCCGGGATTAGTGCTCATTCCGGGCGGAACTTTTACTATGGGCAATATGGACCAAGATGTTATGTACGGATACACCAATACACCCCATAAAGTTACCATTGCTCCATTTTATATGGATGAATGTGAAATCAGTAATATTGACTATCTTGAGTATTTGAATTGGTTGAAAAGAGTTTTCATGGATGACGACAGACCATTTAAAGGGGTGTATGAACGGGCGCTCCCTGACGAAAATTGCTGGCGCACGCCGCTTGCAAATATGGAAGATATGGTAAATAACTATTTACGCTCTCCCGCTTATAGATATTATCCGGTGGTCGGTGTAAGTTGGATTCAAGCTACTCAATATGCAGAGTGGCGTACCGATCGCGTGAATGAAAAAATATTGGCTGACTTAAAACATATTGAGTGGAATCCAACTCCTTCTCCCGAAGGACATTTTACTACGGATGCCTATCTTAGCTACGATACTTATGAGGCTCAAAGCGACAGAAGAAACCAATTTATTACTACCGGAGAGTATAGGAATGTGATGATGGAAGATGGTATTTTATTACCTAAATACCGACTCCCTACAGAAGCCGAATGGGAATACGCTGCTTTGGGTTTGGTTGGAAATTCTATCGGAGAACAAGTATTGGAAAAAAACACCTACACATGGAGTGGGAAGTCGTTACGTACTGAAGACAAAAAATATTTAGGGCACTTTCAGTTAAATTTTAAAAGAGGTAAGGGCGACTTTACGGGTGTTGCTACGGCGCTAAACGATGGATACTTATATACAGCTCCCGTCAGATCTTATTGGCCCAACGACTTTGGACTGTATAATATGGCAGGAAATGTAGCAGAATGGGTTTTGGATGTATATCGCCCCAACGGAACTTCGGAACTTGCTGAACACAACCCCTATAGAGGTAATGTTTATATGTCCAAACAACGCAACGCAGATGGAACTATTATGGAAAGAGACAGCATCGGACGTATTCCGATGGTTATTGATCCCGAATCGAAAAATGAACGAAGAAACAACTATAGAGCTTCTTATAATGTGAATTTTAATGATGGAGATTTAGCTTCGCTCATTGATTTTGAAAATGCCAATGTTGAACCCGATAAATCAACCGAACTTATGTATCGTAGAGAAAATAGATCCTATTCCTATTCTCTTATCGGAGACGATACAAGAGTGGTAAAAGGAGGTTCGTGGAAAGATATCCCTTACTGGGCTCAACCCGGAAATAGAAGATTTTTAGCCGAAGACCAATCTGCCGATTGGATTGGATTTAGATGTGCGATGTCAAGACTTGGTGCTATCAATACAAAATAATTAATCAGGATAATCCGCCCTTCAGTGTCATCAAAATTCTTTAACATAGAGGAATTATACAAACTTTTTGTTCAATTCCCTGTTATTTGTACCGATACCAGAAAAATAACCCCGGATTGTTTATTCTTTTGCTTAAAAGGAGATCATTTTGATGGCAATTTTTTTGTGAATGAAGCCCTTGAGAAAGGCGCAAAATTTGTGGTTACCGAAAATAGACACCTCCCGAAAGCAGAAGCCATTATTGTGGTAGAGGATGTTTTATTATCCCTTCAACAATTAGCTAATTATCATCGAAATCAATTACAAATTCCCATTATCGGGATTACCGGAACCAACGGAAAAACTACTACTAAAGAACTTATTGCAGTGGTTTTATCGAAAAAATTCAGAACAGTCTATACGCAAGGAAACTTGAATAACCATATCGGCGTGCCTCTTACGTTACTCTCTATTACTAATGAGGATGAGATTGCCATCGTTGAGATGGGTGCAAACCATGTGGGCGAAATTGAATTTCTTTGCCAAATTGCGCAGCCCAACTATGGCTTAATTACCAACATCGGGAAGGCGCACTTGGAGGGATTCGGATCCATTGAAAATATCATCGAAACAAAAACAGCAATCTATCATGAGACTCAAATAGTGTTTGTAAATAAAGAAGATCAGGTGCTTAGGGAGAAAGCAGAAAGCAGAAAACAGAAAGCAGAAGGGATTTTACCGAAATATTATGGAAGAGGTACTGATATTTCTGGAGAAATAGTAGCGATGAATCCGTGTTTGGTTGTTGCGTTATTTGGAAAAAAAATTCAAACCCATCTGACCGGAAACTACAATCTACCCAATATCTTGGCTGCCGCTGCAATCGGGCGCTATTTTAATGTTCTTACCGAAGATATTTGTAACGCTATTGCCGGGTATTTTCCTCAAAACCACCGTTCTCAAATAATAAAAATCGAGACAAATACCATTATTGCAGATTTCTACAACGCAAATCCTACCAGTATGATGGCAGCATTAGGAAATTTTCTTCTAATAGAAGCGCCTAATAAATTAGCTATTCTTGGGGATATGTTCGAGCTTGGAGAAAATAGCAGATTAGAACATCAAGCAATAATAGATTTCTGTAAATCAAATCATTTGAAAACCATTTTTATTGGAACCAATTTTTTCTCACTTCATAATGAAGGTTTTCGATTTTTTTTAGACCTACAGGAATGTAATCATTATTTACAAAACAACAAAGTAGAGAATCACTTTATTTTAATTAAGGGGTCTCGAGGAGCGCATTTAGAAGAGATGAGCCTACTCTATCCATGAACCTGAATTTTCTTCATCTTAACTTTACTTGTGTTTTTCTCAACCAAACCGGAAGAATTATGAGCCCTATTGCTAAATAGGGGTAGTAGGAGATGGCGCGCCAAAGTACGGCGACTGCCGCTTGGGTGCGCTCGGGAAAGTCGTGCCTGAAAAATGCCGATACACTGATCTCTGCAATGCCGCTGGCGCCCGGAGTAGGACTAATCATTAGTATTACCCACATTACCAACTGCTTGGCAAAAAACAACAACTGTTGCATAAGATGAAATCCCAACTCAGGATTGAGCGCTAATATTAAAAAATTGAGCACCATGTACCGCGCTGTCCATGTTAAGGCAGTGGCAATAAACGCTTTTGCCCAATAACTAAGGGGCTTGCCTTTTAATTCAATAGAAGCCGTAATTAAATCGTCTCCGGTTTTCTCCATCTTGCGTTGCCATTTTTTTAAAAAAGAGAAAGAGAAAAGGTTAACTAACAGTTTTTTTATAGTTTTCGGTGCCACAAAAATACCCAAAGTAATTCCTGCCGTCATGGCAATAATAACACCGTATCCCAAAAAGAAGAAAACCATGGGATTAAACGGAAGTGTATCTCCAAAACGCACCAAATCGGTTCCCAATATCAAAAGCAAAATGGCAACGGTGAGAATATAAAATATCTCGTCTAACATAGCTGTTGTGAGCACAATAGCAGTACTTTTCCCCAGTGATAATCCTTCCTGATTTACAAAATAGATCGCAAACACCGAACCACCAACCATGGATGGCGTAACAGATGAGGCAAATTCCCAAAGCATTACCACGTGCCAACTGTCTATCCAACGCAACTGTTTCTCAGTTAAAATACGAATACGAATGATATACATCAAGTCGCGCATTACCATACAAACCGTCGCCCAAAAGATATACCACAAACTGATTTCAATGCCCTTTAACACAGTGAGATCAAATTTTGTAGCGATCAACGAGTAAACAGAAAACGAAATTCCTATTGCAATAGGGATTAGAACTCGTTTGATGCTGAAAACCGATTTAATGTTTGGGGTTTGCATAATGTTTTACTTTGGGCGGCGAAAATATATTTTAGATTGTAGATTTACGATTGTAGGGTTATGATGGCTAAAACTTTTTTTCTAATGCTGGAACAAAAGAATACCTAAAAACCCTTA
>Ga0123353_10005405_pt1 | contig 16757 bp, 10 predicted proteins | sample TergutLab28metaG_3_FD_92763 | JGI IMG/M metagenome (GOLD analysis project Ga0123353, IMG submission 92763) | Labiotermes labralis P3 segment gut microbial communities from Petit-Saut dam, French Guiana - Lab288 P3 | ecosystem: Host-associated > Arthropoda: Insects > Digestive system > Gut ...
GTTGCTTCATTAAGAAACATACAAACTGCAAAGCAATCTCGAAACCTTGGTTAACCAAAGGGATACAAACCTCTTGTAACCGAAAGAGAGAACTATACCTGATGATAAGGGATAATAATGAAATGAAACATCTCATTTGATTAAGTGGGAGCTGATGAACGACACATGCATTCGATCTACCGACGAAAGGAAATGCGCATAGGTGATCAACGGCAGCAAAAATGCGTTCAAATCGACGTGAACACCGGGTCGTAGAAATCGAGTTTTAGAACGTTCGTTCTAAATCATCTGTGCCTTCAGTTCTCATGCTGATTCGTTCATGGCGTTGACTGTGACCCGTTCTGGCATTTACGACAGCACTAGTCGGAGGAATGGAAAGATACATGTACGGGCATGGAATACAATAAAATGCACTTGTCCCAATTGGTACTGAATAAACTATATAACGTACTGTCATTTAAGTACATGTTACGATTACTTCGTAAAAAAAGAAAACTGGAATTAACTAGGGTTACTGTTTTTGATATAGCCCCTGCCATCTAGCAAGATTCTGAGTGACTTTTGCCACATCGTTCAATATTATCTGTGACCGTTAGTTATAGTAGTATCTATTCTGGCACACAATCATCGGTTTTACACAAATGTAGAGTGAAGTTTGTGGTTGGAATAGATGTGAAGTATAGACTACTTGTTTCTAAATAGGGATTTCGGGCATAACTGTACAAAAAGTAACATCAGTACAACCAATTGATGTGAGTGCTCTTTACACCTGCGTTGTTTGGTGATGTAGATGACAGAGATATGTAACAATTATTTTAGCAGCACATCGGTGAACAGGAGAAAAATTATTTTCGTACGATATTCAACTCAGTGGGGTGATGAATAAAGCTTGTATTAAGTCGGTTCCATGTTCGATTTAGAAACGGAGGTGGTAATGGGAAACAATATTACAGTGAATGGGATAACGCGAATTTTTTGTAATGTAAAATTGGGTGTTGTCGGCACTCATGTCGAAAGCTTAAGCCTCCATTGCGATGTAAAGTGAAGATTATTTGAACATTTTGGAAATTTAGTAATGGAAAGAACGTCAATACTTTATCACCATGGTTGTCTCATAAGAGGTTGATTCATGTTATTTGTTTTTATTGACCACTGATTGCTGGTTACCTAATGTATGGGCATGACGGCGGTGGCATGTTGAAGTACAAAAAGGAACGTGCTTGTCATACTTGCAACATAAAACTGTTCCTTCTCATATACTTTTGAGTTCAGTTCACTGCATTAATAGCAGATTCGTTTTTCCCTTTTGAAAGGAGGAGAGAGCCTTCAGGTGTGCGGAACGGAAAGAACAGGTTTGGCTTGAAGTGTGTAGTTGATAAGGTAATAAAATAATTTACGCGTGATTAATTACTGTGTGAATATAATGTGTCAAATCTTGCATTTCTATAACTTGCCCTTAACGTATGTAGTTCATATACTTTTGTCCATATTACCATGTTTTCAGTCTGCACGAATGTAGAATAGAGTATGCCCTGTTTTCCAGGTGAAGACTTATACATCGTATTTTTATTAACTACTCGAATTATTCGTATTTCGTTAAAAAAAAAAAAGACATTTATGAAAGAACATGTTACTGAGATCGTGTTATATTCTTTTGTGCCTTCCTTTTTTTCTTCTTGCATCTTTTAGTATTAAGACCATATTGCATGAGGATTGACAACACACAAGCTTCAAGTCACAGTTACGAACAAGCCAAAAAACACAATATGTAATCTGTCTCGGTTAGGCGTAGAATTTTCATATTACTGACAGTGAGTATAGATAAAAATACAAAATATAATTTACCAAGATTGTTTGTTAAGTTCACGTATTAGACACGGTTGCCAACATGTATACAGGTTGAAGTTTTATTTCAGGGACACTTAGGTGGTGTCAGCATACAGAAATTTGAGGCTTTCTGATTTTATTTTTTGTGGTGAACTTGAATCATGTTTGCCAGTTAGTGAACATTCAGACAAGAAAGTGTTCTACCAAGGATTGGCTCACAGTTTTCATGTTAATGACAAATTTAAGTCACAGGTGTCATTTGGTGAGGATAAAGAAAAGGGTGTGATCTGCCAAGCTTTTTTTTTTTTTAATTTTAGTTTTGATATTGACACTGTGTCAGCAAATGTCTCTTCCAGTTGGTCTCACAGTCATATATTGCCAACTCACATGCATTGCGGGCTCTATTATATCAGATATGAAAATACAGGAACACAAAAATGAAGGTGCATGTTTCAATTGGATTGGAATTTCTCACTCATGAATATTCTTTTTCTGGCAAAAATAGAAGTATTTAGAAATGCACATGGAAGAAGAATCTTTAATAACTAAGTGCTACAACATATGAATGTGACCCCTATTTTGTGTTGAATGTAATTTTGTTTTGGTGCAACAGCCCTCTACCTAACTACACACAACACTCACAACAGATAGACATCCATGCCTCTGTGGGATTCGAACCTAGGGTCTCAGCAGGAGAGTGGGCACAGACCTACGCCTTATACTGTGCAGCCACTGGTACCACCCGATGTAATATTAAGTAACCAAAATAACCCACTTTCTAGTAAGATGTGGTTAGGTAATGTGTATGTTGGAGGGAAATTTCATAGAACCATCAGGATGGAATAAGAACATTCCCAAAGTACAACATTTTCTTGTGACTTCCATTCACTCATCACATGAATCAGTGTGGTGACTGTATGCACAGTGTTCTTTATTTTAGTCCCTGTTGTTTATTTTAGTAAGGGTTGTGCAGCTGGGCTTTGGTATTTGATATGCATAAGGGACTGAGGTCTTTACTTCTCTGCATCGTCTAGACCAGTACTGGAGGGCAATGATGGACATCGTCATCATTACCCTGCTGTGACCAATAGAACCTCATTGGAGAGGAAGCATGTTCTTTACTATGTTTTATATTCATTTATTAAATATTTCACAATTTTTAAGCCATGACATACCCTCTTGACCAGTTTATTTTTTTGGCATTTAAGATTATTCTGTTTTTTTTTTCTGTCTCTCTTGTTTGTGAAGAAATTGTAACATGCCATAACTATTCAATGTCAAGGCATCCATCCCCAGTACAGGTAACGATAGATCAAAAACAGCCAGAGACTGTTGTATATTTCAGCTGGGTGGCAGAGATAACAAATGGTACAAGATGTACACAAGAAATTAAATTCAGGATTGACATGGCAAAAGCAGCTTTCAACACAAAGAAGACTCTGTTCACCAGCAAATTGGACTTAAAAATAAGGAAGAAAGTAGTACAGTGCTACATTTGGATTATAGCTTTGTATGGTCCTGAAACTTGGACACTTTAGGAAGTAGGTCAGATATACCTAGAAAGTACTACAGTGTTGTACTGTAGAAGGATGGAGATGATCGGTTGGACCAATCATGTGAGAAATGAAGAAGTATTACAAGGAGGAGAGGAATATCAAGAAAACAATGAAAAGAAGGAAGGCTAACTGGATTGGTCACATCTTGTGTAATAACTGCCTTCTGAAATACATTACTGAAGGAAAGCTAGAGGGCAGTATCGAAGTGATGGGAAGATGAGGAAGAAAACATAAGCAGCTACTGGATGACCTTAAGGAAAATAGAGGATACTGTAAATTGAAGGAGAAAAACACTAGATCACACTTTGTGGAGAACTGACTTTGGAAAGGCTATGGACTTAAGACAGTAGAATGAATGAAGCACAATTCAAATATTCAGAGAACAGGTAATGAGTGTATTCAATGTTGGTGGAAAGAAGGATATGCAACAAACCAAACAAGTAAATCTGGAACTGGTCCAGTAAACACACTAGATGAATGTGAGAATATTTGGGGATGGTCCTGAAAGCCTTTGGCACTCTATTTAACCACTAAAAATAATGTGTTCCCTCTACACACCATGAAGGCATATGAGGGAGTGGAGGTATGGCTCCATTCATTCATAAACTCAGCACTAGACTGAACTGACTGGTCAGCTGCATGCCCTAGCTATTTACCCCAAGGGAAATACCACCCTTTACCCTGGGTGAGTGGTCCCTAGTGCTGGTCTGGGCACTGGCGAAGAGAGAAGTGTCCTTTTGCTGCCAGTAATGAAACCACAATTCCTGTCACATAGCACAACCAGTATAATGGTTTGTCTGTGTTATGTCCAGTAAAGCAAGATACATCTGGGGCAAGAAAATAGTTATATAAAGAATTGATAATAACAGATGATAAATAAGCATGGTGGCTGAAACAAAAACACTTCTGGCCTGACTTCAGGAAGTGCCTGGTGTGAATGTAACCTGGATATTGACTACTGTTCATGATGTTTTTCATGGTTTTCTTAGTCCCACAAGAGAAATGCTGGAGTAGTGTTAAGTCAGCTCCTTTCTCCTACCACCTTTCTGATATGTTGACTTATCATCCATCCGTCTGAAGCAGTGTAGTATGGAGAACTGAAAGTATAATTTTATGAACCATGCAAACATACAAATCAAACTTTCGTCAATGTTCTTTCATTTTTTTCCAGATCCTGAATGTCAGTAGGTTTTGAGAGACTGTATCTAAGTTTCTTCATATACAATGGCTTTGAAAGCTCTGAGACTTTCTTGTTTAAGTTAAAGAAGATACTACACATCCATGAAACAGAGCTGATGTAGTATGATGAAGTTACACATTGCTTTTCAGCTAAAAGACATTGTTTTGATTTGATGTTCAAATAAATGGGTAAGTGTAGCCATTACAGTATGTAATCGGTACTGTGATTATGTTCATGTAAGCAAAATCTATTTAAACATTTCCAGTTCAATTTCTTTTCCTGTCTGAGTTGTAACATCAAAATAAATGTTCTCAAGGTGTTGCAAAAATACTGTGTATTAAAATAAACTACAGTGCTTAACTGACAACAGATGTATATACAACTTGTAATTAGCATTACTTGGTATCTTTTGAGGGTGTTGCTGTAGCTGAGGTGAAAAAATAAGTGCTTCTCACAGTGGGGAGACGCAGGGTCAGTCCTGTGATTTCATGTAGGTTTGTTGTGGATGTAGTGGCACTGAAGCAAGTTCTCTCCGAGTTTTTAGGTGTGTTTGCAAAAGTGTAAAAAGCAACTCTTAGCTGCATCGTGTGTATCCACCTTTCAACATGAAACAACTGAGCTTCCACTGGACATGATTTCATTAAATTTAATATTTCAGTATTTTTTGAAAATGCATGGAGACAGTTCACGTTTTATTAAAATTAGACAAGAACAGCAGGTACTGTACATGAAGATGAATATACATTTTTTTATCATATCCCACTCATTTCTTCTTAGAATGAAAAATGTTTCAGACAAAAGTTGTAAAGGAAATCCAAACTCACATTTTATACTCAATAATTTTTCTTTTAATGTTACCATTTATGAGATACTGTGGAAAAATATTGTACATCCAAGCAGGCCACAGATGATTTGGCACAAGAACTTTGCATGCTGTGTACCTAAGGCTACAGCCTTGCACTCAGAATATGTAGTACTTATTGCTTTTCCACTGCAACAGTGGAAATACGAACATGCTTCATTGTTCTGTTACACATAAATTACCTGTCTTGTGTGGTTTTAATTTGAGGACTTCATCTCTCACTGGACTTGGCATGTTGCAAAATAAGGAACTTGATTGGTATCTCTTAAAACAGTTGCATTAAACCTTCATGAAAGAGCATGCTTTTGTCCTTATACCTGGTTTGACCACACTTCATATCCTTTGAGTGAGTGGTGCCCTATCATGGTATAGCATACTGCCTTTCTTCTCTACAATAATAGATTTACAAAATGTGTATGTCTCTAGGATAATTTTTTTACACCAATAAAAATGTAGTTGACATGAAAAGGTTTGGGAATTGACTTGCTGTTTTCTTGCAAATGAACTTTTTTCTCACAGATGAATGACTGGAGAAACATGGTAGTTGTCACTTCCCTATATGTGGCAGTACACCAGCCAGTCTGTCGATTAGATCCACAGAACATGCATGGCAAAATTCCATTCTACTGCACATAATTTGTATAATTCAGGAACAAAAATGTGATACATTGTGGTCAGTTTGAGCACTGTTGGAAATACACATACATTTTTAGTGAAAAGTTTGTAGCAGGATTAGGGAATTAACAACCTGTCTTCTTGTACAGCCAGTAAGAAAAACAACATATAAAACACTTAAACATGATTCATAATGTGTTTGACTGAAATTACAATTATGTTTACATGAGGAGATTCATTATAGATTATTTGCTAATTTAAGTAGCTTTGGTTTTGCTGGGGGGCATGGCTGCATGTGCAAGCTCATGCATTCATACAGACTGCTACATTGTGGTACTTCTTTTATTTGATGAAAGTCATTCTAGGCTGCTTGGCATTTAAATACAGTATGCCTTTGGCATGTGAATTTTGATGTACAGGATGCCCAAATTATTATCTGTTTTTCAAGATTTGGGCCAGCTTTTACTCATATGAACTCCTTCCTCTCTTGAACTTATTATTATTCCCAGCATCTTTCTGGCTGTCATCAGTTGTCACATCTTCTGGAATGCACAAAACATTGTGGTGTTCAAAACATTCAGCCAACAGCATGCACAGTGTTTTTTCTTTGATATTCATATTATAATATTACATTGAGTATTCTACATGTTTCAGTCCAAAAGTGTGTAAGTGGCCTGTAGGACACTGTGAAGATTCCATTTCACTTATACAACTGTTCTACAAAGAGTTGTCTAGATTTTACTACTTCACTGTTTTCAACCATGTTAATTATGTACAAAATAGTGAGTTTAGTTTTACGCAATATTATTTGATCTTGGTTCCCTGATGGTGATCTCTTGTGGATTGAAACATGTAAGAATACTCATTGTGATATTATAATATAAATATCTAAGAAAGAACATAGTACATTTTGTTCATTGAGTTCAAATGAAAGGAGATTTTAGACTATGTAAGATCAAAGTAAAACCTATGATGGAACAGTTTTTAGAACTCCAGCTTATTTTACACTGTATATATTGTGTAGTGTAAAGGCAGTTAGAGGTCTAATTGTGCCTACATAATTTGAAGCTGCATGGTATGTTTGGAATAAGATCGGATCACTTTATTATGTAGATAACTGTGACTGCCATATTGTGAATACTATGGTATCATTGATACAGAATTATTTCTTCACTTTATAATACTGTATTCTGTTTATTGTTTCTGCAAAATAAAGTGATGATGAACTGTATTGGTTTCAGACTTAACAGACTAAATTCATTAGCATCATTCTAAATAGTCACAGTGATTCCTTGGCAAATTATTGTGTTCATTTATTAATTGATTTATGTGCCAGGTACTCATTCTGTGTTTCAGGTGAATTCTTGGATAAGGGAAGTTACACCCTTTTCAGTTGTTTAGATTAAGCTGTTGCACTTTGTATGCTGTGCAACAAGGAATGTTTCTTAAACCAAACATCTTACCTGCAGGTCAGTTTCTTGCTAAGAGACCAGTATCACATGGATCTCTGATAATGGGATTTCCATGAAGCCCTAAAATACTGTGTTTTGGCTTTACAAATGAATTGTGTCTTTCAAATTATGAATGTTTTAAATTTGAAATAGGATAGGTCAGTGAATTCTGCCTAATTTTTTTCTTCCCACATCATGAATCTGTGTAACAGACTGTTTAGAGACCAATTCAATTTTCAAGTTGTTATTATTGTTATTATGAGTACACACTAATGGATGTTTGTCCCAGAAGATGTCTTTTATTCGTATTTTGCTGTAATTAAGTAGAATTTTGTTACATGTATATGTGGGAAAATGGATGTTTCTCTTTACATGAAGGTATACAAATCATTGTCATAGGTTGCAGAAGTTACCAATATTGATGTAACAGAATGTAGTTTCATCCTTTCTAATGATAGCTTACAGAATGAAATCTGGCAACTCACATTATTCCAACTTTGATCTGAGTTCCATCTAACTAAACAACTGATGGATGTATGTTAGCAACATCACCATAACCTTAACAGTTAACATTACAATCATTGTTGCTGCTGCTGCTGCTGCTGCTGCTGTTGTGATATTTGCATGTTTGCAATTCTAAATGCAGTAATGAAAATGATAGGCGTATTCAAAGACGACAGTGACACAACTGTGAATAAACGTCATATCTTGTAAAAATTGTCACAGCAAATAGGTTATTAATTTACCTTCCATGTTACAACATAATGCCGCTGCTTTGGACAGGTGTTCTTACATTGGAATGAAGGGATGAACTAATGAGTGAATGTTTTGTCACTGCAGTGTTCTGTGCATTTGAGAAGGTCTGTGTTTATTTCTGTTTGCTTGCCTTGTGTTGTACTGGTATCTTAACCTTGGCATTATTAACATTTAGTGTTGGAGGAGTTGGTAAAATAGTTTTCCATGTACATATTCATAGTAGTGTCACTCATTGTATGAGATTTGATGTTCTCATGATGCTGAGTATGTGGATTATGGTCTCTAGGGATGTGATCCTATATTTTGGTAGGTAGTACCAGTGCTGTGTAGGAACCTGCTGGCTCTCTTTTCAGGATGCGAAGTTTGAAGCAGCATGTTGTGGCAAAATATTATTTGTAGCTATGTAGTGTGTTCTCACATCTCAGAAAACCATGATTTGCTTTATGTAATTCAAGTGACTGCACTTTATGCATTTTTTAGAACTTCTGTTTGAAAGTCATGCATGTGGTACTAGGTAGACTGTTAAAGCCAATGGCAAATTTTGTACATGCAGTCAGAATCTTTGCTGAAACACCAGTGGCAAGTTTTTGTGTGTGATGACCTACATTTCAATAGTGGCTGTAAGTGTAGTTGCCACCTACATTCCTGTGTACAGTACAAGCATGGGTGAGGAGAATACATGATGACAGAAGGATCCAAGCTGCAGAGCTGAAATTCCTCAGAGTTGGAAAGGCTGTACTAGAGAATTCTTACTAGCTGGCAGGAAGACAGGTTGATGGACAGGCTTGACCTCCACATAGAGTGTCCCCCCTTCCCATCCTGTCTCTGGTAAAGAAGTGAACCTCTGATGTTTTTCATTACAGTAGAAGTTTTATCAGGGTTTTTCATTGAAAATGTACATAATTTCAAATTGATGTGTGTTTTGTTTCTGTAAGTGATAATCATAAGTGTGTCCAGTGAGTTTCACTTTATGGTTTAGTATTTACTGTTATACACCAGTTTATTGCAGTTGTTGATTAATTTTTGTTCTGGAATATAGTCTCAAGAAATTCTCAAGAGAATAAGAAATAATTGAAATAGCCTAGATCTGGGACCTTTAAATAAAGATATTGGTCTAGAAGTAATGAATTTACTCATGTAGAACAAATGTATGCAAACCCAACAGAACCATGATTAGCAACACAGAAGTATACAGAAGGAAGTAAATAAAATCCAGAAGATGGGAATAACACTCAAACTACAGAATGTGAGAAACTAAATGGTGTGAAATTAAATGTCTATTTTGGCAGATGGGTACCATTTTTTGGAGGAACTGCTTGCCAAATGTTTTTATCCATGTACCATACTATATGATGCCACATCCCAGTGGGCCATAATCGTGACACCATTGTGAGAACTCTGCTTTTACTCTAAAGATGAAGGCAACAGGCATCTCAGAAAATCATAGTTCACTGGGATGTGACGTCATATAGTTTGGTATCTTAAAACTAACATTTTACAAGAAGTTCCTCTAAAAAATGGTCCCCATCTGCCAAAATACACATCTAATTTCCTCTTTTAATTTCAAGTTCACACTGCATCAGTGTGCATCACTTATACTGAAAATGATAGAAATAAAAATTTGGCTACGGCATTATTAAAGTTTTAAAGACGAAGCACAGACTGCTTTATTTAAACACCCAATTCATACCACACAGTAAACACTTTTCATCTTGGTTATGAAAACCAGTCAGTTTATGATGTAAGTGGCACAAGTCACTGTTTGTTCTGAGATAAATATAAAACACATAAATACAGTGTGGGCAGAGCGTACAATTCTTGAATGTTAAACTTGTTGGTTCATCACATAACCATTTGGCCTTTCAAAGGTTAAAGTACATGTCATGAAGGTCAGTAATTTAAAACTGATAATAATAATAGTGCTGGTGGTGGGTGTGACAGTGATGATGGTAGCAGCAACAACAACATCAGTGTAAACAGTGAAATTTTGGCATCCTTCATGTTCCTTATTGTGCACACTTACCTGTAAAGTAGTTGGTGTTTACACTGTGAGGCTTTGTTATTCATAAAACTTTTGCATTTTATTCAATGGTCTAAACCAGTTTGACTCCTAAAACAAACATTACTTCATATTGTAAGATCTGAGAATTTCATGGATGTGAAGATTCATGCTTTGGTCTTTCAGAGCTTTGACAGCATATAGTCTGGTGCATGGGTACCGGTCTCTTGGAGCGATCTGCTGACACTCTGTGAAAATAAAGTCAGGATGTTTCTCCACCACTTGTAACATTATATGGTGTCATGACCTGGAAGACCACGACCATAATATTTTGAAAAGTGAATGGAGGGCTTAGAGTTTCGAAGTTGATATCTCAGAGTGTTTGGTTTTCCAGTTGAATGGCAAGCCAGTACAGTTCATACTGATCATATTGAAAGTTATGTAGGTGTATTCCATTTTAGTTGTACTAATTAACTTGTTATTCATCGCCTGTGTACTTCAGGCCAGGCAGAATCAAATGAGATGGCTCCAAGAAATGGAACGGCAGGAATGGATATGGATCGTCCTCGGATACAGGTGCGTTGCGATTCTGGGTGGAACTTCAGTGCATAACTGACTAGTATATCTTATGGATGATGTGATGGGTTATGAAAGGAGGACCCCAAGGTAACATTTCATGTGGTGCTAAGGGTATGACATTTTGCATGGCTGACAGCTGTTTTTAATTGGTAGGATTATGATATTAGTTTTTAAAATATGCAACATTTGGCCAACTGGCCTCATGCTTATGCCATCTTAGTAATCTTACACGTGGTTAATGAAGGTTATTGGATGGAATTTTATTTTACGAGTCTGGCAATCACAGTTTTGTTGGAGCTTTATCAGTCTTCTTGCTACAACAAAATAATGAACTTGGTAGAATAAAGCCTTGTTTAACATCTTTTGAAGGAGTGGCACAGTGATACACAGTCTTGCATATGTCAGAATTTTCACTTTTAAATTACATTCCGTGTTCTAATAAGTAAATGTTTCTGTATGATTGTGTGTTTCACATTTATTGTAATCATTGTATGGTTGAGTACCTCCTTTTGTTACAGCATTTACACAGAGATTGTTATATCTGAACTACAGTTAGACATGCAGCAATGCTCAGAAGATGTGAGTGTGAGGGAAATATTTACGTATAGGCTCAGGTAGTAATGACCTGCATTTGGGAGATGCTTGTTTCAAATCTCAGTCAGGACATCCATTGAACCTGACAGGTGTATAGTGGTTTGGTTCAGTCTCTAGGCAGATACTGTGGTAATGCATTTATTAGGTCAGGACTGCTTCACATTCTCTCAAGTTCATTCCCTGATCATCATACAACTTGCCACCATATGGTCTGAGTTTCTGAAAACATTGCTGAATAAATTATAAATAAGTAAGTAAATAAATAAAGAAAGAAAGAAAATGCAGATAACTCTGTTACCCTGTGCATTCTTTGAGTCATAAATTTTGTGTTCATGTGAAAGAACCCTTCCTGTAAATGTGGTATTTGCATCATGATTTCAAGTTTGTTGGATATAATGCTGTTAATTAGTCAAAAGGCTTTTTAATATGACTTAAATTTATAAAGTTTTTTTCCCCCCCCCTGCAAGTTTATGGATGCAAATAGAGACTTCAGAGGACCAAGCTTTTTCCAATTTGAAATGCAACAGCAGCAGGCACAAAAGGTGTCTCAGCAACAGCAACAGTTGCAGCATCAACAGCTGCAACGACAGCAACTTCCTCCATTCCAGAAGCCACAACAGCAGCAGATTTCACCTTTCCAGAAGCAACAGCAGCAACAATTGCAACAGCAGCAGATTCCACCTTTTCAGCAGCAACACTTGCAACAACAGCAGCAGCAGGTTCATCCTTTCCAAAAGCAACAGCAACAACATTTACAAGAACAACAGCAGATGCCACCTTTTCAGAAGCAACAACAGCAACAATTGCAACAGTTGCAACAGCAGCAGCTTCCATCTTTCCAGAAGCAACAGATATCACCTTTCCAGAAGCAGCAGCAGCAGCAGCAGTTGCCACAACAGCAACAGTTACAACAGCCGCAACAATTGCAACAGCAGCAGCAGCAGCAGTTGCAACAGCAGCAACAATTGCAACAGCAGCAAATGCAGCGACCAGTTTCCCCATTCCAGAAACCACAACAGCAGCAGCAACAACTAGAAATGCATCAGCAACAAGATCAGTTGGAACACCAAATACAGCAACAGATAGAACAGCAGCAGTTACAACAGCAACATCTTCAACATCAGCAGCTGCAATCATCTTTCAAGCAGAAACCAAAGTTGATTGATCTCCAGGTATGTACCTTGAGTGTGATGTGTGGGTGTGTGTGTGTGTGTGTGTGTGTATGTGTGTGTACTTTGTAGTTGCTCTACATTTATGGTATTTGGTTGCTTTGATTAGTTGTTCAGTAATGCACTTTCCTCTTACCAGTCTCTAAGTACTGCACTGTATAATACCATGTTTACTCCCATTGGGTAGGCACGGCTTTGCCTGAGGATTTCTGCTGAAAGCGGAGGTGCATAAAACACACCACTCTTCAGAGTATACATAGTTACACAATTGAGGTTAGAAAAATTATATTCTAGTGAGAAAAAGGCAAAATTTTGTTATTTTCATCACAATTTTTAACCTTCATTTTGAACCCTGCATTGTTAGTCTTATATTTCTGCTGTGTTGGAGCAAAATCATAAGAACCATACAAACCCTTTAGTATACCATGTGTGATAAGACAGCACACAAGGAAAATCCCACTGGCAATAAGAGGTTATTTTTATACTGCTGTTTCCACCCAGGTGTTTGGAATACATATAATTCAGAAGAAAATGAAAAGAAATATTGTGAATGACAAAAGAGTGTGATGCTGTATGACTGTAGCAGGCAGCAGCTGCTAAGTGGCTGGCAGGGTCTGTGCAGGTGGGGGCAACAGAGGTAGCAGTGTTCAGATAGAGACACTGAGTATGGGAGGCTGGAACATCTGGGCAGTGAGTGATGTGCAAGTGTCTTTGAGAGTGGAGTTGTCAGGGTCATGTTAACCTTTGTGAGAGTTGGCTTGAGAGTGTCTTTTGCCTTGATGTAAGCAGCTCACCACTTCCTCAAAATAGCACTTGCAGCTGGACCAAGAAAATCGGTAAGGCTGTAGTAGCACATGAGCAACTGCATACACAGCCATGGCAGCTGTGAAAATTTGGACAGAGAAAGAGATAAAATCATTAAGCCCACCCTTTAGAAGTGCTGTAAATACTTCTTCAGTGTTATTCCAGTTGTACATGAGTGTTAGGCAGGATAAATCACATGGGCATTTACAGAAGCAGTGACATGTCACGGGTTAGGCACAGTGACTCTCAGAGTCAGGATTCTGTTAAATTGCATTATTGCTGTTGATTGAATGTCATAGTTGTTTCAAATTTCAGGTAACTAAACATTTACAAAAAAAATCTAATAACAGAGATAATGCACAACTGAAGTTAAAAATTACTTTTTGTTTCATGAGATAATTTATTATTGACATATAAAACTACTGATACATATCACCCATCTTTAATTTTTTCTTATAAAATGTTGACAATCAGTTTAGTAATCACTGCATTCCACAAATTGTTAACTGACAGAGCATTTCTTATGAGTGTTGCAAAATTATTTTTCAAAGTTGAATGTGAGTTGGATTTGCTGTAGGAGAAAGGAAACATGAAAATGTTTAGGTTTGCTTTCTCGTTAACGCATGATCAGGAAAAGTTTTTTCAGATGATGGACGCATTCAAGAAAAATGTAATAAAATAGTTACTGAACTCTATTCTTACTCTGTACTTACTCTATTCTGTGAGGTGTGTTTTACTTTGCTAATGTTAGAAATTATTGGCTTCAGTTGTGCTTAGAAGGAAATAAGAATTTAAGAACCAGTATTGCAATCATGTCATAAGTCACCGTTAATCAAGAAATGCCTGTTGGGAGAGGAGGTGGTTAAATGCATGAATGTATGTTAACCCCATCATGTGGCAGGTCAATTTGTAGTACTTGTATAATCTGTAATGGTGAAGATGACACACATAAACTTTCAGGAATTTCTGAATATACAGTCTCCAGTCTTAAGATTATCAGTTATTTCAGTTTTATCCTGAAAATATTTCCACATGTAGGTCACTTCAGTTCTAAAATTGAGCAAAATTCCATTTGTACAGTAACTCAAAATTAAAGTTTGGTTTTTCCAAATTGTAATAAAATCTGTGCCTGATTGTTGGAACAAAATTTTGGGGTAATCCTGTTCCCTCCTCTGTGCCCTCCAAATGAAGGATTTATGCTATAAAATCATTCCATTGATCAAAAGTGTTAAAACTGGTTTTACCATCCACCCCTGGGTTTTCTCACATCTTCACATCCTTTGGCATTATAAAGTATGCTAATTTTGGCAGTCTGTTGTCATACATCAGATGTGCACTGTGTTCCCAGTTTAAGCGATATTTCTTTATTAATATACCATATCCCATATCCTCAGTTTTCAGTAGGTCTTGTAATTATTTCATCTGGTGTCCTGCCTCATAATGTTATTCCTATTGGTGGCCTAAGAAATCTCATTTATATATATATTTTTTAATCTTTGCCTCATAAAAAAATTTTCACTTCTGAAAGTTAAATGAATTGAAATTAGCTAATAGTGACATAGCAGATTGTTTCTATGTGTATATGGTGAAACATTGTCTGTTGACAGTGTTACTTTTGCTGCTTGACATTGGCATGTAAATGTGAATTGAGCTTGTGGCTTGTAACATTTAATACACAACACTTACCCTTATCTCATTCTGCTGCTTAATTGATAGATCTTATGTATTATAGCTCAGAGTAGTGTTTCTCAATCAGTGGGACTTGACAGTCTGCTGCATGGGATATGAGGTTGCAGAAGTAAGAAATTCTGTTAAGAATTAGAGCTACATTAAAATTTGTGTATTTGTAAAAGATACTTTTCCAAGAAAGAGAAGTTCTTGTTAAGTATGGTACAATTATAGTTTTGGGACAGAGGGACCGCTTTGGTGAAATGAAAGAGTCAGAACTTTGAGAATCACTGCCTTAGAGAGTGTCCGTCCCTTTGTGATATACAAAGAGGGGAATGGTGGCAGTCAATCACTGTAGTTTTCAGTGATTTAATGTATATTATGCAACATGTTTTGACTTTAACTAAACACCATCACCATGCATTATACAGGTGCAGAAAATCTCCATGCCCAAACTTCCTGAAGTGATAGGAGGGACCAGAGCAAAGGTGAATTGTCAAGCAACTATAGGTCAGACATGCATCCTTGCAGTACCGCTGACCATCCTAGTGGGTCTGACTAAGAATGGAAATCATGCAAAACCACTGATACATACTGAAAAAAGTTGTATATCTTACCAATTTAGAGCAGATGCTCCAATATACAACCACAGACCTCAGTACAAATCTGACGACGATGAAGCAGAGATTGTCGTATGCACTCAAAAATGCCAGGTTTCTGCCTGGTAGCTGACACTGCCTCAACAATACAGGCATTAAGATTGTTGTGTCTGTTGCGGACCCGATGAGGAACGTATCTTAGATGTTGTTCCCAGTGTTGTGTATTTGACACACTGATTTTTTGTTGTTGTAGTTTTCTTTCTAGCATTCTTACATTACTGTACGTTAGTCGTATGCTAAATTTACTCATGTTTAGTTCTCGCCTCTGTTAAGACCAAGCATGGGAGCAATACAATTTCCTTCCATTTCTTTCTTGTTTATAACTGGACTCGTTAAGTGTATCGCGCGACCAGTGTGTGCAGCAAGACATGAAACAATAGTTGCTTTGTTCTGCGGGAGCAGTCTGCTGCGTAGCTCGAACTGTGTCTGAGCAGCAGAGTCCTAAGCTGGAAGTCAGTGTGTACGAACGGTATCGAAGAGTCCACTGGTGAGAATTGTCACCTATACATTTTAGTTGTAAATGCTAGTATTCCATACTCTTACAAATAAAACTCCAATATATTCTACTTGGGGATTATTGAGTGTTTGTGCTGCCTGCCCGACTCCCCGTCTTAACCAGAGTTACGAGCTCTTTCCTCCCTGGGAACAACATCTAAGATACGTTCCTCATCGGGTCCGCAACAGATACAACACCAGGGATGACGGAGCTCATAACTCTGGTTAAGACGAGTCGGGCAGGCAGCACAAACACTCAATAATCCCCAAGTAGAATATATTGGAGTTTTATTTGTAAGAGTATGGAGTACTAGCATTTACAACTAAAATGTATAGGTGACAGTTCTCACCAGTGGACTCTTCGATACCATTCATACTTACAGACTTCCAGCTTAGGACTATGCAGCTCAGACACCATTCGAGCTATGCAACAGACTGCTCCCGCAGAACAGAGCAACTATTGTTACGTCTTGCTGCACACACTGGTCACGCGATACACTTAACGAGTCCAGTTATAAACAAAAGAAATGGAAGGAAATTATA
>Ga0123353_10005406_pt1 | contig 16756 bp, 16 predicted proteins | sample TergutLab28metaG_3_FD_92763 | JGI IMG/M metagenome (GOLD analysis project Ga0123353, IMG submission 92763) | Labiotermes labralis P3 segment gut microbial communities from Petit-Saut dam, French Guiana - Lab288 P3 | ecosystem: Host-associated > Arthropoda: Insects > Digestive system > Gut ...
ATGGATTGGATCCCCAAGACAAGACTGGGACAGATGGTCCGCAACGGTGAGGTCACGACGATGAGCGGTGCGTTGGCCACGAAACTGCCGTTACGTGAGGCGGAGATCGTAGATATCCTTCTGCCTGATCTGAAGGACGAGGTAATAGACCTGAACATGGTGCAGAGGATGACCGACTCCGGAAGGAGAGTAAGATTCGCGGTCACATGCGTGGTCGGTAACGGAGACGGTTTCGTAGGCGTCGGAAGGGCCAAAGGAAAAGAAGTCGGTCCCACGATAAGGAAAGCGATAGACAATGCGAAGCTCAATATCATAGAGATAAAGAGGGGTTGCGGTTCATGGGAATGCGGTTGCGCACAGCCGCATTCTTTGCCGTTCGAGGTGCAGGGAGACTGCGGATCGGTTTCGGTAACGCTGAAGCCGGCACCGCGCGGTATCTCGCTTGCGGTCGGTGACGTTGCGAAGAGCTTACTGACGCTTGCCGGCGTACGCGATTCATGGGGCTTTGCGAAAGGCAACACACAGACAAAGGTGAATTACGCATTGGCAACATTCGAAGCCCTGAAAGAGACAACGCGCGTCAGAGTGACTGATGCACAGAGAAGCAGACTGAACATCGTTTCCGGATCCATCGGTTTGACGGTTGCCGAAACGGACGTGAACAAAACGGAGGAGTGAACATGTTCGCAGTGATACGTGTACGCGGCCAGCCGGATGTAAAATCGGACATCCGCAGGACGATGGAACTGATGAACCTCACAAGGGTGAACCATTGCGTCCTGATCCCGGAGAACGATGTGATGAAAGGCATGCTTCAGAAAGCGAAAGATTACGTCACATGGGGCGAAGTGGATGAGGAAACGTTAACACAGATGATACTCATACGCGGAAGATTGGCGGGAGACATCACAATAACAGATGAATACCTGAAAGCCAATACGGAGTTCGAAACGGTCGCGGACATGGCGAAAGCGATGATAAACAGCGACTACAGAATGAAAGACGTTGAAAGTGCGAAGGCGGTGTTCCGTCTTCACCCTCCCGCGAAAGGATATGAGGGAATCAAACGCTCATACCGCAACGGCGGAGCACTCGGATACAGAGGGAAAGCGATCAATGACCTGATCGCAAGGATGCTGTAGGTGGTAAGATGCCAAGCAGGACCAAGAAATTAAGAGGATCGAGGACACACGGCCGCGGGAAGAAAGCCGGAAGAGGAGCGGGCATAATCGGAGGTCACGGTAACGCGGGCCTCGGGAAGCACAAAAGGCTCCGTATGTTAAAATATGACCGAAACCATTTCGGTAGACACGGTTTCAAGAGGCCTCAATGCGTTGTGTCGGCCAACAGGGTTATCAACATCAAAGAGATGTTGGAACAACTAGACAACTACGTTCGTCTCGGGTTCGCGACCAAGGATGACAAGTCCTACAAGGTCGATTTAACGGGAGCGGGCATAGACAAACTGTTGGGAACCGGAGACATCAACGTAGCGGTGAACGTGACGGTATCGCAGATATCGGCACAGGCACGCGCAAAGATAGAGTCATCCGGAGGATCGGTAGCTGAATAACTGGAGAAAATCAAATGGATGAAGACAAGAGCCTGTTGTATAGGTTCAAACCTATTGCTGACAGGTTACCTGCCGTCACAAAACCGGAGGGACACATTCACTTCAGAACGAAGATGATGTGGGTTGTTGTGATTCTGGTCATTTATTTCATAATGACCAACGTGTACATCTACGGTCTTGACCAAGAAGGTACATTGGACCTCTTTGCACAGTACAGGACCATCATGGCGGGTGCATCAGGCTCTCTGCTTCACCTCGGAATAGCGCCGATAGTCACCGCATCGATCATAATGCAGCTTTTCGTCGGTGCGAAGATCATTAAATTAGATCTTACGAACCGCGATGACAAGGCGTGTTACCAATCATTCCTCAAGTTGCTCGTCATCATAATGATAATTGTGGAAGGAGCACCGCAGGTCTTCGGTTATCTCGTACCGTCGGCAAACTTCGAAACTATGTTCGGCTCCGGTCTGGCAAAGTTCCTGATCGTTCTGCAACTGTTCATAGGATCGTACATAATCTTCCTCATGGATGAAGTGGTGTCCAAATGGGGTATAGGCAGCGGAATATCATTGTTCATTGCGGCGGGAGTGGCGGAAGCGCTGTTCACGGGAACGATAAACTGGAACACGGTGCACGGCGGTGCGGCGACCATGGGCAATATGCCCGCGGGAACGATACCTCAGACGATATTCATACTCAGCAACATGGGTGCCGCGGACATGGTCAACGGCGGATACGAGCTTTTGCTGCTGGGAGGACCGAATCCGCTGATCGCGCTGGTTGGAACCATAGTGATATTCCTTATAGTCGCGTATTTGGAATCAACGCGTATTGAATTGCCGCTGTCTCACGGAAGTGCCAGAGGTGCACGCGGCAGATACCCGATAAAGCTGATTTACGCGAGCAACATCCCCGTGATATTGATGATGGCGTTGCTGGCGAACATAAGTATGTTCGCATTACTGTTCTATACGAACCCGGCGTTGACGGGTGTGCCGATTTTGGGCAATAATAATCTGATAGGTTATTTCGACACCGAGAATTTGGGTACGCATGCGGCCGGAGGCTTCGCCTGGTACGTGTCAGCGCCGATGGGATTGACCGATTGGCTGCTTCCGATGCTGGATCCGGGAGTATACGGTGACGGGCGAAGCTCCGTACAACATCTGATGCGTGTGATAATTTACTTCACGGTCATGGTGATGGGTTCAATACTGTTCGCCAAGTTCTGGATATCAACGACGAACATGGGTGCCGAATCGGTTGCGAATCAAATACAAAGGAGCGGTATGCAGATCCCCGGTTTCAGGCGGGACCCGCGCGTCCTGAGACGTGTGCTTGAGCGCTACATTCCGATCGTCACGATATTGTCGGGTGCGATAGTCGGTGCGCTGGCGGCCGGAGCCGATTTGATCGGAACCACGGGTAACGCAACAGGTACCGGCGTTCTGCTGGCCGTAGGTATATTGATACAGTTCTATGAGGCAATGGGCCGTGAACAGATGATGGAAATGCATCCCGTCATGAGAGGATTCTTCGGAGAAAGATAATATGAACGCAAGAGCGGGTGAGAAGCCGCAGACGTCACAGATGATGTTCCTGATGATATCACTCATGGTCATATTGGGCGTGATGATGTTCATGGAACCCGTCGGCAGGGCACTCAACGTTGTTCTTGATCCGCTGATCGGTTTCAACCACGAATACGTGGTACCGACGCTGATGCTTGCCGGTATATTCATGATCGGCATAAGCACGGTCATACGTACCATCATGATGGACACAATCACGCAGGCCAGAAATCAAAAGGAAATGAGTGCGTTCAACGCCGAGTTGCGAAAAGCCAGGATCGAGAATAATCTGTACAAGATCAAGAAACTGACGGAGCAACAGAAGGCGATGATGAGCAAAACGATGGAATCGAGTATGAAGATGATGAAAACGCTTCCGATAACGATGCTCATAATCATCCCGATATTCGCATGGATCAGTTTTTTCCTGGGTTTTCCGGACGTACCCGTGACAATATCGGTACCGTGGGCCGAATCGGTGACTCTCAGAGATTCATTACTGTTGCCGATATGGATATTCGTGTACATGCTCATCTCAATACCGTTCGGGCAGATACTCGGAAGAGCAGTACGATGGTTCATGTTCAAGAAGCGTCTTGAGGAACTTGACCAAAAGGAAACAGAGATCATCCCATGAGGATAACAATAAGCGGGCCGCCCGGTTCCGGGAAAACGACCGTATGTAACAAATTGGCCGCCGAACTCTCTTATGATGCCGTTGTGTTCGGCAGAATATTCAGAGACATTGCGGCTGAACGCGGTTTATCGTTATCGGAATTGGGCGACACGGCGGAAAAAGACAGATCGATCGATGAACTGATCGATTCAAGGATACTGCAGCTTGCACGCGAAAATGATAACATGATCCTTGAATCGAGATTGTCCGCGTATATGCTCACAAGACACGGGATACCGGCGTTCCGTGTATATTTGGACGCGAGTTCCGATGTCCGCATACGGCGGATCGGGACGCGCGAGAATGAAACACCGGAACAGACAATGAAAATCACGGCGGAACGCGAGGCATCGGAAGCGAAAAGATACATGATGTATTACGGCATTGATATCAATGATACGGAAATATACGATCTGATAGTGAATACCGATGAACTGGATGCCGACAGTGTCGTCGAAAAGATAGTTGACTCGCTGAGGATGATAAAATGCTCGTGAAGGATGAGAACGCAATGTCCGACAGATGGGGCAAAAGACCGTCCGACAGAAGCATAGGCGAACTTTTGGAAGCAGGCGTAATATCATTGGACAAACCAACCGGGCCGACATCGCATCAGGTTACCGCATGGGCGAAAAATATACTGAACATGAAGAAAATGGGTCACGGCGGAACACTCGATCCGAATGTAAGCGGTGTGTTGCCGTTATGTTTGGGGAAAGCAATGAGATTGACCGATCTCGTGCTGTCATCGGATAAGGAGTACATATGTCTGATGAGGCTGCATCGTGACCGCGATGAAAAAAGAATAAGGAAAGTGATGAGCGAGTTCACAGGAAAAATATATCAATTCCCGCCCGTGAGGTCCGCCGTAAAAAGGCAGATGAGAATAAGAACGATATCATCGCTTGACATAATCGAAATATCCGGAAGAGATGTATTGTTCAAAGTTTCATGTGATGCCGGGACTTATATACGAACGCTGTGCACCGACATCGGGGAAGCGTTGGGATGCGGTGCCAACATGACGGAACTGAGAAGATCAAGATCCGGCTCAATGGACGAAAGCGAAGCGATATCATTGTTCGATCTGAAAGATTCATATGTCTTCTGGCAGCAACACGGCCGCGAGGCGTGGATCCGGAGCATCGTAATGCCGATGGAAGTTCTGGTGGAACCGTTGCCGAAGATAATCGTAAAGGCGAGTGCGGTGGATGCCGTATGCAACGGCGCGGATCTGAATATCCAAGGGATACACATGCTTGACGAAGATATCAGAAAAAATGCTCTGGTAGCATTAATGACCGCACGCGGCGAGTTGATAGCGCTGGGAACAATACTGATGTCCTCGCCGAAGATAATGGCCACATTCCAAGGCAAAGCGGTGAAAGTAACGAGAGTGATGATGTCCGCCGGAACATATCCGAGGATGTGGAAATTTTCGACGGATCTTGATTTAAGCGATCTGCGAACCGAATGAGGAACACGTATTCTCATGAGGATATATCCGGAAGCACGGAAAGTCAGAACGCGCCTCAACATCGTCATGCGGTATCGAATGTCGAGGTCAGATTTATCGTGTCATTTATCGTATCGCCGGAGGAAAGGGATCAACACCTCCCGATCATGATCTCACCATGGTCTACGCGGAAATCCATGTAATATGTCTCATTGTCTATTTTACAGAATGTCACATCTGTTCTACCGTATCTGATAAGATCTTCTGTTGTGATGAATGTTCCCGGTTCGAGACCCAAACGTTTTCTGAAATACAGCCCGAGTTCGCTGTTGTTATTCGTGGTCTGTATGGCCTTCTCGTTGTCCTGAGCAATGACGCATATCATCGATTTACCGTCATCCGTGAGAACTGTGAACTGTTGCTTTCTCGACGGGAAGAATCCTTTCTTTGCGATATGCGAAGGAATATGAAGATATGCCTGATTTTTCTCTCTCCCCCTTCTCTGGCCCCAGTTCAGTCTCACTCCCGGGCCGCCGGGGCTGCCTTGCCTCGTAAGAAGTGAAAATGTCTTGTGCCCAAGACCCGTGTAATCTCTGAGGACGCCTACGGCTTCTTCGGCACGAGCATTCCGAGCAAGGTATTGTTTACGGTTTACTATCGTCACAGCATATCCAACCTCGCAGTGATTGCAGCAGATTGTGTTCGAAGAGAATGAATTGAAGAATTCCAGAGCAATATCGGAGTCACACTCATAAAGGACCTCGTGCTGATGATTGAAGAACGCATTGTGCGTGTAATTTGCAGATCCCAAAAAACTCTTTACAGGTTTACCTTCTTTCATCCAGATGTATATCTTGGCATGGCATGGTTTAAGACTCTGCATGAAATAAGAACATTCGAAATAATCTTGGTAATATTCCATAAGCTTTTTGAAACCCTCATGCTGAACATCGACGATACCTTCCCGGGAGGTCATTCCCACGAGTACGTTCATCCGGATTTTCTTATCAATATTGGCGAGCAGTTCGATATGGTGTGAGGCCATTGCCGCCGTGGCATAACCGGATACAACCCTGAACTCATCGCAACCGAGTTCTGATGCAGGGTCGATCAAGACCCTTTTTATGAGATCCTTCCCGGTTATTATCAAAATGAACCCTCAGTAACACCATCTGATGTATGAGAATTTAAATCTGTCAGAATATATTTATCATGCACCATCTCGGATATCGATGCTTCAGTATACTCATATCCTATTCCGTGAAGTGTCTTTATGATTGCCTCGAAGATTATCTTCGCCCCCAACGGAGGTACGGCCATACCTATCTGTTTTCTGACACTTTCTCTCTTCCCGACAAATTCAAAATCATCGGGAAATGTTTGGAGCCTTGCACGTTCCCTGTTAGTGAGAGCACGGTCTTCAGACCAGTGATACATATGAGTCCCTCCGCCTCCCGAACCGGTAAGGGTGTATGCAGGCTTGTCAGGGTCAAGTCTCCTGTAGATCTGACTGAGTTTTGCACCCTTCACATTGAGCTGCAGTTCTTCAGGTATGTCTGCAGTGAATGCATTCTCTCCCGGTTTGATATGTTTAAGACGTTCTACGACATTTCTGCTCTGTGCCGTCAGATCATTGTTCGGAGTATTCTCAGGAATTGGCGGATTTTCTATGGCGTCCCTGCATGTTCTTACGGAATACGATGGTTTCGGAATCCTGAATCTGAGCTTCAGGTCCTTTCTTATACCGATTATTATGAGTCTGTGTCTGGACTGGGGAATGCCGTACTCATCGAACTTGTATAAATGAGGGAACAAATCATATCCGGAATTGAACATGTCATTCATTATTCTCTTGAAGTCCTCTCCGTCATTGGCATTTCGCAGGCCGCTTACATTCTCAGCGAAAAAGCAGAGAGGTTGATGAGTCCGGAGAACCTGAATTCCGTAAGAGTAGAGAGGGCCGTACACTCCGTCAGTCCCCTTCTGTTCGCCTACTATACTGAAATCATTACACGGGAATCCGAATGAGAACATATCTATTGCCGGCAGAGAATTGAGATCCAGTCTGCGCACATCTCCGCAGATGACCTTTTCGGGCTCGACAGGTATGTTTTTTCTGTATGTTCCGCATGTGTCCGGATCAATATCATTAGCCCATTCATGGGCTATCTCGATCCTTCCGGCTTCCGGGACATCGACAGATGCCATATATGCCCCTAAAGCTATTCCTCCCGGGCCGGAGAACAGTTCTCCCATCTTGTAACTGTTCCTCATTCCTTGCATAATTAAGGATGGGCAGCGTTGTATATAATGTTAGGTAAGAGGCAGCCGAAAGTGGCAAAAAATCTGTGAAAATTCATAATATCTTACGCAGAACAAAAATAATTTTATGAAAATCATGAAATCACCTGTGATAATCGTGTCCGACTACACGCAAAATGTCTGCAAACAGCGGCAAAATGTATAACCTGACACCCGTTATGCGATGCACGGTGACTCGCCGAATGCTGAACAGGAATGTCATACTGATGGATTCTTTAATATCGATAGGCGAATTCAATCCGAAAACGGACGGTGCTTACGATAACGTGAAAACATTTCCGCTGAAAGTGAAACGCGGAAAACTGTTCGTATGCGTTGAATCAAACAATCCGGTGGACATCGCCGTTTCGAACAGCGACGGAACCTGTATTAAGTTTAAAAAGTCAGTAACCAATGATACCATTGTCACGGAACTGATGAAAAAAGAAACATTGGCATTGGTGATCGGCATATTCAGAGGGGATAAAGCGGAACTGAGATTAAAGGCGTGGATGGAATGATATGAAAAAAACATTCATAAAGAGGAGCGCACACGTTTCGGAGCTGTCGTTGGTAAGAGCGGAAGACAAAATGATGTTGTCCGTATTCCTGATATCGTTGCTGATATGTACCATAACATTTTTTGCCGTGATCCATACCGAAACATTGGAATTCGGTGCATCTCTGATGATAATTTCAGTCCCCTTTCTTATAGTCGGGCTGATAACATACGTGCACTCGGCAATGTGGAAGGCGTTACTGGTAGCGATAGCCATACCCGCTTTGCTCTTCTTTGCGAATGTTCCCATGGCGGTACTGTTCTTCGTGGCGTTCCTGCTGGTAGGGTGCATGGGAGTGGTATCGGTTGCCGTGGTGCTGCAAAGAAAGGTGTTCTTTGCGGTCGTATCTTCTGTTGAATACATCAACATAAAAGAAAAACTGACGCTTTGGGACAAAGTTGTGATGTTCGCATTCAACATTCCTCCCAATGTCGATACAAGAAAGGTAACAATGGAGTATAATCTCAAAAGGACCGGAATACCGTTCAAAGAAATGACGGAGACGATGATATTCGCATTTCTGGTCGGAATTTCTTTGTGGATATACCTGTCGCTGAATCCCGCTTTCATGAACAACATGAGATTGTATGAAGCGCCGATCTATGTATTTTCGCTGGTAATGTTCATTCCTCTTCTGGTGTTGCCGTGGACACCGTTCAAATCGTTGAATGTAAGGATATCAACAAGTTACCGTGATTTCTCATTGTACGGCGGAGCGGTGGAAACGCTGAGAAAAATGGTTTTGCCCATATTCATGGTATTCATTTTCATCATGATCGCGGTGAATACCATGAGCATTGCGGTTGTGATAGCGTTCATATTGTCATCGGTGGCGTTCAATATGATCGTGGTTGCCGCTTCTTCGGTGATATTCTATCTGTTCTTCGAAAGCGCGTTCGTTGACGATGCGGTCATAAAATGGAAATCGTTCCGTCCGATCTCCATGGAATTGGATCTCGAGGATGGTCACGAAGCGGTAACGGAAAATCTTCCCGGAACACCGATGCGCGATCTGAGCAATATGGGAGATATTGAATTTATTTCGTTTCGATGATTGAAAAGACCCGCAGATCATCCAGATACCAATCGTAGCGTTTCAGAACGGTTATCGTAACAACTCCTATCGCGGAAATGAAAAGAATGATGGCCGTAACGGGTGCATCGAATGTAATATATCCGGCAAGATAACACGTACCCGCGGAAAGGAGAAGCATGGCGTAGCATTGAGCCTTCGACGGAATAACGGCAAACAATCTTTCCAGGAACCACAGAATCGGGAGCGCAAAGGCCATGAAGATAAGGATAACCAAAACAATGTTCATGTCGGACAGGAACGGAGCAACGAAACCCGTTGATCGGGAAGGATTATAGACCATTCGCGAAAAAATGCCCGGCATAAATAACATTGCGAACATAAGGCTCCATGCCTTGAACACCGGACGCATGTCCGTCTTCTCATCGTTCAACATGTGCATCCCTATACATGTGTGCCGTTTTCCCGTATTATGAGGTCATATTACATGAATGTTTATATGAATGCTCACATAAATGCCAATAAACGACAACGTGAATTAATGAACACCCGCACGAACGCCCGTGCGAACAACCATGCGATACGTGAACGGATCACATGAACGATTCATTCTTTTTCCTGTCGCCCCATGACTCCAATATCGGAGCGAAGACCGCACCCGCGGATATTCCTTCCGCTTTATCGAGACCCAATATCTCAGGTTCTTTCTCGGTTGTGAATATCACCTGACATTTTTCGTAGTTGCCGTTCAGCGAGACAAACGGAAAATCGGCCGTTTTCGCAACATCGATGATCTCATCGGCAAGGAATTGCAGATCTTCTCCGGAAACGGCCTCCGGAAGTTCAACCATGAACGTGTGTATCTCGGTGGCACCGTTCATCATGTAAAGGACATCGGCATCTTTCATCAATTCTTTGAATTTTTTACCGTTTTTACCTTCGAAAACAACTTCCGTGATCCTTTCCTTCCAAACATCGGCGAACTCCACATACAGCGCGTCCACTCCCAGTATCTTCCACATAAGGCAACGGAATGCGCAACAGTTAATAAAAATGTCGAGAGTCCGTAAGTTCGGGATGTTCGATACCCGTATCTCTTCTCTCCGCGAATTCTTCAACTTCAGTTGCATTATTTACAGCCAAAACGCAGTGAAAATTATGTTTTCCCGTTGACGAATGTAAAGAATAGTATTATGTATGATAGGATGCAATCATTGCTGTTAATAACAGCAGACGAACTTCCGGGGCGCAGTTTATACTCTCAAGCACGTACTAAAAACATGGCGATTTGAACGGTCCGCCGCGCACATAATAACAAGCGTGATCTGCTGTCAAAGCAGAACGATACAACAGGCAGCAGAGCAGTGATGCACATGAGATTCGACATCATATTACCCGCGTTCACCGTCGTCATTCTTCTGACCGCATCTTTTGCGGCCCTTACAGGCGAGAATACGGGCGGAGATGAGGAATTTGTTTTCTATTCGGCGGATCCCTTTGCCGACGTGACTGATATGACGGGCGCAACGGCAACGGCCCCCCCCATCCCGGAAGTACCGGCACTCACGAATACAGAGGTTCCGGATGCAACGGCGTACAGCGTCAATGATACAGGCACCGCGGCAACGACATCCGAGAACACGATGGCCGCCGCGGACACGGGAACGGAAACGGTCGCGGCATCAGCGGCGGAAAAAATTTACAAATACGTGATCACCGGTTCCGGGAACTCATTCACCGCAACCGGATATAACGACGATGACACAACGTATACGCTTGGTCCGAACACAATACTGAATCTGTTCTCCGCCATAAGAACGGATGCGGGCGGTAATGCATGCACGATCGTATTCGGTTCCGACGGTTCAATATTGGACATAGGGGCGAACAGGATCGAATTCAGCAACGTCGCCGGCAATGCGTGGGGCGTTGTCACGCTTGAAGGTGCATTGACATCGGCACACGCTACGAACCAAAGCGGCATCATCTTTCTTACGGGAGGCGCAATCAATAATGTGAGTATCATCAGCCGGGCGGACATAACCGCCACCTCCGGATCGGCTGTCAGCGTCATACGCAACAACGGTACGGGAAGCGTAACCGTTATGGGCGGCACGCTTCAACAGACCCAGGATGCCCCCGGCAACCATGCAATAAACAACAACAGCAGCGGAACGATAACCGTCCGCGACGGCATCATACAATCGACCGGCGGTGTTGCGATACAGAACATAAACAGTCCTCCTGCGACAATCAACATCTTCGGCGGCACCTTATCCAGTCTCAACAATGACAATGCAATAGTGAACACGAACGCAGGTTCATGGATCTTTCTCGGCGGAGACCCGATTATCAATGGTAACATCAATGTCTCGTCCATGGGCAGACTGAGTGCAATCACGAGCGGTGCGGACATGTTCGCACCGTCAGATGACCAAACGTACTACGTAACACTTGCAGGAACTTTGGCACTCGCAGGCACGGTGGCAGTGGCGAACGGCGCAAACCATATCGACAAATTCACATTGACGAATGACGGATGGGGAATCAGAGTGAACGGTAACAACGTCTTCGCGGCGTTGGAACGGACGATCACGTTCAACCTCAACGGAGGCACGGGCGAGCCACCGCCGAACATGATCGTGGTAAGCGGTACCACTGCTCCGTCGGCGCCTGAAACAGGAGAATGGACGTTCGACGGTTGGCATCATGACGGTTGGTACATCCCGATTTCCACCGACGGTACTATGTTCAGTTACACGCCGTTCATATTCGGCGGTGCGGGCGTAGGTACAGTCGTTGACAGGGACAGGACGTTGCATCTTGTATGGACGCAGTACGAATACCGCATAACGGGAGGCCTGACATCCACTACAGTCGTAAAAGTATTTGAGAACGGCACCACGAATATTATCGAAAACGTTGCGATAGACAGAGCGATCGATGCGATCCGCACGGATGCGCAGGGTAATGCATGTACGATCACATTCGTTGGCAATATGACTTCGATACTGAACATAGGAACGGCAAACATCGAATTCAATAACACCGACGATCTGTGGGGCACTGTCACACTGGGAGGCACGTTGGTGTCGGCGCACGCAGAGAACAACAGTGCCGTTATCCTGATGTCCGGCGACATGAACATCATAAGCCGGGCGAACATAACGGGCACCGGCACCAACTTGACCTCCGGCGTCATACGCAACAACGGTACGGGAAGCATCGATGTAACGGGAGGCATGATACACCAGAATCATGCCCTCGGCGGTTCCGCAATATACAACAACGGTACCGGGACGATAACCGTCAGTGGCGGCATAATACAATCAAACAACGAAATCGCAATAAACAACAGAGACACCGCAACGGTCAACATCTTCGGGGGCACCGTAGGCAGCATCGACGGTAACGTTCATGCGATATCCAGCACAAATCCGGACTCATCGGTCATATTGGGCGGAGATCCGACGATCATCGGTAACATCAATGTCTCATACGGCGTACTGGGAGTCCTCACATCGGGAGACAACGCATTCGCGCCCACAAACGCGGAACCGTACAGAATATTCTTACCCATACTGTTCCCCGACCTGGCAGTGGTGGTAGACGGCGGATCGTTCGCCGGAAATTTCGTTACAAACCATACTACATGGTCACTTGAAGCGAGAGGCGATGATCTCGTCTTCGCGCGCAATCTTGCGCATTGGCACATTGTGACATTTGACACGAACGACGGAAAGACACCGACAAATGATTTCGTTCCAATCTATCCCATATCAAAGGCAGCGTCATGGAATCCGGTACGTCCGATGTACACTTTCACCGGTTGGTTCCATGACGACGTGAAATGGGATTTCGATCAATACGTTACGGAAAACATGATACTCATCGCACAGTGGACACATGACCCGCTTGCAGGGTTCACGGTGACGTTCAATCCGAACAACGGTGAAAATACATGGACCGAATCGGTCCAGATGTTCCCGTCGTCACCGGTGCCGAGGCCGGCGGATCCGTTATTTGAATCGTTCATCTTTGCGGAATGGTTCCACGACGACGTGCTTTGGAATTTTGATGACTATGTGACGGAAAACATCAGACTGATCGCAAAGTGGTCTCACGATCCGTCATATTGGTACACGGTAACATTCAACCCGAACATCCCGATGGGCGAAACATGGAACGAATTCATTCTCATATCTTCACCATCGCCTGTCGATAAACCGCCCGTTGATCCGGAACGGGACGGACTCGTATTCAGCGGATGGTTCTTCGAAGGTGTGAAATGGGAGTTCACGAACAACGTTGAAGGGAATATGCAACTCGTTGTGAGGTGGTCATACACAGTGATATTCAACCCGGACAACGGTGAAGTTTTGCCGAACGCGCTCGCCTTCATGAATCCCGCTTCGACGGTAGCGAAACCATCACCCGATCCGACCAAGGCAACGTACAGATTCGAAGGATGGTTTCACGGAGATGATGAATGGATATTCACCGAATACGTAACACAAAACATGACACTCACGGCCAAGTGGTCAATCATGACAACTCTTCCTAACAATTGGACCGTGTCATTCGATCCGGACAACGGTGTAGCCGCATGGACCGTGAATGTCCCGATGTCTCCCGCGTCACCTGTGGAGAAGCCGGTCGATCCCGTGCGGTTCGCGTATTTCTTCGACGGATGGTTCTTCGGAAACGAGGAATGGATATTCGCAAACATCGTTGAAGACAATATGACGCTGAAGGCAAAATGGTCACAGAATCCGTTGTATTGGTTCACCATAACGTACAACTTGAATGAAGGTACGGGAACGGCACCCGTTGACAACACAAAGAGAACGGCGGGAACAATGTTCAACGCAGCTTCGTCTTCAGGAATGACGGCACCGGAAGGGTTGGTGTTCAAAGAATGGAACACACAAGCCGACGGCGAAGGATTATCATTCGTTGCCGGTGCGACAATAACGAAACCGAACGGTAACATGGTATTGTTCGCGATATGGGGAGAACCCGCGGACGATGAAATGAACATGTTGCTCATATTGTTGATCATAGCAATAATAGCGATAATCGGAGTTGTCGCATACCTGCGGTCAAGGAAGAAGTGATGCGAACCGGTATGTGATCGAACGCGCACACGAACAAACACCAAAAACGGGAAGGAGGCAGAACGAACGTCATCTCCTCATCCCGTTTTCCGCATTTTTTCTTCAATTCGAAGAGGAATCAAGTGAACGTAACCATTATAAGCAGTAGGATGCATTTGAATGCGTGTTAATAACAGTCTGACGAACTTTGACTGTATATTTTTTATGTATCGCACGGAATTTCTGAGATACAGACAAATTTAAACTATGCAACCGATACTGTCATATGTCTTCGAAAACCGATAAAAGACTCTCGATCGAAGAGCTGAAAACAATAGTGGCTCCGATTGCGGATGAATACGGTGTCGGAAAAGTGTATCTTTTCGGGTCGGCCGCAAGAGGAGATGATAACGAAGACAGTGATTATGATTTCTGCATAGAACGCGGTAAAATAGATTGCATACTGATATTATCTGAGTTTTTCAAGGATCTTCACGATGCCGTCGGATGCGAGATAGATATGGTAACGACGAAATCGGTCAATTCTGATTTTCTGAACAAGATCATGAAGGAAGGTGTAATTCTTTACGGGTAAAGACGGCAGTCGATTAAATGCGATTGTTAAATATTGCAACAAGATCGAAGCGAGAATGGAAGAATTCGGTAGTGACATAGAGGATTTTTTGGATAATGACGCATACCATGACGTTTGTTCTTTCTACTTATCTCAGATAGGTGAAAACGTGACTCGCATATCACCGAAACTTATAGAGAAATATTCCGAAATAAGCTGGGTTGGCCTGATGGAACTGAGAAATACGGTCACGCACGGATATGAGGGAATAGACTTTGAAGCGGTGTGGACGACGATAACAAAAAAGGTTCCGAAAATAAAGAAGACCTGTGAAAAAATCCTGAGAGAATTGAAATAACACTCTCTTATTGATAATAGCGGCAGCAGCGATAGTACCGGGAGCAATGGGAGGCGCGGTATACATGTTCGTTGCACGGAAGCCCTGATCGGAAAGCCCCGACAGGGAAGCCCTGATCGGAAAACCCGATGCGAAGCTGACGTGAAGGTTGATGCGGAGGCTGATGCGGAAGCCTTGTACCAACAAGTGCGTAAAACATGCGGTCAACCGCATGCACGGACAAATAAACACCAACGGAGAAGACGACCGGATCTCATGCGTCTTCTCCCGTGATTCTTTTTTCAGATCCCTTTTTCATTCAAGGATATCAATATCGCGCACGGACAAACTCAACAAAGAAATTTAAACGGAATGCGCCTTATCAAGTGCTGATACTCAAATGGCGGAAGATTTTACGGTGACACCGTGGGAGGTCACAGGGGACATTGACTACGATCTGCTGGCGCAACGCTTCGGAACGACGGCGATTGATAACAAATTGCTGACAAGGTTAAGCAAATACGGAGAACCGCACATGTTGCTCCGTCGCGGAATATTTTATTCGCATCGCGATCTGAATGTTATACTGGATGAATACGACAAAGGCAATAAATTCATCTTATACACGGGCCGCGGACCGTCCGGACATACACATCTGGGACACATAATGCCGTGGGTATTCAACAAATGGGTTCAGGATACGTTCGACGCGGACATGTTCTTTCAATTCACGGATGATGAGAAATTCCTTTTCAAACAGGGTGCAACGCTCGCCGAAACGAGAAGCATGGCATACGAGAACGCTTTGGACATGATCGCGTTGGGTTTCGACACAAAAAGAACAAAAATAATACTTGACACGGAGAACATAAGAACGCTGTATCCGATAGCGCTGAAGGTCGCAAAAAAGATCAATCTATCTACGGCAAAAGCGGTCTTCGGGTTCGATAACACAACGAACATCGGATCAATATTCTTCACATCGATACAATCCGTTCCGGCATTCCTTGCATCGGAGATCGCAGGAAAGAATGTTCCCTGTTTGATACCGTGCGGCATCGATCAGGACCCGCACTTCAGAGCATGCAGAGATGTCGCTCCCGGCCTGGGATACATGAAACCCGGTCAAATATATTGTAAAATGTTTCCCGGACTGAGCGGAGCGGACAAGATGTCCTCGTCCGATCCGATGGCAACCATATACACGACGGACGGACCGAAGGAGGTCAAGAAGAAGGTGGGAAGAGCATTCACCGGCGGATGCGTTTCAGTTGAAGAACAAAGGCAAAAAGGCGGCAACCCGGAAGTCTGTGCGGTTTTCAAATACAATTATTGTCTGTTTGAAGATGACGACCGAAAGCTGAATGAGCTGAAGACAAAATGCATTAACGGCGAGATCCTGTGCGGAGAATGCAAGGTCGCATTGACAGAAAAGATAAATGCGTTCCTGAAAGACCATCAGGAGAAAAGGGAAAAAGCAAAGGATGTCATCGGTGACATGACATTCGAAGGATTCAAGTGGTGAATCCCTTTAATAAGTTCACATAATAAGGTGATTCGATGAACAAATCCGAGA
>Ga0123353_10005407_pt1 | contig 16756 bp, 13 predicted proteins | sample TergutLab28metaG_3_FD_92763 | JGI IMG/M metagenome (GOLD analysis project Ga0123353, IMG submission 92763) | Labiotermes labralis P3 segment gut microbial communities from Petit-Saut dam, French Guiana - Lab288 P3 | ecosystem: Host-associated > Arthropoda: Insects > Digestive system > Gut ...
GTTTCTTCTGCTCTTCCTCGGTTAGATTTACTTCATATTTTTTCTTTGGCATTTGATACACCCCTATATGAGTATATCATACTTTCTGCATTTATACAACTATTAGGCTTAACAATATACTAGATATTGGACACTAGATGCGAGATGTGTTTACTCCAGCAGAAGCGCGTCTAACGTCTAGCGTCTACAATCTAGCATCTAGTATATCACAATCCACAAGAAAAACAAGGGCGCAGGGGAAATATTCAGAGTAAAAGCACTTTGCTTTCGATATGCGGACTAAAAGTTGTGATGAGGCTTTTGTAGGGCTTCGGCTATCACCCGGCGCCCATCACTTTTCTCAAATAGGCCGGCCTGACTCCTGCTTCCTGACCCCTGACTCCTCTATCACCTGTACCCAAACAACCATCTCCCCCGCCCCGCGGTTGGCAAAGGCGAAATAGGGAATCAGGCGCAAGGTCTGCTCCTCCCAGCGGGGCGCGTACTTCGCGTAGAGCCCTTCGAAGCTTTTGCGCCGCCAGCCCTGGGTCTCAATGGCATAACTCTGCATCTCCTGGTCGAACACCAGCGTACAGGCCGGCTCCCGCGCCAGGGCCAGAGAGCGCAGGTACTTGCCGTTGTCGGCCTCCTCCAGGCAGTACACAAAGGGCCCGTGCATAACCGCGACGCGTCCGGCGTTCTCCTGCACGGCCGGATTTGCCTCCAACAGCCGCACCCGCATCTCCAGGTTCAACTGCACGACAGTCTCCTCGTCCTTGCAGGGCAAATAGCAGTAGCCCCTGCGGACGTCGGGCCGCTGCACGGCCTCCCCGTCCCGCTGCAGCGTGAAATTCTCGCACCAGCCGGGAATCCGCAGGGCCAGTGTTTTGCTCTTCGCGCTGCGGACGGTCAGCTTGATTCTGCCGTTTCGGGGGTACTCTGTCTCCTGCCGGAGAAAGACTCCCGCGTGGCCGACGGCGAAAGCCGCGTCGCTCTGCATATAGTGATGCACGAAAATCGTGTTCTCGTCGTGGCTGTAGAGGAAGTCGCCCAGGGAGGCAACAAGCCGCGCGATGTTCGGCGGGCAGCAGGAGCAGTCAAAGACCTCCTGGCGCTCCAGAATCGGCCAGCGGGTCCCGCCTTGATTGACGCTGACGTCCCTGCCGTGCAGATAGGGGTCGCGCTCCAGCGGATTTTCATAGAAAAAGGCGCGGCCGTCTAAGGACGTGCCGGATAAAAAGCCGTTATAGAGCGCCCGTTCGGCCACGTCCGCGTAGAGTGAATCCGCCGCAAGCGCGGACATCCGGCGGGCAAAGAGGGCCAGGCCGATTGCCGCGCAGGTCTCCGCGTAGGCGCTGGCGTTGGGCAGGTCGTAGTCCAAAGTGAAGGCCTCTCCGTTGGCGGAGGAGCCGATGCCCCCCGTGACGTACATGCGCTTTTCAGAAATGTTGCGGAACAGCGCATCGCAGGCCGTGAATAGGCTCTCGTCCTGGGTTTCGGCCTCCAAATCCGCCATGGCGCAGTAGAGATACATAGCGCGCACGGCGTGCCCCTCCGCCGTTTCTTGCTCCCGAATGGGCAGGTGGCTCTGGCTGTAGCAGGGTTTCATCCAGGCAATTTGCAAATCTTTTTCTTCCCGCCCGCGCCGCTCCAGAAAGTGGCGGCTGAGCTCCAGGTAGCGCGGCTCTCTCGTGCAGCGGTAGAGTTTGAGCAGCGCCAGCTCGATCTCCTCGTGCCCGCAGGTGGCGAATTCCGCGCTCTCCTCTTTCACAAAGACCTGTTCTATATAATCGGCATACTTGCACATACAGCGCAGGAGTGTATCCTTCCCCGTCGCCTCGTTGTAGGCGACCGCCGCCTCCATCAGGTGGCCGGCGCAGTAGAGCTCGTGCGCGTCCCGGTTGACAAAGCGGTTCTCCGGGTCCACCGCGATAAAGTAGCTGTTGAAGTAGCCGCAGGACTCCTGGTTCTGTTCTATTTGCGCTATCGCGTCGTCCACAAGCTGTTCCAGCGCGGGATCCCGCTCTTTTTGCAGCACATAGGCGGCGGCCTCCATCCACTTCGCCACGTCGGAGTCCCAAAAGATGTGCGGCTTCGGGCTTTTGGGGTCGTCCTCGTCCCAGTCACAGCGGAGCGCGGCGAAGCGCCCGGTCTGAGCAAAGCGGTCGTAGACCGCCGGAAGCGTCGCTTCCCGGTTCAGCCGCTGCCGCTGTTCCCAGAAACCTCCGGTGAGTTTTACGGCGGAATAAGATACGGGGTGGTAGTTCTGCATATCCCTGCCTCCGTTCACGTGGGACGATGAGGGCATCGTCCCTTAGAAAATTATTATTTTTTCTTTTTCTGTTCCCGCTGTTGCTGCTTCGCCTTCTTTTTCGCCCGTTCCACAGGGCTCAATTTCTTCCCGGCAGGCTGCCGGCGGTCCGTATCCCGGATAATGTCTATGATATGAAACGCGAAACACCAGACCAACAACAGCACAAACAGAATCAGCAGCGTCGTCACGGCGGAGGCGGTGTTCAGGGAGTCCACTTGGAGTATCTTGCCGCCCAACCGCTCATCTAAGTCCAACCCGCTACCCAGGCCCCCCAACAGGCTGCTCAACAGGCCGCCCAACATGGAGCCGATTGTGCCCATACCCTGGGCGATGCTGGCCATATCTTCGCCCAACAGCGTGAGCGGGTCAAAGGAGCCATCCAGGAACGGGGCCGCAAAAATGCCAAAGGCAATCACAGCCACCAGCAGCAGCAGCAGGCCCCCGCCGCTCAAAGACGTAACCACTGCCCGCTTCTTCGTGAACAGCGCGAAGATCACAACAGCGAGCGCCACCAGCAAGGCCAGCGCGAGGGCGGACAAGAAAACAATCAGCGGCGTCCGCAGCGCGCCCAAGCTCTCCCAGGCTTCCTTATAATCCATGCTCTCCAACGCTTGGGTAAATGTCCGGTTGCTGGTCCGGATATCTTTTGGGCCGAGCAGCCACTGCAGACTGACCTCCTGGGAAAAACTGCCCTGTAACAGGGATGAGGAGACTCTGAGATAGCAAAAGGGCAAAAAATACAGCACGGGGATAACCGCCAGCGCCAGCAGGGCACAGCCTGCCTTATAGACATACTTCATAAGAACCTCCGGTTCTAGACGCTAGATGTTAGATACTAGACGCTAGATAATAAAATTTTTTATATCACATGTAGGGGACGATGCCCTCATCGTCCCGCAACAGATGCTGAATTAGATGCCGGATGTCAGCCGCCGCAGCGCGGCGTCCAGCCGTGCCAGCACCCGCTCCCGGCCGAGGGAACCCATAATAGAGAACAGGTCCGGCGTATTTGTTCGCCCGGTCAGAGCCAGGCGGAGGACGGCGGACACGTCGCCGACGTGGCCCTTATAGGCCTCCGGGTTCTTTTTATATTCTTTCACCTGGGGCGTGAAGCCCAGGGGCTCGCAGAGCTCCCGGATGCGCTGGAACCAGGCCTCCCGGTCGTCTGCCTCCGCGTAGACCTCCCGGTAGCGGGTCAGAATCGCGGCGGCGTCCGCCGGGGCAATGCCCTGCGGGGCAACGGTCTCCGGCAGGGAGAAGCCCCCACAGAGCCAGGCATCATAGAAATAGGAGAGATAATCCCGCAGCTCGGACCACTTCGCGATGTCCTTGCGCGGCTTGGCCGTCTCCCTGTCGATGTTCAGAATGTTCCGCGCGTACTCCGGGTCTTGTTCAAATACAGCGGCCAGCTCCGGGTCGTAGACCCGCGCCCAGGCAAGGGCCTGGCCGTAGACTTCCGCCGCGGGCAGCAGGGAAATCCGGTTCTTGCTCACGTCCGTCAGCTTCAGCAGGTCAAACAGCGCCCCGCTGGGGCTGATTTTTTTTAAGTGGAAGGGGAAGGCGCCCCGCTCGGCCAGGGGGTTGGCCTTGCGCCAGTCCTCGAAGTTGGAGTTGAGCAGGGTCAGCAGGTATTCCAGCACGCTGTCCGCCGGGAAGCCCTGCTCGATAAAGTAGCTGACGGCGGCCTCGGGATCCCTGCGCTTGGAGAGCTTGCGCTTCCCGCCCCCGTCCTCCTTCATCAGCGGAGAGATGTGGGCATAGCGCGGCGGCTTAAAGCCGCAGGCGGCAAACAGCGCCAGGTGCAGGGGCACGGAGGCGATCCACTCGTCCCCGCGAATGACATGGGTCACGCGCATCAGGTGGTCGTCCACCGCGTGGGCGAAGTGGTAGGTCGGGATGCCGTCCGTCTTCAGCAGCACCGCGTCCATGTTGTTTTCCGGCATCTCAATTCTGCCCCGGATCAAATCGTCGAAGGCGATCTGCCGGCCGGAGCTCTCTCCGCCGGAGCGCAAGCGCAGTACAAATGGCCTTCCGGCCCGTAAAAATGCCTCCTGCTCCGCGAGAGACAAGTCGCGGCAGGCCGCCCACTCCCCGTAGTAGCCCTTGTTGAGACCCCGCGCCCCCTGTTGTTCCCGCTGGGCCTCCAGCTCCGCCTCCGTGCAGAAGCAGGGGTAGGCCAGGCCGCGCCGGACCAGCTCCTTGGCGTAACACCGATAGATTTCCCCGCGCCGGCTCTGCTGATAGGGCCCGTAGGCGCCCCGCTCCTCGGATTGGCTGGTGGCGCCCTCGTCCGGGAGGATATCAAAGGCGGAGAGACCCTCCAGAATGCCCAAAACGCCGTTTTCGACTTCCCGCTTCTTATCCGTATCCTCAATGCGCAGGAAAAACACCCCGCCGCTTGCCCGCGCGCAGAGCTGGCCGATAAAGGCGGGCATCAGGTTGCCGATGTGCAGAAAGCCCGTGGGGCTGGGGGAAAAGCGCGTCACCATCGCCCCCTCCGGCAAGTCACGCGGCGGGTACAGGACCTCGTAGTCCTCCGGCACTTTCGTGATGCGGGGAAACAGCAACTCGGCCAGTTTTGTATCGTCCGGCATAGAAAGACTCCTTAATTGTAGAGGCCGCTTTTGGCGGTCCGTCTGCGAAAAGCGCCTGCTCGAAAACAGGGAGTTGGTGTTGTTTTCGGACGGCCAAAAGCCGCCCCTGCTATTTGTTTTATTATCGCAGAAAAACAACCGTCCCGCAAGGGCTTTTCAATATTTTTTAAATTTGGCAAACAAATGTTTGCATTTTACGAAAAAGTATGCTATACTAGCGGCAGAAGCCAGACCTCCGGCAGACAATTTTCCTTTTTCAATTTTTCATTTTATCGAAAGGACGGTCCTCTCTATGGAAGCAATCAACGAAACCCAAAAGAGAATCTACGAATACCTGGTGGAGCGGCTGCACGACGGGGTTCCCCCCTCTGTGCGGGAAATCGGCGCGGCGGTGGGCCTGCGCTCCCCCTCCAGTGTGCAGGCCCACCTGGAGGTGTTGGAACGCGCGGGCTACATCGAGCGCGACAAACTGCTCAAGCGCTCCATCCGCATCCTGGGCCAGGCGGACAACATCACCCATGTGCCCCTCGTCGGCACCGTCACGGCCGGGATGCCCATTCTGGCGGTGGAGCAAATCGAGGGCTATTTGCCCTATACCGGCCGTGTCTCCCGCGACAAACCGCTGTTCGCCCTGCGCGTGCGCGGGGACAGCATGGTCCAGGCCGGCATTTTGGACGCCGACATCGTCATTGTGGAGAAGACGCCCAGCGCCCTGAACGGGGACATCGTGGTGGCGCTGTTGGAAGACGAGGCGACGGTGAAGACCTTTTACAAAGAAAACGGCTACATTCGCCTGCAGCCGGAGAACGACGCCTATGAGCCCATCATCTGCAACGAAGTCGCGATTTTAGGGAAGGTCGTCGCGCTGATACGGTATTATTAGTTTATTGCACTGGCAGCATTTGCTGTTGCCCGACAATGCTCATCCAATTATCAATTCTGTAGGGGACGCAGTCCTCTGCGTCCCTTTGAAAATAGCGCTGGAACAACGGGACGCAGGGGGCTGCGTCTCCTACACGGCACAACCATTGGTTGTTTTCACGTCATTCAACTGATAGTTGATTGATTTTCTTCCCGCTCCGCATTACGATGTTGGCGAGGCGGATACAAAGCGTAGGGCGTGTCCCCGCGCGTCGCGGATTGTGTCCCCGGCACGCCGGTGCTGCGGGACGTTTGGAGCGCAGAGGACTGCGCCCCCTACAGCGTCCCGTTCCTCAAAAGCAAACATAAAAAGGAGCGGTCACTATGGCAGATTCACTCGGTTCCAGAATCGCGAACCTCCGGCGAAACAGGGGTTTGACCCAGGACTATCTCGCGGAAAACATGGGGGTCTCCCCCCAGGCGGTCAGCAAGTGGGAGAACGACCTTGCCTGCCCGGACATCAGCCTGCTGCCCGCCCTCGCGGGGTTCTTCGGCATCAGCATCGACGAGCTGCTGACGGGCAACGCGATACAGGACGCAGGAAACAGGGCACAGGCGGCAGGGGAATCCACGGAGACTTTCTCCGGGGAGAATTTCTCCGAAGAAAATCCCGGCACGGAAACGCCCTTCACGAAGCCGGAACCCGGCTACTCCCCGCCCGGGAACAACAATTCCTGGGGCACAAACCTGGTTTCCCAGCTGGTGGACACCATCATGCAACCCCTGGAAGGCATACAGGAAATCGCGGAGTCCTTCGCGGAGGAGGCCGCCGGATGGGGGGACCCGGAGCTCCAGCCCGCGGGCACGCTCGCGCAGTCCCTGGAGGGCATACAGGAATTGCTGGTGAATACCCGTTCTTTGAGTTGCAGGGTGTTTCTCACCGAGGAACCGGAAGTTAAATTTCTCTTGTATTCCAATGCCCGCAGCCCCTTCCGCTCTCAACTATACAGCACGCTGGAGGGAAACCGCCTGTTCCTGGAGGCCAAGACGCCCAGGCGCATCGGCATCTTTTTCGGCTTCCGCAGGGAATATACGGAGCTGTATCTGCCGAAACAGTACGTCTATGACCTGAAGCTCCAGACCTCCTCCGGCAGTATCCGCATGGAGAACGGCACTCTGGCGCTGCGCCGGGCGGACCTGCGGACGCTGTCGGGCAGCATCCGCCTGGATACGCTGCGCTGCGAAAATTACGATATCCGCTCCACCTCGGGCTCCATCAAGTTCGGCGGCCTGACGGGTTCCGGGCTGCTCCACAGCACCTCCGGCAGTCTCCACGCGGAACTGTTGGAGGGGGCGCGGCACGATATCTCCTGCACCTCCGGTTCCATCCGGCTCGGACAGATAAAAGGACGGCTGGATCTACACAACAGTTCCGGCGGCGTCAGCCTGCAGTCTCTGGAGGGTGAGACCGCGATGAAAAATACCTCCGGCAGCCTCTCTGTCGGCGAGCTGTGGGGCGCGGGCAGCTTGAGCTCTGTCTCCGGCAGTGTCCGGATAGAGAGCCTCAGACTCGTGGGGGATTTGAAGCTGTCCACCGTCTCCGGCAGCATCCGGGTACGCTTCGCCGAAGAGCCCTCCGCGGTGCTGGAGGCCAGCTCCGGCAGCGGCGGCGTCCACACCAGCTTCGCGGCGAGGGGCAACCGGGGCTACAAGACCGCGACCCTGGGGCAGGGCGAATACTGCGTGGATGCCCGGACGACCTCGGGCAGCATCAATTTAGACATTGGATAGTAGCTTGTAGATGTTAGACGATGTAATTATGCGGCAATCCTGTAGGGGCGGCCTGTGGCCGTCCGCAGAATCGAGATCGTAACGTAAGGAGAACAGAAATATGTCAGATTCCATCGGTTCCAGAATCGCGAAACTTCGGCGGGACAAGGGGATCACCCAGGACCAGCTCGCGGAGCGGATGGGGGTCTCCCCTCAGGCCGTCAGCAAGTGGGAGAACGGGATTGCCTGCCCGGATATCAGCCTGCTGCCTGCCCTTGCGGGATTCTTCGGCATCAGTATCGACGAGCTGCTGACAGGCAACGGCCACACGCCGGCACAGGCGCCGGCCTGGGAAGCGCCTCCCAGAAGGCAGGAGCCAAACGGGAACGGCTGCGCGCCGCCGGGGGCAGCAGCTTTTGTTGGGTCAGAGCCCATGCTTCCCGCGCGGAACGAGAAAGATGTTGTAAAAATCCGGGTGCGCACCGCCGCGGGGGACACGGTTCAAGTCTCCCTGCCTCTGCGGATGGTGGAGGCCGTCGTGCGCTTCGGGAGCAGGCTGGCCCTGCCCATAGGCGGCATCGACCTGAGCGGCATCGACCTGAACGAAGTCCTCCGGGCCGTGGAGGCGGGCGCGAGCGGCGAAATCGTGGATGTGCAAAAGCCCTCCGGCGAACACATCACGGTGGTGATTAACCGGTAGAGGAGGGCTTTTAGATGCAGACAGCGCGCCGCCACGTGAGCGGACGGGAGATCCTGGTGTTCGGCTCCGCCAACGGCGGCCAAAACATGGGTTATGCGTTGATTACCGGCTTTCTCACCTATTTTTACATCAATGTCTTTCAGGTCAAACCCAGCTTTGTCTCCCTGCTGCTGCTGGCGGGCGGCATTTGGGATACGGTGCTGAACCCGCTGGTGGGCGTTATGGTGGATAAAACCCGCAGCCGCTACGGCAAGATGAGTTTGTATCTGCGCCTGTTCACGCCCCTGCTTGGTCTGTGCACCGTGCTGCTCTTCGCGGGGCCCCTGCTGTTCCCGGGGGCCTCCGCGGCGGACCCGCGAAAAATTCTCTACATGTTCGCGACCTACTTCCTGTGGGAGACGTTTTACACCATGACGGATATCCCCTTCTGGGGCCTCTCCGCCGTAATTTCCCCCAACCCGGCGGACCGGACGCGGGCAATCACCGCCGCCAACCTCTGCGCGCAGATATTGACGATGGCCCAGAGCGTCCTGATCCCGGTGGTACTGGACCTGTCGGCCGTGCCGGGGGCCGGTTTCCGGCTGGAGAGCGCGTTTCTGGTGTTCGGCCTCGTCGCCGGCATCCTGGGAGTCGGGCTGCTCTCCCTCGCGGGCTTTTTCGTCAAGGAACGCATCGCGCAATCCGAAGAGCGGCCCAGCCTCCGGGAAAGTTTGCGCCTGATTCTAAAAAGCCGGCCGCTCCTGTGTCTCTTGCTCGCCAACAGCATGAGCGCGGTCTCCGGCATTTGTTTCACCTTTTCCACCTATTATTTTATCGACGTGCTGGGTTACGCCTCGCTCTCCTTCCTAGTGGGCATTCCGGGGGGAGCGGTCACTTATTTCTCCTATTTGCTGATTCCGCTGTTTAAAAAGCACCTGAATCAAAGGCAGGTTATGTTGGCCACCCACCTGTGCTTTGGACTTTCCCGCCTCCTGCTCTTCGCGGCAGGCAACCGGCATTATACCCAAGTGGCGGTTATGGCGCCGCTGTTCATGCTGGACGGTGCCCTCTCGGCGGCCTGGAGCGGCATTGTCAACGTGACCTTCACGGAACTCTTCGCGGAGACCGCCGACTACTCCGAGTGGAAGACGGGCACCCGCAGCGAGGGCATCAGCTTCTCTATGAAGACGACCACGACCAAGCTGGGCGGAACCCTGGTGCAGTCCCTGGCGGCGCTGCTGCTTTCCCTGATCCGCTACGCCGCCTCCGGCGATACGGCAAGGCCGCGGCAGACGCCGCAAGTGCAATCCCGCATCTGGACAGTTTTCGCCTTGGCCCCAGTGGTTTCCAATCTGCTTGCGGCGGTTCCGTATCTCTTTTATGATTTGGTGGGCGAGAAACGGGAGACCATGTTCCGGGAGCTGGAGGAACGCCGGAAAATGACGGAAATCTTATAGGGGATGCAGTCCTCTGCGTCCCCTATAAGTATCCACATCGTTTTAAAACGGGGCGCAGAGGACTGCGTCCCCTACACGGGAACACGAATGAAATTTTTGCGCGGGCGCACGATGTGCGCCCCTACGCAATTGTGCCTGCCCCTTTCTATTTTTACGCAGCTGTGATAAAATACCCTTGAAGGGGGAATTGCTATGAAACCTGGACAAAAAGTCCTGGCCGCTCTGGCCGTCTACACCGGCGTGACGGCGGCGGCCTACACCGCCCTGGCGCGCCGGGAGGCGGCAAAGGCCGAAAAAGAGGTTCCGGTGGAGTTTCTCATCATCCTCGGCGCTTGGGTGGAGGGGGAGACCCCCTGCGAGGCGCTGGTCCTGCGCATCGACCGCGCCGCGGCCTACTTGAAGGCCCACCCGGAGACGAAAGCCATTGCCACGGGGGGTTGCTTCCGCAAGGGGCAGACGAAGTCCGAGGCGGCGGTCATCCGGGACGGCCTGGTCGCCGCCGGCATCGGACCGGAACGCATACTCCCGGAGGATCAGTCCCGCGTCACCTACGAAAATTTTGACAATTGTGAAAAAATTCTGCGCGCGCTCGGCAGGCAGGAGGCCAGCGTCGGCATCCTGACCAACGGCTTCCACATCCTGCGGGCGAAGGGTATCGCGAAGCAGCGGGGCTTTGACCGGGCGGTCATGCTCGCGGCAGACTCTCCCGCGCGGCCCTGGAAGCTGTACGCGCGGGAATATCTCGTGAGTTATGAGCTGCTGCTGCGCGGATTATTTGGGAGGGATACGCCATGAAAAAAATTTCTCTATTGTGCTGCCTGCTGCTGCTCGGCATATTTGCGGGCTGTTCTGCCCTGAAGGATGAGCTCCAAGCAAATCGCCCGCTGAAGGAGATCGCCCCGGAGAATTTTGTGGAGCGCCGCCCGGACTACGAGGGCAGTTTTATGATTCTGCACGAATCGCCGGAGGGCTATGTGCTGCTGTCTTTGGAAGAGGACGGCTTCAGCGTCTACATCAACTTCTATGACGGCGATTTTCAAAAGCAGGGCAGCTACTGCCTGCCCCATTGTTCGGAGGAGTTTATCAGCAGCGCCGGCGACAGCTTTTCATACGCTCTAAACCCGGCCGTCCTCTCCGAATCTACGGTGGCCTTTCTGAGCGAGGACCGGCAGATTTTTTGCCTGAACCGGAGCGGCGAACTCCTCTGGGAAACGGGCGTGCCCCCCGAATGCTATGAGGTGCTCCGCCTCCTATCGGACGGAACGGGCGGCGCCTTTTTGTTTCCCGCCATGCACGAGGCAGAGGAGACCGGGGAAGAGGGGATTTTCGAAACCCTGCTTCCCTTTCACGCGATTGACGCGGAGGGGCAGATACAGCAGAGATTGCTGGAGCTGCCGGACAATACCTACGATGTCTGGTATGTTTTGTGCAGTCCGCAGGGAAGGGCTTATTTGAGCGCGAATGAAAAGGATAAGCCGAATGTGACCCGTTACCCCACTCTGTTCCCTCTGGGGCAGGATTTGCAAGTTGGGAAAGGCTATCCTTCGGAAAAACTCTGGTACTTTTCGCCGATATGGAAAAAGGACGGCACGCTCCTCCTTTTTGGGGAGTCCTTTGAAATTATGAGCGTGGCGGATTATTTGTGTGTGCTGGACGCGGACTGCAACCTCCAGCGGAAAGTGTCTTTTTCGGGAACCTATATTGTGAAGATTATTCCCCTTGCCGACGGGCGCACAGTGGTTTGTACGAACGGGGACGGCTCGGGGCAGTGCGGAGTCGGGCCCATGGAACTGCTGATATACGACGCGGAATGGAAGAAGCTGCATACGTTTCTGCCGCGTGATGATGTCAGAAATATGATTTCCCTCGCGGACGGCGGGCTTATGATGTCCTATGTATATTATGATTTTAGCGCGAAACAGGTTTATCCGGGTTTTGACGCGGCAATCCTCACCGCAGTGGAACGTTACGACGCCGACATGACGCTGCTGTGGCGCAAACACTATCAGTGGAAAGACAAAGAGCCGGTTCTGGCCCTGCTGCCGGACGGCAGTTTGCTGGTGGAATGAAAAAGTAGGGGACGCAGTCCTCTGCGTCCCCTACAGGTTTGCGTGGTATGAAATTATTGCGCAAAATATTTTCAAAAAAGCCTTTCCGTTTTCCTTAAAAAATGCTACAATTACTCCATACGTTATTCACATCAAGGAAAGGATTGTCTTACTTATGGCAGAGAAACTGAAACTCAACTACAAAAAGACGCTCTTGATCGGCTGCGGCTTTATGTCCTCCTCCATCGCCTGGGCGATCTATGACCCGCTGGTGCCCCTGCTGCTGAACAAGTTTCTGAGCGGTTCCACGGCAATCGCGAATTGGAGCGCGTCGGTCGGCGGCACCTCCTTCATCGCGAAACTGCTGGAGGCGCAGGGGGAAGATATCCACGGGGCGGGCGGCGCCTTCACGCTGGTGCCGCTGTTTATCGGCATCATCATGACCTTCGACAATATCTTCGGCGTGATATTCCAGCCGCTCTTCGGACGTTTTTCGGACCATTGCCGCTCCAAATACGGCAAGCGCCGCCCCTTTATCTTTATCGGCGCGCCGATTTCGGCAATCCTGTTTGCTCTCATGCCCCAGATGAACAGCCTGGGCGCGCTGATGACCTGCCTGATTCTGTTTGTGTTTGTGATGTCCCTCTGGCGCGCGCCCGTGGTGGCCCTGATGCCGGACCTGACCCCGCCCCAGCTGCGCAGCGAGGGCAACGCCATCATCAATCTCTGCGGCGGTCTCGGCGGCCTGATTGGCATGATGGCCGGCACGGTGATCTGCGCCCTGTTCGGTCTGGACAGCGCCAAGATGGAGGAGTTCCCCTATGTATTCGGCCTGGCGGCGATCTTCATGCTCGGCGGCACCCTGGTGCTGCGCATCTTCGTGCAGGAGCCGGACAGTCGGCTGAAACTCCAGGCGGAGGAAAACAAAGCCCAGGACGAAGCGTCCAGGCAGAAGGCCCTGAAGGAAGCGGAGAAGGCGGAAAAGGAACGCATGAAGGCGATGAAGCTTTCCAGCTCGGAGCGCCGGAGCCTGATTTTCATGCTGGGCTGCCTGTTCTTCCTGTTCTGCAGCGTCAACGCGATACAGACCTTCTTTTCCCTGTTTGCCGCCGAAATTCTGGGTAAAACCGGTTCCCAGGCTACGATGATGATGGCGATCTTCGCCGCCTGTTCCATGCTGGCCGCCATTCCGGCCGGCAAGGTCGGCAAAAAAATCGGCCGGAAAAAGACCATATTGCTCGGGCTGGTTGCCATTATGGTGGTATTCGCGCTCTACGCAGTGACGAAAAACATGGGCATGATTTGGGTGGCTTTGGTCGTCGGCGGCGCGGCAAACATGTTCATCACCGTCAACACGCTGCCGCTGGTGCTGGAAATCGGCGGCCTGGAGCGGGTCGGCACCTTTACCGGCTACTACTACACCGCCACGTTCTCGGCCCAGATTGTGACGCCAATCGTCTACGGCGTGGTCCGGGTCTTTTCCGGCACCTATATGTCGCTGTTCTACTACTGCCCGGTGCTGTTTGTCATTTCGCTGCTCTGCCTGCTGGTGGTGCGTCACGGCGAGGTGAACCAGGAGGAACTGGAAAAAGTTGTAGAACAGGTGGAGCTGGAGAACGCGGATTAGGCAAATGGAAAATTGACAAAGGAAAAAGGGAAATGAATTGTAGGGGCGGGCCTTGTGTCCGCCCTTTTTAAAATTTATCGGGGATTTGGGCGGACAGAGTCGTCCGCCCCTACAAACTCCGGCGTTTTGTCTATGAATTCCTGTCCGTCGGGAACTCCCCAAAAGCCTTATGGCATCTGGGGCAATAAAAAGAATTTTTGAAATACCCGTCTGCCGGATTCAGAATGCCAATAAAGGGTCGATTCGCAAGCAGTTTGGCGAGCAGACCCGTTTTTTCAAACTCCTTTTCGGCGTACCAAACCATGTAGGCTATATCCATGAGACGCGGTGCCCTGAGCGCAATCCGGCCCTGTTCCATCGCCTGGTTGCAGTAGGGACAATTCATGGCAAGCCTCCGTTCTCTTGGCCACCCCGCCCTGCGGGCACCCCTCCACATAGCGAACTGCGTTCGCATTGAGGGGAATCTCCCAAATTTTCATCAATGCGTATGAAATACGCTATGTGGAGGGATGACGCGCAGCGCCGAGGTGGTCAGAATGTTGCCGCGAGCTGCTTCAAATAGGCCTTGAAGCCTTCGCCCACCTCGGGATGATTCAGCGCGACCTCGCAGTTCGCCTGCAAAATGCCCAGCTTGTTGCCCATGTCGTAGCGCTTGCCGATGAAGTCGCAGGCCAGCAGTTCGCCTTTCGCGCCCAACTCACTCATGACATCGGTCAGGTACAGCTCCTCCCCCGCCGGCAAAGCGGCAATGCCCGCCTCCAGCATGGAGAACACTTTAGCGGGCAGCACGACCCGGCCCAAAATCGCGAAGAGGGAAAGAATCTCCTCGTCCTTCGGCTTTTCGATGATTTTATGGCAATTCATCAGGCGGTCTTCGCCCTCCAGGGGCGTCACGCCCAGGGTGCAGTAGAGTTGAATCAACGCCCGCGGCACCTCCTGCACGCCTACCACGCCTTTGCCGTAGGCCTCATAGGCCCGGCAGAGCTGACCCACCACCGGATCCTCAGAGAGGATAACGTCGTCGCCGTAGAGCACCGCGAAGGGTTCGTCGCCCACGAAAGACTTGCCGCAGAGAATCGCGTGGCCCAGGCCCTTTGTGACCTTCTGGCGGATGAAATAGACGTTCGCCAGCTCCGCGACGGCTTTCACCTGCTCCAGAATGCCCGCCTTGGCGGGGTTGCCCGCTAAACCCTTCTCCAGCTCGAAGGCGTGGTCGAAGTGATCCTCGATGACTCCCTTTCCCCGGTTGGTGATGATCAGGATGTCCTCAATGCCGGCCTGTACCGCCTCCTCCGCGATGTACTGGATGGCGGGTTTGTCGACGATGTTCAGCATTTCCTTCGGGACGGCCTTGGAGGCGGGCAGCACCCGCGTGCCGAGCCCCGCCGCCGGGATAATAGCTTTTTTGACTTTCAATGCAAATCCCCCTAATTTAGATGCTAAATATTAGATAATATCACGTTTATTAATTCTGTAGGGGCGCCCTGCGGCCGTCCGTAGAGTTGCGGAAAAGATGCGGATGGCCGCAGGCCGCCCCTACACACGGAATGCGGTAATATTTTAGGGTTACAGCAAGAACTCCAGCAGACGGTTAATCAATTGGCCCGCCGCCCAGTAGCCCAGGGCGCAGCTCAGCAGCGCGGGGAACGAGACGCCGCCCCGGTGCAGCACCATGACCTGAAAGTTCCGGTCGCTGCCGGTGTGCGCCCGGAGGGCCTTGATATCCCGGAAAACTTTCTTTTTATATTGCCCGTTTGCGATAAATCCCGCACAGCACCAAGTGAGCAGCTGGAGCGCGCCGAAGGGTATCGCGGCCACGATGCTTGCCGCCCAGGCCTCATACGCCGCCTGCAGCTCTTCCGGGCTCGCATCCTCCTGGGCGCTCTGCTCCAAAAAGCTCTGCCCCTGCTCGAGGTAATCCCCGTAGGCCGGCGCGGCAAACAGGGAAATCACCAGGGATATCCCCATGAACAGGAGCCCCAGGGTATACAGCTTGCGGTAGAAAAACCAGTAGAAGCTGAAGAAGAAGGCCGCCCAGCTCCAGGAGAGCTTTCTGTTGGCGGCGGCCATCCGCTTGAATTTCGAAATGTAGCGCGGCGCCCGAAGCTGCACGTAGGCCGCGATGTCGCTCACCGTCGCGCCGCCGATTTCGCCGTCGTCATTGTCAGCTTTGTCGTCATTGCCGAATCTATCCGCATAGATCGTGTTGCCGCAGTGGATGCAGCCGCGGGCCTCCGGCGGATTTTCGCCCCCGCAGACCGGGCAGGCGATACGCTCCGCGGGGGGAGGGGCTTCCTCCTCCGGCTCCGGTTCTTCTTTTTGGGCAGGCTCCCAGACATAACCCGCGTCGTGGCGTTCGGTGTTGACGCACATGCCCTGGGTCAGCCAGCATTCCCGGTGCTGGGGCGTGCCGCAGACCGGGCAGGTGACGATGTCTTCTTTTGCCGTCATCGGCCTTTCGCAGCCGGGGCAGGGTTCGTTTTCGTAGAACATAGGGGCTCCTTTCATGCAATTCTGTAGGGGCGATTCAGGAATCGCCCTGGATAAAACATGGGCGCACCTTAGGGCGATTCGTGAATCGCCCCTACGAAAATCAATACACAAAATTCGTGAAATCCACCTGGGTTTTCCCGCTGCCGGTGGCGTGGGGCATATTGATGGGCGCCACGATGGGAATCCCGCCGGTCACGTTGATAAGCTCCACCGTGAAGCCGAAGCTGTGCTGAATGCTGAGGGGCCGGCCCGTGGCGATATCAATTCTCGCGCGGATCTCCACATTCTTCGTGCGCATGGTGATGTCGTCCAGCTGGGCGGGGATTGGAATCCCCTTGAATTTAATGTTCGCGATTTCATGGCGCGCCTCTTTTCCGGAGACGTAATCCCGGGTAAAGCGGCTGATGGGCTGGCCGCGGTCCTTTTCCGGGTTCAGGGAGTCATTGACGTAGAGCGTCAGCACATAGGTGTCGCCCTGCTGCACGCAGCTCGCGTTGCCGATGTCGGCGGCGGTCAGCGAAGAGGCCATCAGGTATTTGTCACTGTCCTGCCCCTTGGGCACGTTGAAGGTCTGCGTCCCCTCCCCCAGCGTTTCCCCAATCATCTCTCTGGGTTTGACGCCGAGGTAGTTGATTTTCAGGAGTTCCGCCACGCCCTCCCCGGAGATGTCCTCTATTGTCGTCAGCATGACCTTCTTGAAGGCGGGTTTTTCGCCCCGCGCCCGCTGGACGGCGTTGTTATACAGCGCCACCATTTCCGCGTTGGTTTTCGGGATGGCCGGGGCCGCGGTGGGGGGCGCTGGGGCGGGGGCTTCCCCGGTGGGCTCCCCGCCGGAGGGAAGCGGCTCGTAGTCCGTGGGTCCGGTCGGGCTGGGGCCGGTGCTGGTCGGGCTCGTGCTGAGCCACCAGTAGTTGTTGTCGGTGGGGTCAGCGGA
>Ga0123353_10005409_pt1 | contig 16753 bp, 17 predicted proteins | sample TergutLab28metaG_3_FD_92763 | JGI IMG/M metagenome (GOLD analysis project Ga0123353, IMG submission 92763) | Labiotermes labralis P3 segment gut microbial communities from Petit-Saut dam, French Guiana - Lab288 P3 | ecosystem: Host-associated > Arthropoda: Insects > Digestive system > Gut ...
AAAGTCGAGTTCCGCGACATCGAGGGTCTCACCATCGAGAACAGGGCCGCTGTTAACAAGGCTATCCCAGACGACGTGCTGGAGGCACTTAAGGCGTGCCACGTGATCCTCAAGGGGCCGACAACGACGCCCCAGGCCGGCGACTCCTGGCCGAACATCGAGAGCGCCAACGTGGCCATGCGCAAGGCTTTGGACCTCTTCGCCAACGTGCGGCCCGTGAAGGTCGAGGCACAGGGTATCGATTGGACCTTCTTCCGCGAGAACACCGAGGGCGCCTATGCCGTGGGCAGCCAGGGCGTCAATGTGAGCGAAGAGCTCGCGATTGATTTTACTGTTACGACAACGGAGGGCACCCAGCGCATCGCCAAGCTGGCCTACGAATTCGCGCGCAAAAACAACAAAAATCGCGTGAGCATCATCACCAAGGCCAACGTAGTTAAAACAACAGACGGCAAGTTCCTGGCGCTCTGCAAAGAGATCGGCGCGGAGTATCCCGAAATCATTACCGATGAGTGGTACATCGACATCGCCACCGCCAAGCTCATCGATGAAAAACGCCGCCGCGACTTCCGCGTGTTCGTGCTGCCCAACCTCTACGGCGACATCCTCACCGACGAAGCCGCCGAATTCCAGGGCGGCGTGGGCACCGCCGGCAGCGCCAACATCGGCAAGCGCTACGCCATGTTCGAGGCCATCCACGGCTCCGCCCCGCGCATGATGAAAGAGGGCCGCGGGCAGTACGCCGACCCCTGCTCCATGCTGCGCGCCAGCGTGCTGCTGCTGGGCCACATCGGCCATGCCGATAAGGCCGCCAAGCTCGATCGCGCGCTGGACATCTGCATGTTCGAGGAGAAGCGCATGGCCATCACCGGGCGCGACACCGGCTGCACCTGCCAGGCCTTCGGCGACTACGTGATGGAGACCATGGGGAGGCTCCCATGACAGAAAAAGTGTTGTACATAGCGTTCATTGAGCGCGGCAAGACATACAACAAGATGACCGGCGATGTGGTCAAACGCCACGTGGCGCATATCGCTGACATGGACGACAAGGGCCTCGTGGAACTCTGCGGGGCCTTCCGGGGGTTCCCCGGCGTGGCGGGCATGTATATCCTCAAAACCGAAACCCCCGAGGAGGCCGAGGCCCTGTGCCAGGCGGACCCCGTCGTGGCCGAGGGCTATGGGGCGTACAAAGTGCGCAAGCTGCTGGTGGCGAACCGGGAGAATCATTATTTGCTGTGAGGTGCGCAATGCCAACCAAAGCAAAACTGCACAAGCACCTGAAAGTCATGCTTGCATTGCACGGCGTCTGCGCAATGGTCGCTGTGTTTTTCGCAATTGGACCATGGGAGAACCGCTTGCCTCTGTTCCAATGGTCATTCAGGTCGCTTATACATTTGCATATAGAGGACATTGATTCGCTTGGCCAATTATTTGGTCTGCTGCTGCCGATATTGTTCATTGCGCTTTTCGCACTTTTGTATCAGCGTAAAAAAGGCGCTTTTGCATTTTTAGCGGCGACAGTCCTTCTGGAAGTTGGCTCACTGACCGCATACATGCTCCACCTTCTTTGCCCATGGGGAGTTGGTTTTAATGAAGGAATGACAGGCAAACTCCTTTTTCCCTTTCCATTCCGGACGGTAGGAATATATTCTAGCCATGACCTCTTGATTCAATTGATTCTCAAAAACGAACCCACGCTGTTTTTACTCTATTTCGCAATACCCATCGTGTTGTTTGTTGCCACATTTGTCGTTACATTATTCTGCCTGAAACCCATCAAAGCCCACCTGGAGGCCAAAAAATGACCCACCCCATCACCCTCGCCGTCATCGGCTCCGGCTCCACCTACACCCCCGAGCTCGTGGACGGCCTCATCAAGGCCCGCGAGAGCTTGCCACTGAAGCGCATCGCGCTCATGGATATCGACGATCGTAAGCGCGAAATCGTGGGCGGGCTGTGCCTGCGTATGCTCAAAAACGCCGGCATGGACTGCGAGGCCGTCCTCACCGGAGACCTGGACGAAGCCCTGCGCGGCGCAGACTTCGTGGTGACGCAGATACGCGTGGGCAAGCTGCCGGCACGGCACCTGGACGAAACCATCCCCCTCAAACACGGCCTCATCGGGCAGGAAACCACGGGCATCGGTGGGTTTTTCAAGGCCCTGCGCACCATTCCCGTGATGGCCGAAATCTGCGCGCGCATGGAGGAACTGTGCCCAGATGCGTGGCTCATCAACTTCACTAACCCATCGGGCATCGTGACTGAGTTCGTGCTCAATCACACGAAGGTCAAGTGCATCGGGCTGTGCAATGTACCCATCAATATGCTCGACGACACCCGTGAGGAGGCCGGCGCTGACTGCGACATCACTTATATGGGGCTCAATCATTTGAGCTGGATCACTTCTGTCAAGCAAAATGGCGTGAATATTCTGCCGGGGGTGCTGCAAAAGGGTTTTTCCGCAAAGGCTATGGAGAACATAAAGGACGACGGCTTCTCCCTGGATTGCCTGCGGGCCGTGGGGGGCATCCCATCGTCCTATCTGCAATACTATTACAGCAGAGACGCCAAACTGAAGCACATGTTTGAAGAAGATAAATCCCGCGCCCAGGTGTGCATGGAGATCGAGGAGCAGCTGCTGGAGCTCTACCAGGACAAAAGTCTGCGCGAGAAACCCGCCCTGCTGGACAAACGCGGGGGCCATAAATACTCTTTGGCAGCCGTGTCATTGATCGATTCCATCGCGAATGACAGGCGCGATGCACAAGTCGTAAATATTTTGAACAATGGCGCGCTGCCCTTCATGGAGGATAGCGACGCGATTGAGGTTGCCGCTGTGATCGGGTCCAATGGGGCTATGGCAGTGTCCATTGAAGCCAGCTGGAACGACCACATGTCAGGCCTGATGCGTGCAGTGAAAATCTACGAGCGCTACACTGTGCGTGCCGCCGTCACCGGCAATGAGGCCGACGCCATGCGCGCACTGCTGGCCCACCCCCTCGTGGGCGACTGGGAGAAGGCCCTTGCCTGCTTCAACGAGATGAAACAGGCGCACCGGGCGTGGTTGCCGCAATTTTTTAAGGGGGCAGCCCAATGATAAGCATTCGTGAAGGCACCAAAGCGGATGTACCGGCAGCCGTAGTTTTTTTGTCACGGATGCACAATCCCGCAAAAAAAAGCTGGTTTGAACTCTTGGCTAACGGAAGGCATCCAAGCACAGACATCTCAAATTTTATCATCGCAAAAGACACCGAAAAAATAGTGGCGCTGGCAATCTACCAACCGTGGAGCTATTCGTATTGCGGCCATATCCTCAAGGGCGTGCGTATTGAAGAAGCATTTTGTGAGCACGAGTATCGGAACCAGGGCATCGTCAATGACATATTCTCTAAGATAGCTGATTTGGCCGCAGGCAAAGGGGGCCTGTTTGAGCTTGCCTACGGGCAAGACGCTCTATATGGTCTATATAGCCACCTGGGGTATACATACGGAGTGCCTGATGAGGAGGATGGCTTTGTCTACTTAATACAGGACGAAAGCACAAGTGGCGCTTTCCGTATTGAGGAAGCAAGCAATAATGATATTCCTTTTATGGCAAAGCTATACCAAAAGAATTTGGGGCGCAATCTATTGGCACAGGCCATCGGATGCAAAGAGATAGACTATATGAAAAATGCCTATGCGGGAACCGGTATGTACGAATGCAAGTTTTATCTCGTTAAATCATCGAAGGGCGAAGCCTGCGGCTTCTTTCTCTCGCAAACATCGGGCAAACGCATCTACATGATGGAGTTGGACGATACATGCTCGTATTTCCAAGTGCGTCCGTATATGTCGGCATTTTACAGGCAACATGGATTGGACAGGATAGCTTTGAAGCTCGGGGCAGCACACCCAATTTATACGGTGTTCAAGGGTTGCTTACATCTAAGAGAGTATTCCGAGCTTGGTTATGTCAAAGTCTATGATCTATCAAAATTCTTAATGTGTATTGCGGATATATTAAATGAACGGCTTGCCAACTCGCCGTATGCGTTTTTTTCGGGCACATTCACTATGGCTATGCACAATGCGGATGAAGTGCTGCAGTTTGCTTTCGCAGATGGAAAACTGACCGATGTATCGCCCGCCAGCAAACACACAGGCGAGGTCAATATCGAACGCGACAGATTCATTAAGCTGTTGTTTGGCAGGGTTTCACCACAGGAGATGGAGGAGGAGAAGTGGTTATACTATTTTGATAACGATGATTACCGAAATATCTTCGCTATCCTTTTCCCAAAAATCCAGAGCCATGTCGTATCGTTGAACTAATAAAGGGAGGCCACCCATGACCATCGAAACCCCACGCCTGGCTTTGCGCGAATGGCAGGAGGACGACGCCCCCGCCCTCGTGGACGGCCTGAACAACCTGGCCGTGACACAATGGCTTGCAACCGTGCCATATCCCTTTACCCATGAAAACGCGCGGGACTTTCTTGCGCACTGCGAACAGCAGGCTGCAAAAGCACCCCTGAACGAATACCAGTTCGCCATAGTGCTGAATGAAACCGGGGAAGTCGTCGGCGGCACGTCGCTGAACAATATCCACCCGCACCATGGCACGGCGGATGGCGGCATTTGGATCAACGCGCGCTTTCACGGGCAGGGCTACGGGATCGAGGCCTTCGATGCCCGGGCCCGCTTCGCCTTCGAAACGCTGGGCCTGCGTCGCCTGGAGAACGGCTTTTACGCTGGAAACGAGGCCTCGCGCCGCATGCAGGAACGCCTGGGCTATCAAATAGAGGGCATGCGCCGCAAAGGTTTCCTGTGCCGGGCGGACGGCATTTTGAAAGACGAGTACATCACCGGGCTATTACGAGAGGAGTGGCGATCATTATGAACATCTGGCACGACATCAGCGCCCACCGCATCCAACCGCGGGATTTTTACGCCGTGATCGAGATCACCAAGGGCGGCAAGAATAAGTACGAGCTGGATAAGGAGACCGGCATGCTGGTGCTGGACCGCATTCTCTACACAGCCACGCACTACCCGGCCAACTACGGCTTTATCCCCCGAACCTACTCCGAGGACGGCGATCCCCTGGACGTGCTGGTGCTCAGCTCCGAGCCCATACAGACCAGCGCCCTGGTGCGCTGCGCGCCTATTGGCGTACTCTCCATGATAGACGAGGGCTTCGTGGACCACAAGATCATCGCCGTGCCCATGCGCGACCCGTTTTACTACACATACACCTCTATCAAGGAGCTGCCCCAGCATGTTTTCAATGAGATGCTGCACTTCTTCTCGGTGTACAAAACCCTGGAGGACAAGGTGACGGCCATCGACGCGGTGAATGACGTGGAAGAGGCCGTACGGATCATCCAGGCTGACATGGTTGCCTACCGGCAAAAGTTGGGCAACGGGGACTTTGACGACGCGAGGAGGATGCGCTAATGATCACCCATATGGTTTTCTGGAAACTCAAGGAAGAGAACAAAGCCGAGAACGCCCTGCGCATCAAGCAGAGCCTGGAGGCCCTCGTGGGCGTGGTGCCCGGCCTGATGGAGATGCGCGTGGGCACGAACTTCAACGGCGGGGAGTACGACCTTGCGCTGTGCTCCCGCTTCGCGGACATGGCGGCCCTGCACGGCTACGAGACACACCCGGCGCACCTGCAGGTGCGCGCGTTCGTCAAGCAGGTACGCATCGCCCGCGCGGCGGTGGATTTCGAGGAATAAACTTCCGCACGGCCGGAAAAACTTCTTGCGTTCACGCGCGGGATGTGTTATACTGATGTGCGTGCGGTCCCTTAGCTCAGTTGGTTAGAGCCCCCGACTCATAATCGGGTTGTCCTGGGTTCAAGTCCCTGAGGGACCACCAAACTACAACCGCACGTTCCGGAATCCCTTGCCATCCGGAACATGCGGTTGTATTCAGTAAGGGGGCCCTGTATGAGACACAGAACACGAAAAACGGCGCTCTATGCCGCGGTGTCCATAGGCGCAGTCGTTTTGCTTGCGGTTGCGCTGTATGGGCTGGGCCATGTGGGCCTCCAGCCGCCCGGCGCGCGGTACGACAGCCGCATGGCAAGCGACATTGCCGCGCAGCCTTGCTGGCAAAACACCCTGGAAACCAGCATCCCGCAGACAGAGTTATACGAGGTTATGGCGCGCCATATGCTTGATAGCCAGGGGCAGCAGGCGCGCAAGCTGCTGTTCATCGGCCTGGACGGCGCGCTGGCCCCGGCGGCCGGCGTGCTGGCGCAGCAACCCGGCGGCGCGATCTCCGAACTGGCCGCGCAGGGCGGGCTGTGGCTCGGCTACACCGGCGGCGCCAACCCGGGGGATCAGATCACGCGAACCGCGCCCAGTTGGACGAGCATGTTCACGGGCTATTGGGCGGACCGGCACCAGGTCTACGACAACGGGGACACCCTTTCCCCTGAGGTGCGCACGATCCTGTATCAAATACAGGTGCGGGGCGGGCAGGCCTCCTTCTCGTTCTCATGGAAACCGCACCTCACCGCCAGCTACAGGCATGAGGCCGAGGAGTATCCCAGCGTCTTTCACCACTGCGAAAACGACGTGGACACCCTTTCGTCCATGCTCCGGGCCATAGCCGGGGGCAGGGACGCCGTGTTCGGTATTTTGGAGCACGCCGACCACGCGGGGCACCTCGTGGGCTACTCCACCCGCATTCCGGGCTACATGCAGGCCATGGACCGCGCGCAGGCGGATGCCGGCGCCTTGATCGAGGCGGCACGGGAGCGCATGGCGCTGCATGGCGAGGACTGGCTGATTATCGTCGCCAGCGACCACGGCGGATTGGGCTTCGACCACCGCGGTACCAGCCTGATGGAGAGCACCATTTTTTTCGCTTCCAATAAAGCTATATTTTGATAAGGTGAGATTGTCATGCAAACCATTGCGTTTCGTCTGGACGCGGGCGACAGGAACTATGGAGAAGTATATCTGCCGGACCGGTTTGAAGGCAGGCTGCCGGTGCTCATCCACTGCCACGGCGGCGGCATGGGCTGCAGCGGCAATCTGGGCGGCCTGGGCGCCGCCGCGCGCGACCGCGCCGTAGCGCAGGGCTGGGCCTTTGCCACCTTTGACTGCTACGCGGGCGGCAAAACCGGCGGGGATTACGGTAAAATGACCTATGGCTGCTGGGCGCAAAACCTGATCGACGTGATAGGCTGGCTGGGCGCGCAGAGCTACATAGCCCCGGAGCGCATCGGCGCATTGGGCATCAGCTGCGGCTCCACCACCGCGCTGCGCGCGGCCGCGATGGGCACCCGCCTGCGCTTCATATGTTCTGTGGCCAGTTGCATCACCGTACACATAGGTATGTGGGGGCAAGGCGGCGCGGCAAAATGCTTTGTGGATAACCTTGACACCTTGCTGGCCGGGGAACGCCGGCCGCTGTTCGGCGTGGAATTTGAGAAGGAGTTCTTCATCGACGATATCTCGAACGCGCCGGTGCACGCGCTGCTGGAAGGGAAAGTCACCTGCCCCGTGCTGTTTTTGCAGGGGGCGGCGGACAACGTGTTCCGCTGCTCGGACGCCCGCCTGGCATACGATATCATGCACCGCGCGGGCCGGCCCGCGAACTATATTGAGTATCCCGAGGGCAACCATGGCCTGGATAACGTGTCCGCGCGGGCCACGGAAGATTTGTTCCAATGGCTTGAAGCAATTGGCTTTTAGTGAACGTTATATTATTTAGGAGGCATACATGAACATCATCCGAACCACCGCTATGGAGCTCACGGCAATACCCGCCATCGCCTACAAGCAGAAGCTTGCGGCGGGAGGCGCGGGCATCAAAATCTTCCGGCTGGACCAAGATGCCAGCGCCGTTTTTACCATCGACAGACGCAGCGGCGAGGCGCTGCCCTACGGCCGGGTTGACGCCGCGTTGTTCCCCGAGGAGGCCATCGCCGAGGCCCTGGAGGCAACCATCGGGCTGCCCTACTCCGCCCGGGGAAAGCTGCACATCACCGTGTTCGAGGAGGAGCCCGCGGAGGCCGAGGACGTGGCCGAAACCGAGACGGAGAAGATCGACATGGTGGGCAGCGACGAATACAAGGCCATCATCGCGCGCTACGCCAACGAGAAGGGCAAGCTCAACTACTCCCTGATGAACAAGGACTTCATCCAATTCGCCAGCAAGAGCAAGGTGGTGGGCGACATGGTTGCCGCCGGGGCGCCTGTGGAGACCGTCGTGCTGTTCGTCGTGAAAAGCCGGGCAACGTTCCTCTCGGGCAAAAAGGAGAGTCTGGAGGACAACGAAGTCGCCGCGCTGATCGAGACCCTGGACGAGATCAACCCGCGCAGCGCATTTAAAGAGCTGGCCTCCTATATCAAGAGGCTGCTGGCGAAGAAATAAACTGCTTAGCGACCTTTGAGCCGCTAAGCAGTATAGGAGGATAATCATGAACGAAGAAAACCAAGGCGTACAGTATTCGGTGCAGGAGAACGTCTCCTCCGGTGCGGGCGCCAAAACCCTCATGCGGCTGCCCATCCCCCTGTTTGTGGTTGCCGCGTACCTGGCCATGGGCTTCCTCTGGAACTGGTGGCACCCAGGCTGGCTCATTTTCCTCGCCATCCCGGTCTATTACCAGTTGGCCGCGATGGCCGGCACCGCGCAGATGCGCAAAAAGCTGAACACCTTCCCCATTTCTGTGCTGTGTGTGCTGGCCTATCTCCTGCTGGGCTTTTTCTTCGACGTCTGGCACCCCACGTGGATGATTTTCCTGCTCATCCCGCTGTATCACTGTTTGGTGAGCACGGTGTTTAAGAAGGAGGCCTGAACCCCCTCAGCCTCAGCGCGTTGAGCAGCACCGAGACCGAGCTCAGGCTCATTGCCGCGGCGGCGAACATGGGGTTCAGCAACGGCCCGCCGAACAGGTGCAGCAGCCCCGCCGCGACGGGGATTCCCACCACGTTGTAGCCGAAGGCCCAGAAGAGGTTCTGCCGGATGGCGCGCATCACCCGGCGGCTGAGGGCGATGGCGGCGGGCACAGCAGTCAGGTCGCCGCGCATGAGCACCACGCCGGCGCTCTCCATGGCCACGTCCGTGCCGGTGCCCACGGCGATACCGACATCGGCCCGGGCCAGCGCGGGGGCGTCGTTGATGCCGTCGCCCACCATAGCCACTTTCACGCCGTCGGATTGCAGCTTTTGCACCTCGGCGGCTTTGTCCTGGGGCAAAACCTCCGCTAAAACGCGCTCTATGCCCACCTGTGCGGCAACGGCCTCGGCGGCCATTCTATTGTCCCCGGTAATCATCGCGGCCTCCAGTCCCATGGCACACAGGGCCTCCACGGCGGCTTTGGCCGACGGCTTTGCCCTGTCGGAGACAATGATCTTCCCGAGATACGTTCCGTCAGCGTACACATGTACGCCCCGGCCTATTTTGATATGCCTTCCCTCGACGTTTCCCTCCACGCCCTCGCCGGGGGTGGCACGGAAGTCCTGCACGCCAAGGTAATCGCCCTGATAATGGTCAACAATCGCTTTGGCGATGGGATGTTCGGAATACCGCTCAAGGGAGGCAGCCAACTGGAGCACATCGCCCTCCACCTCCACCACTTCAGGCTTGCCCTCGGTGAGGGTGCCGGTTTTGTCAAACACGATAATTTGGCTGGCACAGGCTGTCTCCAGGGCAGCGGCGTTCTTGAACAGGATACCCATCTGCGCCCCCCTGCCCGTGCCCACCAGGATTGCTGTGGGCGTGGCCAGGCCCAGCGCGCAGGGGCAGGCAATCACCAGCACGGAGACGAAGACAGTCAGCGCGAAACCCGGTTCGCGCGTTGCGATATACCACGCGATGCCCGCCAGCAGGGCAATCGCACATACGATTGGAACGAATATGCCGGAAATTTTGTCGGCCAAGCGGGCCACGGGGGCCTTGCCGGCCTGGGCCTCCTCCACCAGCTTGATGATCTGTGCCAGGGCGGTGTCCGCGCCGATCTTTTCCGCACGGAAGCGCAGGGCACCGGTGGTGTTGAGCGTTGCGGCATAGAGCGCATCGCCGGGCTGCTTCTCCACGGGAATGCTCTCGCCGGTGAGCATGGATTCGTCCACAGCGCCGTGGCCCTCCAACACCGTGCCGTCCACGGGGATCTTCCCGCCGGGCCGCACGAGGATCACGTCTCCGACGACGACCTCCTCCACGGGGATCGCCATTTCAACGCCATCGCGAATGACTGCCGCTGTTCGGGGCGCCAGACCCATGAGCTTTTTGATTGCCTGCCCGGAGCGGCCCTTCGCCACGGCTTCGAGGGTCTTGCCCAGCAGGATGAGGGCGATGATCACGCCCGCGGACTCATAGTAGAGCGCGTGCGCGGCATGGTGATTCCCGCGAAAAATCAACACTGTCTGCCACAGGCTGTAGACCACGGCAGCCGCCGTTCCCAAAGCGATGAGGGTATCCATGTTCGGGCTGCGGCGCAGCAGGGCCCTGAGGCCCCTCGTATAGAACCTGTATCCCACGCCAATGACCGGCAACACCAGCAGCAACTGCGCCAATGCGTAGCGCAGGGGATACTGTGACATATCCAGCGCGGCGGGGAAGGGCAACTGCACAGGCAGCATGGGCGCCATGGCGATGTACAACAACGGCAGGGCGAACGCCGCCGCCGCGATGAACCGCGCCCACATGGCGCGGACAGCTTCCTCCTTGGCCTCCCCTGCCCTCTTCTCTTCAGGCCGGGGCAAAGAAGCCCGATAGCCCAGCATCTCGACCGCCACAACAAGCGCTTCCGGGGTTGTCTGCTTCGGGTCGAACTCCGCCCGGGCTTTTTCTGTCGTGAGGTTCACCGAAACGCCGCGCACGCCCGGCTGCCAGGCCAGACCCTTCTCCAAATGGGCCGCGCAGGAGGCGCAGGACATACCTTGGATATCCAGAATAATTTGTGCCATGGGATGCCTTTCTACTATTGAAAGTAATTCTATTATGTGCTATTATGAATAAAAAGTCAAGGGAGAATCCCCATGGACATCATCGTCCGGCCGGCAAGAGGGAGCGACCACCCCGCGGTGGAGCGCCTGCTGCGGCAGATCGCGCAGCTGCACGCGGACCTGCGGCCGGAAATCTTCCGCCCGGGAAGCCGGAAATATGACGGAGAGCAGTTCGCCGCAATGCTCAGCGACCCCAACGCGCCCATTCTTGTAGCCCAAGATGAACAGGGCGAGGTGTTGGGCTACGCCATGCTGCAGGTGAAGACCGTGGGTGAAGCGCAGCACCCGGTACTCCTTCCACGTACGTTCCTCTACCTGGACGATCTGTGCGTGGACGGAGCCGCCCGGGGCCTGGGCGTCGGCACGCTGCTCATGGATGCCGTACTGGAGCTCGCGAAATCTTGGGGAATCAAAAAGATTGAGCTGAACGTATGGGAATGCAATGAGGGCGCGATGCGATTCTATGAGCGCCTGGGATTCGCGACACAGCGCAGGGAGCTTGAACTCGATGTGTAACTTTAATCATGAATATTATTCCAGCCGCCTTCCATACTATATCTAAAATTGGTATGAAAGGCGGTTTTCTCATGAAAGCTGTGATTATGGCCGGCGGCGAGGGCAGCCGCCTGCGCCCGCTGACCTGTAACCTCCCCAAGCCATTGGCAAGACTCTGCGGCAGGCCCGTGCTGGAGTATATATTCGACCTGCTCATCAGGCACGGCGTGCACGAGGCCGCCGTCACGCTGGGGTATCTGGCGGGCATGATAGAGGAGCAGTACAGCGCGGGCTACCGCCAGCTGCGGCTGGAATTCGTCACAGAGGAGAAACCCCTGGGCACGGCAGGCGGGGTGGCCCTGGCCGCGCGGGACTGGGACGAGTCCTTCCTGGTCATCAGCGGGGACGCCATGTGTGACCTCGATCTTTCCTATGCGCGTCGCCAACATGAAATGACCGGCGCTGCGGTAACGATTTTGGGCGTGGAGGTGGAGGACCCCCGGGAATACGGCCTGATGCAAGTCGATCGTGAGAACCGCGTGATGCGCTTCATCGAAAAGCCCGCCTGGGGCCAGGTGACGACCAGCCTGGCCAATACGGGCATCTACCTGCTGCGGCCAGACGTGATGGCCCTGGTACCCGAGGGCAGGCCCTTCGACTTCGCCAAGGATCTTTTCCCAGCGCTGATGGAACGCGGTGAGGAGATATTTTGCTGTGCCATGGAGGGCTACTGGTGCGACATCGGGGACCTGGGGGCGTATTTGCGCTGCCAGCGGGATATGCTCGAGCGCAAGGTGCAGTGCGCTCTGCCCAATCCTCCACAGGACTGTCAGGGCGTCTATCTTCGGGGAGCCCTGCCCCAGGGGGACTATGATCTGGTGCCGCCGGTGTATATCGGTGAGGAGGTGGAGATCGCCCCCGGTGCCGTGATCGGGCCATTTTCAGTGTTGGACGACGGCTGCGCCATAGGCGAGCGGGCGAAGATACGCGGCAGCGTCCTGCTGCAGAATGTGAGCATATCAAATGGGGCAAGCCTCACGGGGGCGATCGCTTGCCTGGGCGCGTCAGTGCGCAGGAATGCCCAGCTCTTCGAGGGCTGCGCCGTGGGCGAGGGCGCGGTCATCGGCGCGGGCGCCGTGCTGCACCCGGAGGCCGCCATATGGCCACACAAACAAGTCGAGACTGGCGCGGTGGTGCGCGGCCACGTGAAATATGGCAATCAGCCGGCGACGCTATTCGGCGACGGCGGCATCGGCGGGGAGGAAGGAATACCCCTGACTCCCGAGACCTGCGCGGCCCTGGGTGCGGCTGTGGGCAGCGTCAAGAGCTGCAAGAAAGCAGGCGTGGCCTGCGATGGCACCGGCACGGCAAAAGCCCTGTCATTGGCGCTCATGGGGGGGCTGATGTCCACCGGCAGCCACGTATGGAACTTCGGCGACTGTTTTGAGGCGCAGCTATCGTTCTTCACGGCCTTCTGTGGGCTGGGCCTAGGGCTGTATGTCCGCGGCGGGAAGGAGCCCGGCGTGCGCATCTGCGGCGAGGGCGGGCTGCCCGTGCCCCGCTACCTGGAGCGCGAAATCGAAACACGCCTGCGCCGGGGGGATGTCCACCGATGCGCAGAGGACACCTGCAAGGAGATCGCCGACATGAGCTCCATCCGCATGATGTACAGCCGCGAGATAATGAAGCAGGCCCCCGAGGGCCTGGAGGGTGTTTACGCGCACGTGAAGAGCGTCAGCCCGGCTGTGCAGGAGCTACTCGAAGATACCCTTGCGCGCCTGGGCTGCGGGGCGGGTTACGGTCCCCTGCTGGAGCTGGACGAGACCGGCGCGGCGCTCACGGCCGAAGAGGACGGGCAGCGTTTCAGCGCGGAGCGGCTGCTGGCCGTGTGCTGTCAATACGAATTCCAGCAGGGCGGCGACGTCGCCCTGCCCTACGACGCCCCGGAGATGCTCGACGCCCTGGCGACACACGCGGGGCGGAAGACTCTGCGCTACCTCTCCAGCCCGGCGGATCAGAGCGACTCTGCCGCGCGGCGGCTTTCAGCCCGGCAGGTATGGGTGCGCGACGGCCTGTTCCGTGCGGTGAAGCTGCTGGCCATCATGAAAGAAACCAGCTTGTGCATCGCGCAACTCACGGCGCTGCTGCCGCCATTTTATGTGGAAAGCAAGAGCTTCGTCCTCCCCTGCCTGCCCTCCATGCTGCAAAAATTACTGAGTGAACGCGATGGCGATGCCGTGCCCGAATCCGCGCGGGAGGGTATTGTGCTGCGCAAGCAGGGCGGGCGGATACTCATCACGCCGGGTAAGAGCGGCCGGCAGGTGAGCGTATTGGCCGAGGCGGAGAGCATGGAGGCAGCGCAGGAACTGTGCGCGGGAATTGAAAAGATTTTAGACGTTAGACAGTAGATTTTAGATGTTGAACATCAGACAACATGACTTGCGGCTCTATCGTCTAAAGTCTACTGTCTGATATCTAGAAACATTCTCACCCCGGCCTCGTCCGCCTCCCAGCGGAAGGCCCAGCCCAGCTGTGCGGCCAACACGCGACATATGGCAAAGCCGTAGTCCTCCTCGGGGGCATCATCTTTGCCATCGTCTTCTTGAGCCGGAGGCTCCGGCGAGGCCACTGACTCGTTGGGATGGTAGATTAAAGGAATAAGAGGGCTCTGCTGCAGCACGGGGCCCTCGGTGCGCATGCCCAACAGCAGCACATCGCCGATGGGCCGGGTGTTGATGTGCAGATTTCTGCCCTCGGGGGCGCAGCGCAGGCAGCAGGCGAGCATCTCTTCGAGCAGAAACAGCGTTAGGTCCTTTGGCACGCGCACCGTGAAGGAGGACTCCTCGCCGGGACGGTGCACCGCCACGCCGGCATACAGAAACGAACGGCGCAGGCCATTCACCGCCAGGTTGAGCAGCAACATTATATCGGCTTCCTCCGGTTTTCCGGGCAGGCCCTCTCGCTGCATCTCCTCCAGACGAAGCAGGGCGCGGGCATAGGCCACCGTGCCGCGCAGGCGGCTGTTTTTCCGCAGCGACTCTCCGTACCGGGGCAGCTTGCGCATTTCCTTCTCGTTCTCCTGCAGGCCGCCGGCGAGCTCTCCCAGCAGGATCTCGAAAAACGCGCGCTGCGCCTCGGGCAGCCTCGGCGGTTCCGGCACGGGCGCGCGCCGGAATCCCTCGTCCGGCCTGACAATGACCTTGCCTTTCTTTTTCACAAGCTTTACGCTTCGCATTTTGTCTCCCCTTGCGTCATCATCATGCCACTCCTTCATAAATCTCGGCTTGGCTTTCCTATCATAGCACATCCTACGGCGTTTTACAATATTTCTCAACAAGAATGCATGATATTATTTCGAGCTTTGCCCATACTATGAATGCTAAAGAGCAAAGTTGCTTCAAAAAAAGCAACGACAAAAAAGTGTTATAGGAGTGAAACGCATATGCCTACAAGCAAACCCGCCAGTGCCAGCAAAACGGCCAGCAAGAGCAGCGCCGCCAAAACCCTGGCCAAGAGCAGCAGCGCTTCGGCCCGCAATAAGGCCGCCAAGACCCTGGCCAGCGGCAGCAATAGCACACGAAGCACCGCCAGCAGCACGAAGTCCACACCCGCGGCAAAAAGCGGCAGTGCGAAGAAGACCTCTGCTTCTTCCACAGCGAAAAAGCCCACTGCTTCCGCCAAGACCCATGCGGCGAAGACCATGGCCTCCGGCAACACCACAGCCAGCAGCCGCAGCAAGGCCGCCAAGACCCTCGCAAGCGGCCCGCGCAGCACTACCAGCAACACGAAGCCCGCTTCAGGAAGCGGCAGCGCGAAGAAGAGCGCGTCCGCATCCTCCACCACGAAGAAGACCCCGAGCAGCGGCCGCGGCCGCGTGACCGCTCTGGCGTCGCAGAAGGCCTCTCAGGCCGCCATGCGCCAATACAAGATGGAGGCCGCGCAGGAACTGGGCATCAACCTGAACGGCAGCCGCAAGCTCACCCGCCAGCAGGCCGGCCAAATCGGCGGGCGTGTGGTGAAGAAGATGGTCGCGGCCTACGAGAAGGGCAAAAACTGAAAACATCCCATGTGCAGTCAGACAGGCGCCGCAACTCAAGCGGCGTCTGCTTGTTTGTGTGACACCCCCCCAGCAGGGCATCGATGGTCGTCCGTATACACCCTGCCGTGCTGTGTTGCCTGGCAAGCCGCACGGCGATGTCCACCACCGGGCAGCCATCGGCATCAATGAGCTGCTTCCTGGTCATTTGAAAATGCAGTGCTTACGCACGGGCTTGGTCACCTTCCACATGCAGGCCAGTCCCTGCGGAAATACGACATAATCCCCCACGCCGAAACGGATGCTGCCGCCGTCATAACTGACCTCAACTTCACCCTCGATGATCAGGCAGGTCTCCTCGCTGTCGTAGTACCAGTCGAACTCTGACACGCCGCAGGACCAGGTTGGCTGTTTTTGCATGAATTGCTTTTCGGCCTCGGTGGGTTTCATAACGGTGACTTGCATACAGATACCTCCTGAATCAAGATAGCTTATTATACCACAGCAGTAACAAAAAAGCGAGAAAAATGCAAGCCCCAAAGCAAGCTTCGGGGCCCCGCGTTATCGTTGTGTCGTTCAGCCACTATGGTGGGTCGGTCACGGCCTACACCAGCCAAGTGTCTGGTAGCGAGTCCCCATCAGAACCGCCGCCACCGGGACTCACCCAGTCTTCGGGATAATAATCGAGCCCGCCGCCATCGCCATTGTCGCCACCATCAGAGCCGCCGCCGTCGCCCAAGTCGCCTGTGGCGGAGTCGTCGTAGATAGGCCAATCTTCTGGGATTATGCCGTCATAGATTGGGCCGCCGCCCAAGTAGTCAGTGATGTACGAAAAATCCTGCTCGGTTAAGCTTCCCCTTGTCAAAGCGTCTTTGTACTCCATAACTGAATCCATGGTGAAAGCGTCAAAATTGGAAACGTCCAAAGTTTCCACCACCGCGTCGTCGTTTCCTCTCACCGTGACGCGATTGCCCTGTTCGACGTTCGTCACGCTGCCGGAATCCGCTGTTACGTCGATTTTTCCTTCGATTAAGTCGACAACCATGCTGCCACCGTCAAACTTTGCAGTGAAAAACGTGCCGCGAACAATCAGATACGAATTCCCCGCTGTCATGTGCAGACGCCCGTCTTTGTCTTTCTCGTTGATTAGGACAGAGCCTCTGACAAGCTCGAATTTCAGAACGCTGTTTGATATTTCGGTCACGCTTATTTCCGAGTTTTCATTCATTTTGATGATGGAATCCTCGTCGATCTTCAAATAGACAGAG
>Ga0123353_10005410_pt1 | contig 16752 bp, 13 predicted proteins | sample TergutLab28metaG_3_FD_92763 | JGI IMG/M metagenome (GOLD analysis project Ga0123353, IMG submission 92763) | Labiotermes labralis P3 segment gut microbial communities from Petit-Saut dam, French Guiana - Lab288 P3 | ecosystem: Host-associated > Arthropoda: Insects > Digestive system > Gut ...
CATATTTCATGTTTTCACTGCAATACCAGTGCATTGACGCAGGCTGAGCCACATTTGGCGGTGGCCCCTGACCAGTAACCCACATTGTTTTCCCGTTGTTTTTGTCATTGTGTATTTTTTCAGTAAATGATATACTCCTTAACGCATTATCATACGTCAGGGAGAAGACTCCCGCTAATCCCCATTTTTCGGCAGCCCCTGAACAGTAACGTTGGATGCGCGGCGCCGCGGGACGCTTTTACGGCATTTGGAGGAAACAGTGAACGACAGGTCAGAGATACCGGCGGATGAAATCGAAAAGCAAAAAACGATCATGCGGCGAATCCTTGAAGTTTCGCAGGCGCAGTCTGCCGCGCCGCTGGCATATGTCGACACGTACGGCTGCCAGCAAAACGAGGCCGACAGTGAAAAGATCCGCGGGATGCTCCGCGAGATGGGGTACGGGTTTACAGGCGATGAGTTTGAAGCGGACGTAATCGTCATCAACACCTGCGCCATACGTGAAAATGCTGAAAACCGCGTTCTGGGCAATGTGGGCGCGCTGGTACATACAAAAAAAGCGAAGCGGTCCCAGTTGATCGTGTTCTGCGGCTGCCTTGCGGGCGTACCGGATTCCGTCGAAAAGATCCGGCAGTCGTACAGGCATGTCGATCTGGTGTTCTCACCGGATAAATTGTGGCGGTTTCCGGAACTGCTTCACCGCGCCCTTTCCGCTAAAGGCAGGGTGTTCGATACGGACGTCGGGGACGGGATGATTGCGGAGGGACTGCCCTCGCACCGGGACGGCGCGGTTAAAGCATGGCTGCCGATCATGTACGGCTGCAACAATTTTTGTTCGTATTGCATCGTGCCGTATGTCCGCGGACGGGAGCGCAGCCGCTCGCCGGAAGCGATCCTGTACGAGGCGCGGTCGCTGATAGCGGAGGGATATAAGGATATCACCCTGCTTGGACAAAATGTGAATTCATATGACGGCGGGCCGGCATATGATAAAAAAGATAAGGTCGATTTCGCGAACCTTATACGCAGGATCAACGATATCGACGGCGATTTTCTTATTCGGTTCATGACAAGCCACCCGAAGGACGCGTCTGCCGAACTATTCCGGGCGATGGCGGAAAGCGGTAAAGCCGCAAGGCACATCCACCTGCCGTTCCAGGCAGGGAGCGACCGCATCCTGAGACTGATGAACCGGGGATACACTCAGGCAGGGTATCTTGAAAAGGTCGCCGCCGCGCGCGAACTCATGCCCGATATAGTAATAACGAGCGATGTTATAGTAGGATTTCCCGGCGAGACTGACAGGGATTTTGAAGATACGCTGAGGCTCGTAGAGAGGGCGCAATTCGACGCGATGTTTACGTTCATATACTCAAAGCGCCCCGGCACTCCGGCGGCAAAGCTGGAGGATAATTCGACGCGCGAGGAGAAGCAAATCCGGTTCGACAGGCTCATCGAGCTGCAAAACGCGATTTCTGAGGAAACACACACGCGATACATAGGCAACACCGCGCGGGTACTGGTAGACGGGGAGTCCCACGACGAGCGGTATCCGCTCAAGGCGCGCACCAACGGCGGCAGGCTTGTACATCTGCTGGGCGAAGCCGGACTGGTCGGCAGTTTTGCAAACGCGGTGATAACGCACTGCAACTCCTGGTCGCTCTTTGGGAAAATTCGGAATTCGGAATTCGGAATTCGGAATTGATGGATTATACTGCGAGGGTTAGGCGACGTTTTACACAGAACGCTTTTTCACGGTTTGCTGGAGGTGATATCGCGGGATGACTCCAAGAATAAGAATTTTCCGTTCGGCTGAGCTTTTGAGCGAAACGGATGGTATACAGGGAGAAACGCTTCTTCAACATGTCGGCGTCGCCGGGATTTTTTTGGATGCGCAGTGCGGCGGCATGGGCAAATGCGGCAAGTGCCTCATACGACTGGAACCGGACGGCGAGCAGATACCCGCGTGCCGTGTGACGGTCGATGGCGATACCGACATATATCTGCCCGACGAGCTGGCGATGCAAATTGAATATAATGGGGCTGCAGACGGCCAGACCGGAGCAACACCGGCGCCGCTTCGCGGGCGGCTCGGCGCTGCCGCTGATATTGGTACTACGACGGTTGTGGTACACCTGACTGACATTGCGACCGGAAAACGGATCGCGACGGCGAGCGGCGGCAATTATCAGCGTACTTACGGCGCGGACGTTATCAGCCGAATTCAATACTGTGCCGTAAATGGTCACGGGACATTGACGCAGCTCATCCGCGAACAACTCGCGTCGCTAATACATCAGACCTGCACAGTATCCGATGCATGCGCGGATGATATCGGGTATGTTTCCATTGCCGGAAATACAATAATGCAGCACCTGGCTGCCGGATATTCGCCGGTCGGAATTGGACGCGTGCCGTTTACTCCGGTCAGCCTGTTTGGAAACGAGATTCCGGCATGGGAAGGTCTGCCCGTCTCCAAGTCCGCGACAGTTTATTTTACGCCCGCTGTATCATCGTTTGTCGGGGGCGATATAACGGCAGGGCTGCTGGCCGCCGGATTTGAGGATATGGAAGGTCCCGCCGTCTACCTGGATATAGGCACGAACGGCGAGATAGTGATAAAATCCGGTGATGTATATTACTGCTGCGCCGCCGCCGCAGGACCGGCGTTCGAGGGCGCGGAGATTACAATGGGTATGGCGGCAGTCAGCGGCGCCATTTATCATGTCAAGTGGGAGGGTATGCTTAAAACGGCAGTCATCGGTGATGGAACGCCGAGCGGGATATGCGGATCGGGGCTTATAGACGCGCTTGCCGTCTTGCTGGAAACAGGCGCCGTCGACGAAACCGGACGGCTGTTGGGCGCCGATGAAATAAGCCATGAGATTGCCGCGCACATAAGCAGGAAAGACGGAAAAAAAGTCTTTCAGTTTACCGAAAACGAAGACGGCGTTCACATATCGGAGACGGACATCAGGAAACTGCAACTTGCCAAAGCGGCTATAGCAGCCGGGATACAGGCGCTGCTCAACTACGCTGATATCAAAGCGGAGCAGGTCAAATCGTTCGTCCTTGCAGGCAGTTTCGGCAGCGTTCTGGATAAGTTCAGCGCAGCGCGTATCGGACTATTCCCGGAAGCGTTCTTATCAGTTACGCAGGTTTCAGGCAACACCGCAGGAGAGGGCGCGGCGCTCGCGCTATGCACCCGGGCGGCGTGTACCGGGCTTGAGGACATACGCAGGCGCTGCGAATACATTGAACTCTCAACGAATCCGGTGTTTATTAAACAGTTTGTGGAACAAATGATGTTTTGACCTCAAAGAAAAGCTGACGGAAACATAATCGGATTTCCGTCAGCCGCTATTTTATCATACGCCTGGGGGAAGACTCCCGCCTCCAAGCGAAGCGAGTTGGATACTACACTGCAAGTATTTGAATCGCGCCGTTTACGGCAGTCAAGCCGACCTGTTTTACGGGACGGGCAAAATTTGATATCATTTCGGCGGCGATCCGGTCTTCAATCTCTTTTTGGATCAGGCGGCGGAGGTTCCTCGCGCCGTATGCCTGCGAGTAGGACTTCTCCGTCAGGTAGTCAACAACGCTCTCATCGTAGCTCAGTTCAATCGGCTTTTCAGCCATTGAATCGTGCAGTTCGTCGAGCATCAGCCGGGCGATCGTTTTAAAGTTATCCTCTGAAAGGTAGTTGAAGAAAACGATTTCGTCGACGCGGTTTATAAACTCAGGCCGCAGGAAGTCCTTGAGGGCCTTTTCGGCCTTCTCTTTACCCTGCTCATTTACCGTGCGGTTAAAACCGACCGCGCCGTCTTTTTTATCGCTGCCCGCGTTTGTAGTCATAATTATTACAGTATTTTCAAAATTGATCATCCTGCCGTGCGCGTCGGTGATCCTGCCGTCGTCGAGAATCTGGAGAAGGATATTCATGACGTCCGGGTGCGCTTTTTCAATTTCGTCAAACAGCACTACACTATATGGCTTGCGGCGGATCTTTTCGGTGAGCTGCCCCGCCTCGTCATAACCGACATAGCCCGGCGGCGAGCCGATAATACGTGATACCGCGTGTTTTTCCATGAACTCCGACATATCCAGCCGTATCAGCGATTCCGGTGAATCGAAGAGATCCGAGGCGAGCCGTTTTACCAGTTCTGTCTTGCCAACGCCGGTCGAGCCGATAAATATAAACGATACTGGTTTGCGTTTTGCCGAAATGCCGACGCGGTTGCGTCTGATAGCGGCGCATACGTTGTCGACAGCGTCGTTCTGACCAATGATATGTATTTTCAGGCGCTTGTCAAGTTCGGACAGGCGCCTGAACTCGTCCTCGCGAATACTCGACGCCGGGATTTTAGTCCAGAGCTCGATGACGCGCGCCAGATTGTCAAGCGTAAGCTCCGGCGCACCGGCGTCTTCAAGCTCTTCAAGCTCATTTGAAAGCCGCAGGTCGAGGCTGCGAATCTCAGCCAGCCGTGCGTAGTCGCTGCCGTTCGGCGCGGAAAGTATCATCTCGCGCTCTTTTTGCAAGTCTGCTTTTTCCTTGCTGATGGTATCTTTCCGCATGATCATCTCGCTTTTGAGATTCATATCGGAACAAGCTTCGTCAATCAGGTCGATTGCCTTATCCGGCAGGAACCTGTCGGAAATATAACGCTCCGACAGGATAACCGCTTGTCTTGCCATCTCGTCGGGTATGGCAACACCGTGGAAAGACTCATAATAATGCTTGATCCCCATGATTATATCAATAGATTCGCTGATCGAAGGCTCCGAGACGATGACCGGCTGGAACCGGCGTTCAAGCGCAGCGTCCTTTTCGATATGTTTTCTGTACTCGGTAAAAGTTGTCGCGCCGATAACCTGTATCTCCCCGCGTGACAGGGCGGGTTTGAGTATATTGGCGGCATTCATCGAACCCTCGGCGTCGCCGGCGCCAACGAGGCTGTGAACCTCGTCAATGACCAGTATGACGTTGCCGTGGTTTCTTATTTCTTCGACGAGCCCTTTCATGCGGCTTTCGAACTGGCCGCGAAACTGCGTCCCGGCGACCAGCGCCGTCAGGTCGAGCAGGAAAACCTCCTTATCGCGCAGCTTATACGGCACATTATTTTCGAATATGCGCTGGGCGAGACCTTCGGCTATCGCCGTTTTGCCTACGCCCGGCTCGCCGATTAGACATGGGTTATTTTTTTGCCTGCGGTTGAGAATCTGCACGACGCGCTCAGTTTCAGTCGCGCGGCCTACAATTCTGTCAAGCTTGCCGTCGGAGGCCTTGCGTGACAGCGATATACAGTAATTCTCCAGGTATTTGCGTTTCTTACCGCCGGGTCCGCTTGGTTCCTTCTCCTTTGGTTCGCGATTTGGTCTGGGAAAATCCCGCGGCGGGGTGTCGTCCGGCCCGCCGAACAGCCTGCTGAGAAACGGAAAGGTAGCCGTCTTGCCGTCGTCCGTGTTTTCCTCCGGCTCGGCGATCGACTCTATGCTGCCCATAGCCTCCATCATTTCGTCGGTCAGACTTTCCAGGTCCTCGTCTGTTAAACCCATTCTTTTTATTATATCCTCCACTGGTTTAATATTCATTTCACGCGCACATTTCAGGCATATCCCTTCGTTCGAAGACTGTCCGTTTTCGATTCTCGTAATGAAAATCACGGCTGCATTTTTCTTACATCTGGCACAAATAGTCGGTCGCATTTATTTTCCTTCCTTTTGAGGAGCTTGCTGACCCCTCGGCCAATCGTTACCTTCGTCCCTTATCAGTTAACGGTTAACAATTAACTAGCCGCTCGTCTTCCTGTTTTTCATTACTTTAATATATGTATTCACATAGCTTGCCAACGCTATAAACATCAGGGCTATTGCGCCGGTAATCAGCCATGTCGTGACTTCATGCGGGATGTTTCTAAATAGCATAATCGTTACGCAAACAAGAAAGAATATAACTGTAGATGCTTTGCCGATCAGGTTCGATGCTGGTATTTCCACGTGAGCGACTTTATGAACCACAAATCCGCCGATCGCCATTAATATTTCCTTGATGCCCGCGATGAGTACCGCCCAAATAGGGATAAGCCCGTCTATCGTGATACAAACCATAACTGATATTGTCATCAATTTATCGCCAAGAGGGTCGAGGAACTTGCCAAGATTTGTTGAAGCCATATACCTTCGCGCCAGAAAGCCATCGAGGAAATCGCTGAAGGTCGCCAGAGCATAGACGGATACGGCATAAATTTTGATATCGCGCTCGTCGGAAAAATACGCAATAATGAAAATAGGTACGAGGCAGATACGAAATATAGAAATTGTATTGGGAACAACCTTCACCCGCGCCACGCCCCTCCTTGGTAAGTGTAGAATATAAGTTGCAAAATGTAAAGTGTAAAGTGTAAATACTATATGCCAAGCATGTTTGCTATGAGATTATTGTTGACGAAATAGTTGAGCACTGTTGTATCCTCAAGCGTCGGCAGCGCCAGCAGACCAAAATACCTGACGATAGTCGCCAGTGTCAAAACAATGAGAAACCCCTTGGCGAGACCGAATGCAATCCCTGCAAAAATATCGACAAGTTTAAGCCCCGGCAGAGAAAAGACAAAGCTGATCAGGTTTCCGACGACTGCGAATATAATCGCCAGCAACAAAAAGGCTATCCCAAAAAGAGCGACGAAAGCCAAAACAGAAGACAGTCTTTCTGATACAAAATCCGTGAGCATAGCCTTAGTATCATTTTCCGACGCATTCTCCGCGATACTTATAGCGGCGGCTTTCGGCAGGCCGATATTTCGCAGCGCGGTATACACGGTTTTAAACTCTTCGGTATCGTTTTCGTGATCGACAGGTTCGTACTCCACCACCAACACTAAATCATCGCCGTCCTCATCATCACCAATCATTTTATTAATGGTTGAGTCAACGACGCCGCCTACGAAAGGAGACAATACGTCGGTGACTTCTTCCGAGTATGCCGAAGCCACAATGTTCGCAATGATCAGCGCTACAATCAGGGTAACGACGCCGAAAACACCGCGGATAAGTCCGTTTCTGTATCCGCGCCAGCCACAAAACAAAATTATAGCTATGACAGCAAAATCAATAGCGAGAGTGGTCAATTATTGTTTGCTCCTTTCGGCGCTTCTGATAACTACAGCTAAATGTTCTCCAGTTGCCAGCGCTGCTCCGTCTCCAAGCATAAGGACCCGGTTTGCCCCCAGCAAGGATGTGCGTACGCCGGCAGACGGCAGTTCATTGAGATTCGCGTTATAAAAGCTGAACCCGTCATTGCGCAGGACGGCTAAGTAACCGCCGCCGGAAGTCACGGAAATAAGCTCCCGGTCAGTGGTAAGTTCTCCCAGCAACGTTCCGTCGGCTCCAAGCGTCACGAGCTGTCCGCGGAAACCTACGCCATAGTCAAGCAGGTGCAGTGAATAAAAATCATCGTTAAAAGCATAAGCGCCGAGCCGCCTGCCGGAAAAATAGTGTAATTCACGGCTTTTTCCACTTTTATCGACAGAAAAAAACGAGTTCGTCGATACTGCGACAAGTTCGCCGTCTGGCGGATACCAAATATCAAGTATCAATTCGCCGGGAAGATCAAACGTGCTATCGGCGGTTTCGCTGCTCAGACCATTATAGAACGTGATCCTGCTGCTCTCGTCAGTAAGGTTTAAAACCGCTAAACTCTTATTGTCGGGCGACAACGCCGCCGACAGGACATATCCGCTCGACAGAGAGACGCTGTACACCGCGTTCCCTTTATCGTTATATACAGTTACAACGCCTTTGAAGCCTCCGACCCCTTGCGTACACACGCAAAACCAGCCGTTACGGTTAATTGAAGCCGATAGGATCGCGTTATCCGCTGCGACAGACTTGACGATTTTGCTGTCTTTTAATACACGAACAGCCGTCCCTCCGATATCGAATACGATAGCATGCCCGTTTATCGCGTTTATCGCGGGATGGGACATGCGAAACGGATCGCGCAGCGTCTCATTGCCGCCGATATTCAGAACTTGTACGCCAAGCGTACCGGCGGACGCAAGCGAACCGCCCAAGTCCGCGAAAACCCTGTCCCGCCCAACATCAAAGATGTATTCGTCAGCCATCTCGACCGGCTCGCTGCCGGAGAACAGATCAGAAAGCCATGTCAGACTTAAATCACGTCCCGATACAAGCGTTATGGCGATGTAGGTCAGCGCCGCGAGCGACAAGAGCGAACTTATTATTCCTATTAACCTGCGCTTTTTCCTCTTGGGCTTTTCTTCGCCGGTCATAGACTGCTCTCCTGAACTTGCGTATAATAACGCGTCTCGATTTGAAACGAGCTCACCGCTTCAATCGCAGTGCAAAATTATATCACGAATGTTAATAAAAAGAAATAAAAATTACATGAACATTTTCCCGAGTAACATTTTCCGTGTAATTGTTCAGGGGCCACCGCCAAATGTGGCTCAGCCTGCGTCAATGCACGAGTACTGCGGTGTAAACTTGTAATACAGGCCAAAACTTGTGTGCAGAACTCCGGCTAATCCCCATTTTTCGGCAGCCCCTGAACTGTAAACATTTTCCCGATTTCGCCATCATACCATATCCCCGTCATGTATAAACCGCCGCCGGGTACGGTCGGACCGGTTAGACGCCGGTCTTTTTGCTCAAGCAATGATGGCAGATCATCGGGTGATATCTTGCCCTCCGACACATAAATCAAAGTTCCTGCCATTGCCCTGGCCATATTGTATAAAAACCCGTCCGCGCAGACACGCAGTTCAATGACGCTTCCCACTTCACATATCTCATACCAGTGAACGGTTCTGACCGTAGTTTTTGTAACGGTACCAACCGAGCGCACGGACGCAAAGTCATGCGTACCGACGAAATGCTTTGCCGCTCTGCGCATAGCGCCGACGTCAAGCTTCTGCGGGTAGAAATACGCCCTGTGCGCATAAAACGGGTCGCGGATCCGGGAATTAAATATCCTGTATGTATATTCCTTCTTAATGCATGACAGATTCGCGTCAAAACTGTCGGGAGCATAAACCGCCTGCTGTACTGCGATATCTGACGGCAGCAGGGAATTTACGGCAAGCGGCAGCCGGTCGGGCGGTATACCGGAAGACGTCCGGAAATTAAAGCAATATCGCTCGGCATGAACACCCGCATCAGTCCTGCCGCAGCCATTTACTCTTACGGAATGCCCGCAGATCCGGGAAAGCGCCGTTTCAAGCGTCCCGGCAACAGTCGCTTCAGACTTCTGGACCTGCCAACCATGATATAGCGCCCCATCAAACATCAAACGCACAGCGACGTTTTGCATAAAAACAACCAACCCTTCTAACGGGGGAAATTCGGAATTCGGAATTCTGAATTATGACCGTACGAACAGCATTCCGCATCCAACTCGCATCGTTCGGGGGGAATTCGGAATTCGGAATTATAACCGTAAGAACAGCATTCCGCATCCAACTCGCATCGCCTCGGGGAATCAGGCGTATGATAAACAGTTCCCCCATTGTGTGCGCCCATTTCTACACTCCGCTTATTCTTCCCAGCAGAACTACCGCAGCAATAGTTGCGGCGCCAAAAAGCAAGGCTATATAGTCCCTTCCGGCTGTTTTCAGCACCTTCATTCTTGTTCTGCCCTCACCGCCGTGGTAACAACGGCTTTCCATCGCGGTGGCAAGCTCGTCGGCACGGCGGAAAGCGCTTATAAACAGCGGGATGATCAGCGGCAAAATGGCTTTTGCCCTTTTTATAAGGCCGCCGGTCTCGAAATCCGCGCCCCGCGCTTTTTGAGCGCTCATTATCTTGTCCGTTTCATCAATAAGCGTTGGGATGAACCGGAGCGCTATGCTCATCATCATCGCCAGCTCATGAATCGGCAGCCTGATTTTTTTCAAAGGGCTGAGCATACGCTCCAGCCCGTCGGTCAGGGCTATCGGAGACGTCGTATATGTCAGCAGGAACGAGCCAACAATAAGCATTATAAGCCGCGCCGCCATGAACACAGCATAGAGCAGACCTTCACGCGTTATAATAATGAAATAAAACTCCAAAACCACGGTTTCGCCGCGAATAAAAAATATGTTCAAACACACCGCGAATATAATTACAATTAAAACCGGGCGGAGTCCGCGCAGAACAGATTTCGGTTTGATTTTTGACAGGGATATGCACGTGAGCAGCAAGATCAGCATCAGAGCATACGCAAAAAAACCTTTCATCAAAAACAGAGCGGTGACATATACGATCGTGAGGATAAGCTTTACACGGGGGTCGAGCCTGTGGACAATCGTGTTTCCGGGAAAATACTGCCCAAGAGTAATATCCTTAAGCATGACCGCCACCCCCCGTCCCCTCAATTCCGCATTCCCCGCCAGTCCCCGTCCCCTTAATTCCGCATTCCGCATTCCGCATTCCGAATTCCCCACGCAACCCGCCAAGGGCTTGCCTGAGCTGCGCAATTGTGTAAATATCCCGCCTGAGCGGAAGCCCCAAAGTGCGCAGGCGCGCGGCGACCAGGGTCACCTTCGGCGCTGTCAGCCCCAGCGACGCAAGCTCTTCATTTTTTGAAAACACTTGCGCCGGTGTACCCTCCATAGCGACGCTCCCGTTTTCAAACAGGACAATGCGCTCGACAGTGCGCGAAATCTCTTCCATATTGTGCGTAACCATGATGACGGTAGCGTTATGCGCGCGCTTATAATTCATGATATTCCCTACGATCTCGTCGCGTCCACGCGGGTCAAGGCCTGCGGTCGGCTCGTCAAGTATCAGAACCTCCGGGCGCATCGCTATGACGCCGGCAATCGCGGCGCGGCGTTTCTGCCCGCCGGACAGCTCAAACGGCGACTTCTCCAACAAAGACTCGCCCAGCCCGACAAAACCCGCCGCCTCATAGACGCGCTCGCGCACATCCGAAGCCGACAGCCCCATGTTTTTTGGCCCGAAAGCTATATCATCCAGTACCGTCGCCTCAAAAAGCTGGTATTCCGGATACTGGAATACCAGCCCGACCTTAAACCGGGCCTTTCGCGCATAATCCTTCGACTCATGGATATCGCGGCCGTCGAAAAAAACGCTCCCGGACGTTGGCTTTAAAAGACCGTTCAAATGCTGGATGAACGTCGATTTCCCGGAACCTGTAGCCCCGATAATACCGAGATATTCACCCTTTTCCGCCGTAAAATCAATGTCATGGATAGCGACACGCTCAAACGGCGTACCGGCGCTATACACATGTGTCAGCTTCTTAGTTTTAATAAGCGCCAATGGTCACGCTTCCTTCTATAAAAATAATCAGATTCACAAACTCATACTGCCATACACGTATTATTGCGAGGTCATCTCGTTACCGCTGCGAAAATCGCGTCCGCGCATTCGTCGACTGTCAGCGCGTCAAGCGGCAGGTCAAAGCCGTCGCTTTTCAAATCGTGCAGCAACGCGGCAGTCTCAGGGACATCGAGTCCCGCCCCGCGCAGCGCCTCTACATCCAGAAACACTTCGCGCGGCGCACCGTCCATAATTATATCGCCGTCCGACATGACGACGATCCTGTCGGCGTATACAGCCTCATCCATGTGATGCGTTATAAGCATGACCGTAACGCCCCGGTTGTCGCGCAGGTCGCGGATCACCTTGATAATACTATCCCTGCCCCGGGGGTCGAGCATAGCGGTCGGCTCATCGAAAACGACGCATTCCGGCCCCATTGCCAGAACGCCCGCGATTGCAACGCGCTGTTTCTGCCCGCCAGACAGCAGATGCGGGGCATGCTCGCGGTAGTCATACATGCCTACGATTTTCAGCGCCTCGTCCACGCGCCGGCGAATTTCATCAGGCGGATATCCGAGATTTTCCGGCGCAAACGCAACATCCTCCTCGACGACGGTCGCGACGATTTGATTGTCGGGATTCTGGAAAACCATGCCGACGCGCCGGCGGATTTCTATCATAAGACTCTCATCAGCGGTGTCGGCGCCGCCTACGAGGACGCGCCCGCCCATAGGAAGCAAAATGGCGTTAAAATGCTTGGCAAGCGTAGACTTGCCGGAGCCGTTATGCCCGATTATAGCAACGAATGTGCCTCTTTCGACCTCAAGATCAAGCCCGTGCAAGACCGTCTTCAGAGTCAAATCGTCCGATGAGGCATAAGAAAACTCAAGTTTTTCAGCTTTAATAATACTGTCCATAATAAATCATCTCACTAAACGTGAGGCTTCGCCCCACAACCCATCGGTCTTTTGTTTGCGTTACGCTGGAGTAAGCTGACTAAGTCGTCGGGACGTGCTGTGTCCATCTGCATGTTGCGCCGCACGGTAGCGCAAGTCCGCTTGACGTTACCGGAAGCCCGATCTCGCGGCTCTCGGCGAACCCGCCGGGGAGCGACTGTGCTATATACGTCAATGTCGAAGGTGACAATCCGGTCGTGTATGAATTGATCAGTACAAACAGCGGGTCGTCGCTTAATACGCCGGCGCACAGCCTTATAAATTCAAACAGCCTGTCCTCAAGCTTCCAGACTTCGCCGGACGGCCCTCTGCCATAGGACGGAGGGTCCATAATAAGAGCGTCATATCTGCGCCCGCGGCGAATCTCGCGCGCAATGAAACCGGCGCAGTCGTCCATGATCCAGCGAATTGGTTTGTCAACAAGCCAGGAAGCTTTTGCGTTCTCCTTCGCGCGTAAAACCATACCGCGCGCTGCGTCCACATGGCATACGTTCGCGCCCGCAGCCGCGGCGGCCAGCGTCGCCCCGCCCGTATACGCAAATAAGTTCAGCACGCTTATCTCACGTCCGGCGGCGCGTATATTCCCGGCGATGTATTCCCAATTCACAGCCTGCTCCGGGAAAAGCCCTGTGTGCTTAAAATTCATCAGACTGACGTAAAACTTCAGTTCGCCGTAACCGATCCGCCATTTCTCAGGTACGCCGCCATTGTGCCAACGCCCGCCGCCGGATGAGGATCTTTCATAACGCGCGTCCGGTATTTCCCATCCGGGATGCTCCCTCGGCGTACGCCAAATCACCTGCGGATCCGGTCGAACGACCATATACTTCCCCCACCGCTCCAACCTTTCGCCGCCGGAACAGTCAATGAGTTCATAATCGGCCCATTTGTCGGCAATCCACATACAAAAGTCCCCTGAACAGAGATTTAAAATCAAGCGTCACTGTTCAGGGGCTGCCGAAAAATGGGGATTAGCCGGAGTCCTGCACACAAGTTTTGACCTATGTTTCAGGTTTTCACCGCAGTACTCGTGCATTGACGCAGGCTGAGCCACATTTGGCGGCGGCTCCTGAACAGTGACAACCAAGCAATTATAACAAGCCGGCGTCGCAAAGTCAAATTTGATCCGAATCCCCCACCTACGCTTCGCTTAGAGGCGGGAGTCTTCTCCCAGGCGTATGATAAAAAAAGTGCGGAAACGCTAAGAAAACGCCGGTTTTTTACGATAATATATATAATGGGACCAATAAGCTTATTATCGGTCCCGGATGGCGGCACGGACCGGATTGGGGATTTCAGGGCGGCGCAACCCTGTATGGCAGGATGCCAAATGCACTTAGTTAAGGAGGGAACCTTATGCGCATTCAATCTGTTACAGAAGTCAACACAAATCAACAACAAAACCCATATATTCCCAAAAAGACCGACTCAGCGACGATCGGCAAAAACGCTTCGTTTGGCTCATTTAAAGATTGCCTTAAACCATATGTTCAGGATTCTAAAGTACATACAGTTACTCACAAAGCTGAATTGACGGCAGCAGGCGCCCTTATGAGTTGTTTTATACCGCAGAGGGCAACATTGAGACCGAAGCCGGAGATGAAGCAAAAAATACGCGTTTACACGTCCCCGCCGGATTTGTAATTTGTAATGCAAAACCTGTGACGCCAATTGAAAAGCCGGTTCAATCAATTCTTCCCCGAATGATTGAACCGGTTTTACTAACGTGAGGCTTCGCCCCACAACCCATCGGGCTTTTTCCCGTCTTGTACGCTATGTCGGGCGGCATGAATCCGCCCTGCGTACAAGGCGAAAAAAACCCTCCGCCGCTTCGCGGCGCACCGCGCGTTCGCGCGGTGATAGTCCGCTTACAATAACTTGTTTTTTGTTTACGTCGCGCGGGTGCAAGCGGACTAACGTGCAGCGCAAACAGGATAATCCGTATCGGCGTCCAAAGTGGCATAGGCGTTTAAATCCATCCCTGCGCGGACGCCGGCGAGGTACTCGTAGTAACCCTGACAGCCGATCATCGCCGCGTTGTCCCCACAAAGCTTCAGCGGAGGGATGAACAGCGTCCGCCCTTCTGATTCCGCCGCTTTTAAGAAGTCCGCGCGGATACGCGAATTTGCGGCAACGCCACCTGCAAGCGCTATTTTATCACGCCCGAACTCAGCAGCCGCAGCCATGACGCGCGGCACGAGAATATCACTCACGGCCGCCGCGAATGACGCCGCAAGCGACGCGCTGTCGAGAGATTCACCCTTCTGCCCGGCATTGTGTACAATGTTGACCACGGCAGTTTTCAGTCCGGAAAACGACATGTCATACGGGGAGCCCTCGATAACCGGGCGCGGCAAAGCGAAAAGCGAATCATTACCGTCCTGCGCCAGCTTGTCAAGAGCCGGCCCTCCGGGATATCCCAGACCAAGCACACGCGCGGTCTTGTCGAAGCATTCGCCGGCTGCATCGTCACGGGAACGTCCGATTATCCGGATATCCGTATAACCGCGCACGTCGGCGATAAGGCTGTTTCCGCCCGACACAATGATGCACAGAAAGGGCGGCGACAGCTCCGGATAAGCTATGTAATTTGCGGCGACGTGGCCTCTGATATGATGTACCGGGACGAGCGGCACATCAAGCGCCAGCGCCAGGCCTTTGGCGAAATTGACGCCGACAAGCAGCGCGCCGATAAGCCCCGGCGCATATGTCACGGCGACGGCGTCGATATCGCTCCTGTCGATGCCGGCGTTTTTAATCGCCATTTCGGCAAGCCGCCCGATAACGGCGACATGGTTGCGCGACGCAATTTCAGGCACGACGCCGCCGTACAGGGCATGCATGTCAGCCTGCGAAAAAAGCTCGCTTGACAGCACATCGCGCCCGTCACGCGTAACAGCGACCGCCGTCTCGTCGCATGATGTCTCAAATGATAGGATGATCATAAGGATTGGCCTCTAATCCAACAAATTTTGATTGAAAAAAACCATTTTCGTTTTTAGCTGCTACATTGTATATGAACATGTACTCATTTGCAATGGAAATAATCGCAAAAGGATGAAGAAACCGGGTGCGCCGATGCCTTTGCCGGCGCTGCCCGGTTTCCACGTGATACAGTTTATGCTGATATGCACAGTGCATCATCAAAATGCTGAAGGTACCAATACTGCGCTCGTTCCCGGACGAAGGGTCGAGCCAGTGCGGAATGTCAGGGACTTTGCTTAATGCTGACGCTATTTGATATGGAAGCGCGGAGTCTGGTGTGGTTTCGTCTATACTATCCTCAGTACGATGCTGGTGGTTACGCCGTTGGGCGCCGTGGCAGTGAGGACTACTGTTCCGGTCTTATTGAAGATAGTGACCGAGTCGTCATCATTCACTTTGGCAAATGTCGTGTTACTGATTGTCCAGACAATACCATCGGGGATGGCATCAGGATTCAGGATTACGCCGAACTTATAGGTCGCGCCGCGCATAACAGTTGCAGCAATCGGCGCGTTTACAGCGATCGACGTTATAATTGCGCTGCCATACATGACGAAGTTTGAGCCGAGCTCGCCGCAGATCGGGCAGCGGTTTGGACGCAGCATGACTACCTCGCCGCAAGTCGGGCAGCGGTAGACAACATGGTATGCGCTGAAGAGGTAGTCCAGGTCAGCCAGGTTATCCAGCACATCGGCGAAGTTGCCTGCGTGTATTTCCTCGGCGCGCATCGCGAAATTGAAGATGCGCCGGGCGGCCGTCATGCCCTCCGCTTCTGCTGTTGCTATAAAGTCCGGATACATTACTGTGTATTCATAAGTTTCTCCGTCAAAGGACGCTTTGAGATTCTCCGCCGTCGTACCGACTACAGGCGTCTCCGCCGTGGGCCGCACTGTTGCGCCCATGCCCTGCAGGATCGCCCACTCGTCGTCGGCATGCTTTGCCTCGGCGTCACTGGTCGCCTCAAACAGGCGGGCTATCGACGGATATCCATCAGCCAGGGCCTTTTCCGCGAAGGCGCTGTACGCTGCGCTGGCGTTGGTTTCGCCCTGCACCGATGCGTACAGGTTGAAATATGTCTCGTTGTACATCGCGAAGTTGGCGCCAAGCTCGCCGCAGATCGGGCAGCGGTTCGGACGCGACGTTTCGATCTCGCCACAGACCGGGCAACGGTAAACAACGGCGTATTTGCCGTTGATGTATGCCGCGTCGGAAAGGTTTGCCAGCACGTCGGCATAGTTGCCCGCGTGAACTTGCTCGGCGCGCATCGCGAGATTGAAGATGCGCCGGGCGTCCGCCATGCCTTCCGCTTCCGCCGTCGTGATAAAGCCCGGATACATCACCGTGTATTCATAAGTCTCGCCGTCAAAGGCTTCCTTGAGATTCTCCGCCGTCGTACCGACTACCGGCGTCTCCGCTGCGGGCCGCACAGTCGCGCCCATGCCCTGCAGGATCGCCCACTCGTCGTTGGCGTGCTTAGCCTCTGCGTCGCCGGTCGCCACAAACAGGCGGGCAACAGCCAGGTATC
>Ga0123353_10005411_pt1 | contig 16752 bp, 11 predicted proteins | sample TergutLab28metaG_3_FD_92763 | JGI IMG/M metagenome (GOLD analysis project Ga0123353, IMG submission 92763) | Labiotermes labralis P3 segment gut microbial communities from Petit-Saut dam, French Guiana - Lab288 P3 | ecosystem: Host-associated > Arthropoda: Insects > Digestive system > Gut ...
CCAGCATCTCTCTGATAAGGGCGAATCGAAAATCTCTGTTGACAATGGCCAGGTCTAACAGGTAGAAAAATGGCTTTTTTTGTCCACTTCATGTTCGATGGGTGGCTGTGTAGCCATTGGCCATCCTATCTGCATTATCATCATGCCCCATTTGACGGTTATAGTCCGCCACAATTGCCGGCTTTATCGCGTTCCCGTGTTCATTGCGATAATTGTCTTCTTTGGGTGGATCGTGAATGTTTGTCAGGAGGTACACGTCTCTCTTGACCCTCCACACCACAGATGTCAAGTTAACCCTGGTCCTTACTCGAATGTCACCACGTTGCAGTCTGAGTGTCTGGGTTTGAGGTCCTTGGACAGGCCCTTTCTATGTAGCCTCACTGTCCCACAACAGGAAATTTTTTTTCTGGGCCAAGTCGTCAAACAGGTCAGGGGAGGAAAAGAAGTTGTCCACGTACAGTGTATGGCCAAATCCTTCTACCATCTTCTACGCAGACATTTCCGCTTGTCACCTCACGTTGGAGAAAAGGTCCGTCGGAAAAATTGTCTAAGAACTGGTGGTAGCAGCAATTCGTTTCCACAGCCAGTAAAATAATTTTCGCGAAGAACGCAAATTGGAGCGGTCTCTCTCGTTATGTTTGCACCTTCACTGCTTTTCCCGTTGCGGGCCCCAATAAAGGTGTGCAATACACGCCTTCGTAGGTTTCAGGGGGCAGTGTCCACTGAGAGGGTTGTGGCTGTTGACTTGCCACAATACCAACTTCATCCTCATATTCAGAGCTGCTGACGGAAAAATCTGGGCTTGGAGGCTGTGAAATGGAAGACTGTCGTGAAGGTGGGCGTGGCTCCTCATCATCCCCCATGTCAGATGCGTAATATTTTTCCTCGTCGCTATTCGAATCTGTTACAGTTTCTCGTATTTGATTCTGATACAGCAGACGAGCCCGTTTCGCACGAGACACCTCACCACACTGCATTCTGAGGAAAACTGCAGCGCAACTAATGCGTCGAACAGCAAAATCTCAACTGACAGAAGTCGAACATGTGGAAGGTACTTGGAGGAAATGTTTCTTTCCCACACCTAAGAATCATTACTCAGCTTCCTGTTAGTAATACCATAATGTTTAATGACCTAAACATTCCATTCCATTGACTAAATTCAAGACTCAAATAACTGCGCAGTAGGCTTTCAAGACCTATGACACGCATTCATGGCTGATTAGGATTTCAGTAGCTAAGTGTTTACACACAAATGACACAGGACGCCTTGCACGATTGATTGAGGGTTGAGACATTGTGCAGACAATAAAAAGAGAGGGCTGTCAGCGTTGCCAAACGTAGCTTACCAAATTAGTACAGGTTAAAATTGCTGGCATTATTAAAAGCCCAACCATATTCTCCACATTAGCAGGGTAAGGGTTTCACAAATTTCTCTCTTCATGTCTGTATTTCTGGAGATTTTAGAACTACATGAGTGGCATTCTACTTCTCACAACTTAGGCTAAATTTTACTCTCTCCACTCTACTCCCACACGATACGAAAAGTAACATGTGAATTGTATTTCTCGATATTAGTGTGAGAAGTGTTATTACTCCGTTATTTATACATGCATTGATTTTTACTGCACACTCGTACTTTGGTGGAGAGCTGTATGTAGGACGCGGGTATTGCGCTCCGATGTGTTTTTCTTGCCATGGCTTAACAGCTCTTAGTGGGCCAGGGCCTCCTTTTTATCGAGGCTTCGCAATCACACTCGGACACACCACACACGGTAGGACTCCTCTGGACGAGTGATCGGTCCGACGCAGAGACCTTTACCTGACAACACACAACACTCATAAGAGGCAGACATCCATGTCTCTTGGCGGGATTCGAAGCCGCAATCCCAAAAACCGAGCGGTTGCAGACGCTGGCCTTAGACCACGTGGCCACTGGGATCGGCGTAATTAAACAATAATATAATGCAACTGATGGAGGTTTGCTTTTTCGTGTTTCGATCGTCCAGTAACACCACCAAGGTATATGATTGTATAGTCAGGGGGCAAAGGGTTCGAAACTTGGCTCATTTGACTGGCAGTTATTCCTCCCCCCACCTCCTCCCTCACTTTCGATGTACCATTCACGATCACCACAATTAAACACGTTATGCAGTGGCTAGGTTTCCTTACTATGTAGTGGGATGTGCCGGTTTTGAATCTTTATGCTGACATTATACGGATATTACTGCTGGAACTACGAAGGATGTTCAGAAAGTTGTCGGAATGCGCGCGCAACCTCAATTTAAGTCCTGTTATGGGCGTGGTTTCCTAGACTGGATCTTGTGACGGTTTAGTCCGAACATATTTCGTTGTCGAGTAAAGACAGTTATTATCTGATTTAAAGAAACTGATAACGGGCAATTTATTTAAACATCGTCAAGATAAACACTGAATAAACATTTTTACCGGGCCGTTTTATGGTGCTTGCGAGGTGGAGTGTGAAAGAAATGACAGGGAATTTGGCGGGAACACAGCAAGCTACTTAAGCACGACAGTGTCCGGTAGCAGCCAGTAGTTCCACAGCCTCGCTCCAGCAGATACGTCATTCCGGGAACTTCTTGAACAGACCCCGTTCAGTTGATAAAGAGCTTTGAAACGAACAAATAAACAGATTATCATAATCTCACCTATTTCGATGTTAAATGAGGCTTATAGCATTTTCTGCACTGTCCTCCGTTTCGATTTTTGGAATTGTTGAGTGTTTACGTGTTGCTCATAGTGACATGTGATTTATTTCGAAATTTTGCTGCTTTTTCAGGTGATCAAGAAATTCCTTGTTCTTGTGGAATCCAGCTTTCCAAAATTGTCTTGGGGTTGACCTGCGAATGTTCTTATGAATTTCTCCTCTTTTACATGCGTATGGATTGATATCTCGTAGCACTTTACCGTCCCATTTGGCAGTCATATTCGTCGTACCGTTTGTTATAGTGAACAATCTGAGTAGCTGAAAAGGTGTCGTTAAACAAACCAAGAATCGATTGCTCATAGCCTCAGACAGGGCTGGCCCGAGACATGTGAGCACCCCGGGAAGGCTGGCAATTTGGCGTGTCTTCAAACAGACATTCTTTAAACTTTTTGGCCTTAGTATTGGGCTAGGGAAAATTCTTGAGGGCGCGTGCCCAAATTTAGGATTTTTCGGAAAAATTCTTTCGCGTGTGGAAACTCTCGTTTAATAGCACGATATATACGATTATTCCAGAGACGTCTTAGCGTCCCTTAAAGGTTTGCACCCCGAGCAGGTACCGGCTGGCCCTCCCATTAGACCGGTCCTTACCTCAGAAGGATCTACGTGGTCGCTCTTATTTTCATCGGCAATTTTGGGTTGTATTCGAACATTAACTTGGGAATGCGTGTATCGTTCATGCTTAACAAAAGTTGTGTCCATTTGCAACTATAATTTCATTTAATCCTTAGTTCTCTTTATTTGGAAAGTTCTCTTTATTTGGAAGGCAGCACATATATAATGCCTGACCCATAAATGAATGTGGAGGATATAAATTTTAGGATCTCACAGCGATGTTGCTGAGGTTTTAAGTTCTTCTGGCGCTGTGTCGTTGGGTGAATGGTTCGCGACGTTTCGAAGAATCATAGTGGCTTCATTCTCAGGGTGAAGCAATCTTGGACTGCTGGCGTTGAAGGCACTGCGATCATTTCGAACAGACAGGAACTACTCACCAACGATAGAGCGTAACAAACCAGAAGACTTGAATTAAGGATGTTAATTTTATAATCAAGCGCCTAATGTTTTGTACAGTTATTCGGCTGTAACTTAAATAATAGTATGACATAAAACTTAATTGTGTTTGACGGCCTTTAAGCCATTACTCAGAACTGTAAGGTCGTTGTCGGATTGAATGTTTTGCTCAGAAATTTGGTTCGAACTCTACCACTGTTTTAGAACCCTTGAGTCTGGGAAGTTGTTTTTTTTATTGTATATTGAAAATTAGAATCTACCCAATTAGATAGAGTAATTAGTAAGTTTGAGGTAAGAAAAGGTTGTGAGGCAGGCACCATCCATCGGTGGTTCACTGGAGTTGTGCTGTTGAGTTAAATCTTCCGGCCATAATCGTTTGAGTCGTCTGTCGGCTGAGGGGTTGAAGAGAGCTCACATCAGTTGATTACTGTGCTCATTGCTGTGGTTTTTGTATTTGTTGGCGTTGATTCGAGCCACTTCCGTTACGTGCGGGATATCGAAGTCACTGTGCAAGGATTGGTTGGAGACGTACCAGGGGGCACTGCTGATCATTCTGAGCATTTTTGACTGGAATGTTTGGAGGATCTTGATGTTGGATGGCTTGCTGCATCCCCATAGCTCTATCCCTTATGTCCAGGTGGGTCGCAGTATTGCCTTGTGTACGGTTAGTTTGTTGTCTAGGGATAGCTGTGAACGTGCGTTTATTAGCCACCTCATGTAGAGACTGGGAAGTATTTTCCAATGCCAACCGTGGGCCAGTCTCACTGGAGACGATTTTAGGATTCTGTTGAACAGGCCTCGATTTGTGGGATTGTGTGAAGCTAGATGTCCAGTCGTGCATTTGTGTTCATCCTTGGCTTAGCGGTGGCATATTATGATTGTGCCGTGAACACTGCAGTATCCACCGTATTTTTAATATAGAAAATAGAAATTCGTGTACCGAATAGCGGGATCAAATTCAACCGATCTGTTAGTTGAACCCACATATCCCTATATTTGAAACATGTACATACTGTGAGTGCTTGGTATGACGTCATTCCTGCAACTCGAAATAGAAAACGCAGTCCAGTGCGGTTATTCAACCCTGTAAGACCCATTGTTACTGTATGTTCCCCCAAGTTTAACATTCACAAATTCTACCTTCCGCCCACGCAGTGTATTTGTGTGTTCTGTATTAGTCTCAGAACAAACAGAAATTATTTCCCTATATGGAATTAACTAATTGGTTGGTTTTTGTATTTAAGACGGAGTGTGTTTAATGCGCGGTACGGGCTGAATCTTAAAATGTGAATCAGATTAATTTAGTCACCGGCCTCTCAACTCGGAGGTCCCGGCTCGATGTCAGGCCAGGCCATGTGGAATTTGTGGTGGACAAAGTAGCATTGGGTCAGGTTTCTCTCCGAGTACTTAGATATTTTCTTGTCGGCATCATTCCACCAATGCTCACGCTCGTCTTCATCTGTATGTTGCTGTTAGCAGAAGGACAAACGGGCTAAGTCTGGAAACTTTTCAGAATGCAACGCTGTTTGGGAAATCGGGACATTGGATGAAAAAGTATTTCCTTCAGTTTTCGACTTGAAATGTTTAAGTTGCATCTTGTATATGAAAGAAATTTCTAAACGTCTATCGTAATGGAGGTTGTGTGGTTTCTCTGTATCGTTAAAGTAATTGCTAGCGATTTGATTCAAAATAAGCCTTAGCCATTTTATACTCAGCTCGCATTCATTAGTACTCGTTTTTACGATGCGCGTGGCTGTGGCATCGCTTGTGGCAAGTAGAATAGAGATGACACTCGTACGGAATGCACGGAATGAACAATATAAAGCTTAGAGATGAGATATTTATACGGAGTTTTAGTTGGGACGCTTGAAGGAAGAATACCACTTGGCGGACCTAGGCATAGACGTGAGGATAATATTAAAATGTATTTTAAAAATAATATTAGGTTGTGGACTGCTATTATGTGGCTCAGTGCCGGATTGTTGCGATCACTGTAATGTGCGTTTTGAATTGTATAAAAGATGATTAACTTTTTTATTATGCGTGTTAGTTCCTCAATAAAGTCTACGCTGCGTGGACTTGTTTATGGTAATGTTACTCGTATACTGTCGCATTAAATATTATAGCATGTTCTCACCACAGAACAGGCTACAAAAAAGATACCTTTAATAAAAGTAGATTAACTTGCTATCACCACCACATTTCTTTAGCTTGCGATTGTACCTGTCTGGGGTCACTCAATTGTGGGTTCGAATCCCGCAAGACAAGACGGTGTACTGGGTGTTTGCTCTCCCCTAATCGACCTAACGTTTATCATGAACTGTTTCGCACTTTGTAGTCTCTTTTACCAGCTGGCCTACACCGTGCAGACAAAGGAAATTGAGGCTATTAAAAAGATAACAGTGTCTAACACAAGTGGATCCAATGGGGGATGACTATATTAGTAAGAGCGTAGTGCAAGTACTACTCAGAGGGAAGACGAGCTGTAGATAAACAGAGAAGACAGTGGATTGAGACTACTAGACTTCGAATGTATTGTTATAAGTATTATTTTACTTAGCAACCCTCACGATGATCCTTATCATCTTTATCCCATAATGTTCTAAAATTTTTAACTGCCACGAAAATTCCATGTTTCACTGTCACAAGAAGACCTGTGGACTGTCCTAGAGCAGGTGGAATTAATGATAACATCCGTTGACTGAGGAAAGTTGATAAAAATCAAGTGGGTGTGGGGAAGAAGACAGAGCATGGGAGGGGGAGATGAGAGATTTTCATTCATAAAACTTAGAAACGGGAGTCAGTAATGTTATTCATTAGAAGTTGCCATGGAAATTTGGCGTTTCGCTAAGAGATGTGAAATATCACTTGGATAATGTACACTGAGGCAGTTATAAGAAATGAAAATGCAGCTGGTGACGGCTTAAGAGTTATGACTTTCAGTTATCCTAGGACTGGAGTAACGGAAGAAACACTGCGAAGACCATACTGTTCCAAGAAATGGTCCATAAAATGTACGCTTCCTTGCGTTGGCGGAAACAGGTTCGGGACAATTATGCTTGACGCCGTTCAGTGTCTGAAGTCGATTATTCGGCGTTTCCAAAGTTTAATGTACTCCTGCGTTGTCCTTGTGGCCAGAGATACGTGTCATTATGTTCTTCCTTTGTATCAGTGGCGACTGCCGGCATCGAACCCGCAACTGTTTTGGTGAGATACTATTCCTGTATAGTGTTTCCTTTTTAACCTTGTCAGTGCAGACTACAAAATAAAAACAACTGCAGTAGTGACGGGGCTATGCGCTGGACCACAAAAGAGCTGTGGTTAGGATCCCGGCAGGGGCAAGAGATTTTTCTCTTCTCCAGAACGATGAACCAATTTTGGGACCGCACTAGCCCCCTAACCTACTGTTTCCGAGGGGAAAGTGGCTGGGGCTTCGAGCTGACTACCAGTCTTTATGTAGTGACGAGGTTAAGAACATGTGGATTGAACCTCCATTCTCCCATATGGCTTCATAGCTCGGTGCCTAATTAAATACAGGGACTAGTGTGCCCACGTAATTAAAGAGCTTATAAAATGCATCTGTAGCGTGGGAAATGCACACATTGACTAAACGGAGCCGGGTCAGCTCAGTGAGTGAAGTGACTAGGCTGAAGGCTCAACGACTGTGGAACCTTGGTTCGATTACCGGCATGGGTTAGAGATTTTTCTCTTAAAGCGTCCAGACAGGCCCTTGGGCCTCACGTAGAGGTTTATATCTAGGGAGTAAAGCGGCCGGGGCGTGTTTCTATTCATTTATCTTCACTAGTGCTGAGGTTAAGAATGAATGGGGCTGTACTTTCTCTAACTCTCTATGCATTCATGGTGTGTGCAGGCAAAATATTTCCTTTTTAGATGCTTGATACAAAATTTCGAAAAGCGACTGTCACCTTTGTTATATCTGTTTGATGTCCACATGGAACAACTCGGCTCCCACTGGACGGATTTTCATGAAACTTGATACTTGAGTGTTTTTAGAAACTCTCTTGAGAAAACTCTAAGTTTCATTCAAATAAGATAATAATAACGGGTACTTTACGCGAAGACCTATGCAAATTTATGAAAATATGTCGTTGAATACTTGTTAGAGTGATAAAGCTTTCAGACAAAATTTCTAGAGAAAATCAGAACACGCATTTTAGGTTCAATATTTTTTTCTACAAAAATCGAGTCCTTAATGAGATAATGTCGCAAAATACGGTTTGAGCCGGACAGGCCACAGATGATAATATAATATGGATCGTGCTCATTGGATGTTGCATAACTAACCCTACAGAAACACACTCAGAATATGTATTACTTATTGCTTGTCCACTGCAACAATGGTTGCACCAGCGCGCCTCAATATTACGTTGTACGTGCAGTGCCTGTCTTGCTACCTTCATGTTAATATTATAATTAAAGTAAAGTTCATTTTAACACTTGACACTACTCCCCCCTTTTGGGGTGTGACGCCAAACCAGTAAGAACCTAATTACGGTGGGTAAAGGGTGGAGTTGGACATGTTGAGTTTATGATGGGTGAGGTCACATGTCATCAGCCTGTCGCACAGCCGACCGCTCGTAACGCGTCAACAACTTCGTGTGAACAACATTTGCCTTCCTTTACTGGCAAACGAAATGTCCTGCTTTCGAATATTGCCTCAGACCAATTTATCAGTGCCTGCAGGAAAGTGCCGGAGGGGCGTTTCGGCTGAGCTACCAAGAAAACCGATTATGAGGAACTCTATAATATGCTGGACGGTCCGGGTTTCGAATACCCGTGAAGTCAAGATTTTCCGTAACCTTGTAACCGGCCCCGAGGCCCACCCAACCTCCTGTAAAATGAGTAACAAGTCTCTCTCCCGGGGGTAAATTGGCCGGAGCGTGGCGTTGACTACCCACCCCGATCTAGGGCAGAGGTTATAGAAATTGTTGATTTATACTGTTGCTACCCCTCTGGGCCTTCATGGCCTATTGTAGGTGACCTTTACCTCTCTTTGTGAACATTTTAAGTTATTCGTGTCAAGGCAAAATTTCAGCATTTATTTGTAGCGACTAAGGAAAAGCTAAGGATAACCGTGAACCTCAAGATGGGCCTCTTTAGTGGTTTATTTTATGGTACAGTCAGTATCTTAATGTGACGTTGAATTATAGTTGGATTAACGAAAGATTAATTGAGAAGGATTCGGAAGAAAACAGTTGTAGACCAATTGAGATATTATCTTGGACTGAGTAAATCACGAAAACCTCAGGTTAGTCGACGAGCCGACCGGGACTCGAACCAGGCATCTTCTGACTAACAGGTCTCTGTGAGTTTCCTAGATCATACTCAGACTCTGCACACTCGATAGGAATCCTCTTGACGAATGATCAGGCGGATGCAGAGACCTCTATCTCACAGAGCAGAACTTCAAAAGAGACAGACATCCATGTCCCCAGCAGGATTCGAACCCGCAATCCCAACAAACAATTGGCCTCAGTTCTCCGCCTTAGATCGCGAGTCACAAGTATAGCCCATACTAGGCCGAAATAAACCGTTAAAATTAACCGAACCACTTTCAAGAGTGGGTCCCTCGTAACAACATTTCATATAAATCTGTCAAGTGGTTACAGAGAGTAAACATGAGGAAATTTTGGTTCGTATAACATGTTTAACCCTTCAAAGCCCACTGGTTACTTTAGGTACCACTAAGTTTAATGTTCAAAATTTCCACGTTCTGCCCACACAGTTCATTTGTGTGTTGTGCATGGATCTCACGAAAAACAGTGACGTTACCCCATACATAATTAATTGATTGAATTTGATAAGTGAGACAGAGTGTGTTTACTGCGCAGTACGAGCTGTATCTTTATATATAAATCACATTAACTTGAGGTCTCTGTGTGTAGGATTTGCGGTGAATGAATTGGCAACTGAGACTGGTTTTTGTCTGAGTACTTCAGGTTTCCCCTGTCAGTATCTTTACACCAATGCTCATTACTCATCTTCGTCTGCATGTTACTCTTACCAGATATACGGACGAAGCCTAGGAACTTTCATAATGCAGTGCTGTCTCGGAAATCGGGAAGCATTCGATAGATAAGTACTTCCACTAAGTCTGTCTGGCCGTGCCCTGGTTCCGGGGGTTAGGTGCCATCCTCACACTGGTCAGTCCCGGGTTCAATTCCAGGCTAGTATGTTTGCGGTTTTTGGTGGTTAAAGTGACACTGGTACAGATTTCCCTCCAGGTAATTCGACTTTACCTGTCAGTATCATTCCATCTGTGCTCCATAATTATCTTTATCTGAATGCACCTATTACCAGACAGACGAAGAGAAAAGATTAGAGGCCTTCAGAAAGTATGCTTCTCTGGAAATCATGGAGCTTTGGATATGGAAGTAATGCTACTTTGTCTTTGAACCACCCTTTCATCAGTGTGTGCACCTCAAGACTGACGGATAACAGTATTAAATACACAGACTAAAGTCGGGTCATCGACACGAAGTCTGACCGACCGATAGATCGTCACATGTAATGTGACTTTTCACATTAAAGAATTAACTCATAAGTGAGTGTTTAATTTCTCCTGACAGGATACGAGTTACCTCCATGACGGTTCCCGTTTCATGTCAGTACCTCCCTCTGGGCTCTACAGTTCGTTTCCACCTCCACCAACGAGCAGTAATGAGAGGCATCAGTCTTCTTGGCTTCCTTCAGCTTCTCCGGTTGAATGGTGGAGTGGTCGATGCCTTCCAACAGGCTTCAGTTTTGTGTTTACAGATTCCCACGTGCTATTCACGATAATGTCTCCATTTATTTCGATGCTATAAAACGTTCGCCGTTGAAAGAACGACGTGCAGTTTTCTGTGAATTAATCGGTTCTAATTCATGGTTAACTTAGTACATATAAAGCTGCAGGTGGGAGGGGAGCTGTATCTCTGCTTCTTTCTTTGTGTGTAATGGGTAGGTTGATGCTTCAGTCATTCGTTGCACAGCACCTGTACCTTTGAACCTCACTTTGTATAAGCTATTAGCCCTTTACAGGCATCAGAGGGAGGGAGGGACGTAAGATCTAGGAAAAGAGTAGACGAAGGGGAAAGCCAAGGGAGAAGTGAGATTGTTTTGTTTAAGGACGGGAGAGAAACAATTTTACTTTGTTAGAAGATTTCCATGCTTGGGCTGCTCGTCACTCTGACAGAACCAGTATAAAATGGATTTTCATTTACTGGCGAGTGCTGAAGTGCTAATTTGGAAAAATATATATAGTATATAGGTATGTAATTCGTGAACTTTAAAACAAAGGGATTAATTGTGGTGAATTTACATCGGAAGGGCTGCATGGGAATCAGCAGCAAGTTGGAACTTGGGATCCGTCTCAGCATATGCTTGAAGGCAGAGGAAAACCAAGAAAACCCTTAGTGAGATGGCCGGTCGCAGGACCTACCGGATGTATACTGACTGCTTTGAGAAAAACCTGTCCCAGTGTCCCTTTTCCACACTGGCCTGGGATCGAAAACAAAAATCTCAGCGAGAGGCCGGCGACTAATCTCCTGAGCCATGACACGCCCTTGCAGACAGAAATGAAGCTGAATTATATTAAAAAATTCAGTCCGTACCGCTCAGTAGTCATACTCCGTCTCAGTTATAAAAACCAGTCTCTTAATGCCGTGTAGAGAAATAATTGTTGTTTGTTCTGAGATCAGTGAAAGACACATAAATGTGCTTTGTGGGCATGATGTAGAAAATGTTACTGTTAAGCCACGATGTGTATATATAGTAACCACTGGCTTTAAAGAATTAATAGGTTGCCTTAAGATAGTTTGGTGGTTAGTAGATCGATCAATATTGATGTCTAGAACAGAAGTTAGGAAATTTATTTTTCATGAAAAATATTGAGGTTTATTTATATCGTGTCAGCAGTATGTGTGAAGGCATTCGAGCGTGAAGTTGGAGCGGGTAGGGCTGTATCAGGAAACAGAAGTAGTTCACAGCTCGCGGTAATTTTAACGGAAAATTGTTCCATCATGCAGTCTATGGAGTAAAGCATTTCTTTGGACGCGCAGCATTACTTTCCGAAAGGAAAACACTTTTTCAATAAATTAGTAAGATTATTAACGCAGTTTGTCAACAGTAATGTAACATATAACACATTTCTTTTTATTTTTATATACTGAGATTCTGAACTTGTAGCAATATTTGCGACTTACTGCATTCTTTTCAGTGACGTTTATTTCTACCATTTTCTGGTCTTCCTATTAACCATTATCATTTCTGTTAACATGCGGAAGCCATAGTCTCCGATAAACGTAGAGATAGATCAGGTAAAGAGGGTTGAAGAGGTTACTTTAATTTTTGGTTTATCTCAAGACACTTTGGGGCCGGTCCCAGGGTCGGTCGAAGGCGTGGGACTGCGGCCGCTCGCCTGCTGAGATTGTGGGTTCGAGTCCCACTGGAGGCATGGATGTCTGTCTGTCTGTTGTAAGTGTTGTGTGTTGACCGGTGGAGGTCTCTGCGACGAGCTAATCACTCGTCCAGATTAGTCCTACCGAATGTGGCGCACCGTTGTGCGTGATCTAGAAAGCTCGTGAAAGAGGAGACCCTGGCCCACTGGGGGCTGTTGCGCCAAAAAAATGTAATAAAAAAATAAAGGCTTTCTCTATAGCACACTATATGCATGGTCTGATGGGAGGGTTATGACGAGTTATTAATTGTGAAAAATGTAGAAAGAAGAGATAGCTATGTTTTAAATTACTAACCCAGAATTAGGTAAGAAGGAACTGAAGGAGTTGCATGATCTCTACTTCTCACAAAATACTATTCGAATGATTAAATAAAAAATAATAAGATGGGTGGTTCATGTGACACAAATGGTGAAGAGGAGAGCTGCATACGGGATTTTGGTGGGGAAACCTGAGGGAAAGAGACAACTTGGATAACCTAAGCTTAGACGGGAAGGAAATATTAAAGTGGATACTCAAGAAGTGGGATGGCGTGTGGAATGGATTGATGTGGCTTACGTTTGGGGTAAGTGGCGGGGTCTTATAAATGCGGTATTGCAGCTTCGGTTTGCATAAAATGCGGTGAATTTACTGGCTAGTTAAGGAACGGTTTGCTTCTCAAGAAGAACCCTGATCCATGGAGTTAGTTATTTCAGAAATATTTTTAAGTGTTAACAACAGTTATTTTTCAAGTGATTGCTTCTTTTTGGGTTCTTACATCGTGTGAAAAAGTTTGTTCAGACGTTTCGTTGGAGCAAGTCGGTACTGCACGGTGGGAAACCTCCAAAACGACCATTATTTGAACTATCCTAGGACTTGTTTGGCATGCCTGAGGAAAATAGTAACCTTTTAGTGCTAAACCCATCCAGCCGCGATATTTGCTACAGGATAGCGCGAATGATGATAATTATGACGCGGAGGTGACTGATGGTGATACAAGGCGCTCTCGGTCTGTTGTTCCAATAAACTCTGCTAGATCTGCGCCAAGGAGACTAATTGAAAATTGAGTTAAAGCCCCACACATTCTTAGCCTTGGCTGTGGTTCATTGTTTCTCAAACTTGCTGGTACCACGAACAATTTGCACGGTTTTAACCAAGTGTGCACACCGTCCTTCCATACACGACCTTAGGCTGTGGACCCCAAAGACAACTCCCGGACACCTCGTTGAATTCAGATGTCACTGTATGGCACCATTATTCCAAATAAACAGATTTTCTGGGATATTAAAATACTGAACACCAATACTCAAACATCTAACTCCATTCAGCAGAATCCTTTCTTTGAAGCTAAGCGTTCTTCAGCCATTCAAGAAATTCTCCGCTTTTTATGGAACCCGATGGTTCATTCCCACATTCACGAGCACATGACACCTGTCCCTGTTCTGAGCCATTTGAATTCAGTGAATGCCCCCCCATCCCACTTCCTGAAGATACATTTTAATATTATCCTCCCATATATGCCCGGGCGTTACAAGTGGCCTCTTTCCATCAGGTCTCCCCACCAAAATCCTTTAGGCATCACCCCTGTTCACCATACATGCCACATGCCTCGCCCAGCTCATTATTGATTTGACACCCCAATAATATTTGGTCAGGAATAAATTGTGTGAAGCCCCTCGTTAACAGTTTTCTCCACTTTCTTGTTAAACCCTCCCTGTTAGGCTCACATACCTTCCTCGGCATCCTCAGCCTGTGTTCCTCCTATCAATGAGACTGACCAAGCTTCAAACCCATACAAAACAACAGGTAAAATTACAGTTCTATATAAGCGTATCTTCGGGTTTATATTTTTGATAGCAAACTTCTAATAAGAAATAAAAAAATTAGCCTACGGAACCCAGGTCTGCGGACCATACTTCAATATCCACTGTTCCAGCTGAAGATGTGTTATCAGCCTAACATTCTACTCGCTTTTTATTCCGGGGAAAAGTTCCCACTTTTCGAACTAAAGAGGAAGCTGGACGGACACGCAGACCGGTATAGATACTTTGCAGAAGAGAAAAGTCTCTTTACTTGTCGGGAATCGAGCCACGACTCCTCGGTCGTCCAGCCCGTAGCCTGGTCACTGTACTGAGGTATCCCGGATCGTGAGGCGATAGATATACAAGAGGTTCTGGGGGGAACTGCGTAAGCCACACTTCAGATGAACGCCACGAAGTAAAGCACGAGGACAGCATTAACCCAATTGAAGCTAAGGTAACGCCTGTTGAAATTGAAGAACATCTGACATATCACGTACCTGGCTATACTTTCTGAACATGACTTTTCCATTGTTCCACCTCTATATATTACAGCCACCGATAAACTCTTTAATTCAGGAGTGCACAAATCCCAGGAGTAGGTCGCCGGTCTATTGAATTCTGAACGGTAGCTGCTAATATTTGTGGGTCCTCAGTACACCACTTGCTTCACGTCACCTTTCTCGCGCCTACAGTTATGAGTTGGCTTTTATATTTTGGGAAAAATTTCTCACCCCTGATTTAAATTGAGATTTTACTCAATTTGCATTTAATTGATCTTTCGTAACGGAGGCCATGCCATTGTATTTCGTAAATTGAATACCAGGAATAACGCAGTCAACACAACTATTTCAACTATTTTTGTGTACGTAAAATTCTTCCACTTCTCAAACTTTAAGGGTCATCATGAGGCAATTGTGTGTGAAAAGTCGGCGGTAAACCCTTAAAATTCTCATTTATATAAAGGAGAACTTTTCCTTACAAATTATTTTTTTACAACTGTATTTTTGAATTGAAACCTACTTAGCAACGGCCTTCTTTGTACAAAGGTCGACGAACACTTAGAGTCTTCATTACTTTGAAAGAGAAATTTTTCTCACAAATTTTTTATCGCAAGTATTTTATTTTATTAAACCTACATATCAATAGCCTGAATTTTATGTAATGTGAAATTTTCTTCGTGTTTTCGTAGTTGTGTTAACACGAGCGAATTTATTTCGCTATTTTAGAAGATGCCAAGTTCTTTTGTTGTAAAGTGACTATAAAAAACATGACATCTTGGAATACACTGAAATTAATTCGATACTTTTAACGTTTGTTACAGACATTCTCCTACTTGTAGACTTAAGAATTCTCTTGTATATTACTGTCTGCAATAAAGGGTGAGGATAATCCTGCAGGACCAAAGTAAAATGGGTAGCAGTTCTGCTTTATATTTAAAAGGTCCCAGGTTCGGATCTTGTTCTGCGGTACGTATTTTGTAACCAGCTTTCCATCCCGTCCCCAGCACCGCTACACAAATGCCCGGACAGTACTTCAAATTAGGCAGTGAACGAAATTTTTCTAAATTCCTCCCAATTTATTATTCACTGTCCATTGAACCTTTAGACGATATACAGTGTCTTTCTTTTATCGCCATACCGCACGCGGCGGCTGTATTGCATAGAAAGTTGGAATCCGCCGGGACATCCCGTGACATCTGTGATGCTGAGAACAACAATACAAGAAACGCGCTGTATGATATGAATCAGTGAAATAGTCATTCAATAAATAATAAATAAATTAATTAATTTTCTTAGAAAGGCCGCTCCTGTTGCTCGTATTGTTGTATAGACGGTTAATATGCCCGCGCTGATGACCGGCGGTTTAGACGTTCAGTAATAAAATTTGTGTTCCTGCGTTACACAAAACAAGAACGCGGAGTCTCGCATCTTCCCTTCTGTTTTGCAGGCCCATACATATCCTGTCTGTCTGCAATCAGACGAAGGTTTCGTGAATGTCGCTAAAAGTCAATTTCGTTCTCTGAAAGCATTTTATTTTGACAGTAACAGAGTATGTTATGTTTCTGCTACTGTTCGTTTTGTGAATCGTGGCTTCTGTTTGCGAGATGACCCGGAGGAACTGAAACTGTGTGCGGGAATTTTACTGACCAGTTGGGCACTGCGGTGTGATAGAGAAATGGTACGTGCTAAGCGTAAACTGATAAAGGCTTATAGTAATATCAGATGTTAACATACTGACTGGATGTAACGTAAAAAAAGGTGAAGTTGTACATGTGCTGGCCGTTAAAACATACAAGCAGAATGGAGGTATGTTTCCATTAGTTGTCACCGTTGGTAATAAATGGAGGCAAATGAGTGCATGTGTCATTTATGTGTCTGATTTAAACTGTGAAACTGGAGGAGTTATTAAAGTATTTTGTTCCGGTATATTCACATTACTGATTGCAATTAGATAAGTATTTTGCGGTCCTATGTCAATGAGCCGAGTTTGAGCGTACGAAATGTCGCTCGGAGTTCCCACATTTGTCATCTGTGGCTACTTGTATTAATACGTTCTTTGAAAATGAAGCAATTTTGACTTAACTTAATAAAAAAAATGGCATGATGTTGCAGCAAAATCAGAACTTCCCAGGTCTTTAATTCTAAAATTTTGCTGTTTATATGATTCGATAAGGTTTTTGAGAAACTCCTCCTAAAGCGACTTCGGTCCGATGTGGACCTTTCCCACCTCATTCCCGGCTACCAGTTTGGTTTTCGACCCGGCCACTCTCCTATCCAGCAGG
>Ga0123353_10005413_pt1 | contig 16751 bp, 16 predicted proteins | sample TergutLab28metaG_3_FD_92763 | JGI IMG/M metagenome (GOLD analysis project Ga0123353, IMG submission 92763) | Labiotermes labralis P3 segment gut microbial communities from Petit-Saut dam, French Guiana - Lab288 P3 | ecosystem: Host-associated > Arthropoda: Insects > Digestive system > Gut ...
TAAAACGGATAGACCACAATATCTAGGTGAAATCACCACACCACTTAATTATCAGCAAATTACACAATCAGCACCAAACAGTGACCCGTCGCAATCACCATTGGGCAGCACAGGGGCATACAGCGTAACAATTGACGAAAATACACTATTCGGATACAAAGAGTTTAAACAAGATGGAATCATAATCATTACCGCAAGTGTATTAAGTGACAACACATTCGAAGAAGCTATTCACAGAACGGCACTAATAGGCAAAACAACCGAAATGTTTAATCCGGAAATAGCAAAGAAACAAACAGATTTCATGTTAAAAGCAGAGATTAACGGAACTTTAACAACTAAAAATGAAGCGGAAAAGAATATTTTAGCATTCAAACCTATTTATAATGAGTTTGAAACACTGCCAAACTTATGCCAAAGAGACGCAAGAAGTATAAAACTAAAATACGATGAAAACGGAACAACCAAAGAAATTGCATCAATATCTCAATGGCACAACATGAAAACACTAGGAAATGACGATGTTATCATAGACGCAAACTTCTTCAAAGATAAAACAGACGAACTAATTGCAAGAAACAGCCTCCAGTCAACAACAGACTATAAAAGCCAAGACCAAATACTAATAGCAATGAACAACGAAGTTATAATCGAAAAACACAAACCACTTGCAACTATTAAAGGGTTCGGACAAGAAAACTAAGGCTTGACAATAGTCAACATTTTATGGAATACTCCCCCAACCTAAACATAGGGAAAGGGAGTAACAAATAAAATGGAAGACATAGCAATGGTAATTGGAATCTTCATGACAATACTCATACTACCAATATTTTACTTAATAATAAGTAAAGCATTATACTTAAACAGCAAAACAAGACTAAACAAAGAATTAACAAAATTAAATACAGAAATAATAAAAAACGAAAAAGAAAAAAGAATAATTAAGTTCATGGGCGATATTGAAAAAACTAAAAATTTAAAGGAGAAAAAAGAAGATGGAACAAGGAACTTTACAGGGTGACTACACAGGCAATCAACCAATAACAAATGCAACAGCAAATAACATAAATGACATCAACAGCACAATGCCAGAACCAATCAAACCAAAACCAGGACTTAAAAGGGCATGGGATCATCTTCTTTACGGAAATCCTTTTCACTCATACGAACAAAAAATACAAAATCAAAACATGAAAAATTGGGAAAACCAAAATCAATACAGAATAGAAAAAGATGCAATGGAAAGAGCCGGCTTAAATCCATACGCAATGTTTGCAGGAGGAGGACCTGCTGGAATCAACAAAAAAGACGAGGAAAAGGACGATGATGGAAAATTAATGCAAACACTTATGATGTTACTCGGTATGGCACTAACTAAAGGCATAGGAGCAAAGACAGCAAATAAAGCAACACAAACAATATCAACAAAAGCGGGCAAAACAACAACATCAACAACAAGACGAATTAAATAAACACAGCTGAGAAACCAAAATATATTGAAAAGTTCTATTTGAAACGCTCCCTTCGCGGACCCGCAAATAGAAAAATTCAATAAAAAAGGCTGCGGAGTAAACGCAGCCTGCTGGAAAGGTAACACCAGCATTATTAATATACTCGGAATGAACCAAGAAAGTCAACAACTTAACGCTTGCCGACAAAAAATTGATATTGTGCTCGACTCGCTTCGCTCGTGGGCCCAACGGGGACCCCCAACCCCGTTGACGCACAATAAAACTAAATTAAATAAAAGGTAAACAGGAATATGAAATGTTCAAACATTCAATTAATTAAAATACGCAAAAAGCGAAACGATGTTATAAAAAACATCGAAAAAAACTTGAAAGAAACTAAAGACGAAAACATAAAATTATCGCTACAAAGGTTTCTAAAGAAACAACAAAGATACGAAAACAACTATGTAATAAGACAGGCAATCAAAATTAAAGAAAGACTAAATCTAAAAGAACACATTTTACTTGATAAAAATAACACAAAAGCAATAGAGATAACAGAAGACGGGAAAAGGTACTACACTAATGAAGATTATTACTCTAAGGGTTACATAAGATTTAGAAAAATCTTTTATAACGAAGAGAAATATTGGAACGAGAAGCAGGAATACATCGCAGCAGGATGCGGACAATGTTCATTCTGCAGGAGCAAGAGGCAAAACGATTGGGTGACTAGGATTACACTTGAAATGGAAGGAAAACCTTCCTGTTTCCTTTCTATGACGTATGCGAAGGACATCAAAACACAAGGACTAAACAAATACGAGGTACAGAAATTCTTTAAACGACTTCGAAAGAACGAAAAACTTAAAGGCAAAAACAAAATAAAATACATATCATGTGGAGAGTACGGAGACGAAAAATATAGAATACATGCACACGCAATCATTATTGGATGGAAACCAAACGATTTAGAAATACCATGGACAAAAGGAGTACCAGCAATAACAAAAAAAGGAAAGCCACAATATGAAAGTAAAACATTATATAAAAATTGGAAAAATGGAATTGCTACAGTGCAAGACGTTACACCGAAGACAATAAAATATATAACCTTATACGCAACAGCAGAACAACCACACACATCAAAAAAAGATAAAGAGAATAATCCAAAATTATGGAACATGATAAAACAAATGAACCAAGGAAGAATTGCAGATAATAAATACATACGACAATTATGGAGTTACGTGAAAAACGCAGAGTTCAACACATTCTCAAAAGGAATGGGATACAAGAAGTTCTTAGAAAAAGAATACCTAATAAATGATTATAAGAAAATCGGAGATTACGAAATACCGGAATATTGGCTATGGAAACAAGTATACGAGAAAATCGAAAAACCGATATTCGATTATACAAATGTGAACTTCTCACCAAGCAAATACTTAAAAGAAATCGAAGAATATGAATATAAAGTATTAAGACGACAAAAAGCAATCACGATACTAAAAGAAAAACAGGAATATTACAACGAGTTTATATTCGAAACATTCATGAAACAAGACACTTACAAAACGAGAACGAAAGAAAAAATCGAAAATATTATCAAAGGAATAAACGGAACAAATGCATTTAATAACCTACAAAACATATTAAAATCAAAGCTTAAACGAAAACTAAATGCACTACACAACTCTAGTTAAGCGGAACAAGGGCAAGCGGCAACAATCTTTTTGCGAAAGGAATCACAAGGGCGCAAAAAGTCGAATTGTTGCTTCCGCTCAGGGCATTGAGTGCAAGGTTGCACAGGAAATCAAAAAAAGTAGTTGACTTATTTCAAAATGCATATATTATACTTAGTCATGCACAAAAGTTCACACAATCTGTGTTTTGTGATGTATTAAGTTTTTCAGAAATTTCATAAGCTTACCTCGGCTCTCGGAATAATTGTAAAAGCCATCCCATGTGTTTTAGTTGAATCCGTGTAGCACGCCAATTCGGTAAGATAGTTTGTACGATTCCCCAGAAATTTTTCGTATGATTGAATTCCAACAAGTGGCAAAACTCGTGTACAATTATGTAATCCAACAAATCGGGTTTCAACATTATTGCACGCCAATTTATGGCAAGTTCTCCCCCGCGGGTACAGCTTCCCCATCGGGTTTTGTTATTGTTTGTGCCGACTCCGGTCGCGTTAAGTTTCAAAACCTGGGAAAAATACGTTGCCCGTTCATGCATAACTTCTTTTGCACGGTCGCGCAGCCACTTTTCAATTTTTTTCATTATCTTGGTTTGGTCCATTTTCCCGGGGATTAACAACGCCCCGTCTTGGCGCGTGATTTGTTTGGTCTTGTGGCAAATTACAGGCACCAACTCTGTGCCCAAGTATAAAAAAGTATTATATGACGCGACGTTTCGGTTGATATAGGAGTTTTTCAATACTCTTGCCTGCTGGGCGCGAATCCAATCTCCCTTTGCCTTGATAAGTTCAAAGATGCGCCGGTCCGACATGCCAAGCGGCGCGTTGACAATAAGTTCGCCCTTCGGGTCTACATGAATTGTCACCGTGCGGCGTTTGCTTCGAAAAATGTTGGCTGGATTGACCACAGTTCATTATAAATTACAAATCGCTAAATACAAATGACAAATTGTGAAACAAATTGTCCGCTGTGGTAGAAAAACTAGTAGCAACAGCGTGCTTAACTATATATTGTGTTATATATTATTACAAACTACAATAAAAAGTGTAGTATGAAATTGTCGGAATTTGCTTGAAATATTTTTATATGTACGATATAATTCTTCCATGGACAGCGACGTAATCAGGGGGAATGTCGATACAATAATTTTAAGGTGCCTTGCCCAAGGCGAAATGTACGGCATTGAAATCGCAAACTTTGTACTCCGGGCAACCGAAGGAAACTATACTCTCAAAAAACCTACTATGTACAGCGCGCTTGAAAGATTGCGAAAACGCAAGTTAGTCTCGGTCCGCATGGAACACAGCCCCATCGGCGGAAACCGAACTTATTACAATCTGACCGACCAAGGTCGCGAATTCCTTGCAAATAAAAAATTCGATTGGCAATACTCAAAGATATTGATTGACAATTTAGTGTTGGACAAGAAAAAGGTAGTCGAAGCCGAATCTGCCGATGTCATGCCCATTGCCTTTGAAAAAGCCGGGAAAGAAGTTTTAATAGCAGCGACAGGTGGTAATGAAGTAAATGAATCGGAAACGGCAGCTTCCGCCGCGGCAGAACGTTCCACAGTAGTCGTTACCGCCCGCCCTGTTACTCCGATGGAAGAATACGTCGCCGCGGGAAAATACATCACTGTACCGCTTACATTGAAACCCAACACCGCGGTCGCATCGGCTACAGGGCTAAGCCCATATAATACTGCCACGACCGCCGAACAAGTCGCAATCAATATCCCGATAATTGAAAAGGTCAACGTAACCCAACCCCCCGTTTCTGTACCCACCGTTGCAATCCAACCCTTTGTCAAACACACAGGCGTACGTCGCAACGGCAAGTTCGTACTTTATAACAAACTGCGCCTTGCCTGTTCCGCGATTGTCTGCGTTGCACTTGCCATGGGGCTTATATGTGTAGGTGCCTTTGTAAAAGGCGGTTCCTTCACCCCACAAGAAAACACTTTCATCGCACTTGGGTGGGTCGCTTTGGGATTGTATTTGCTTGCTAACATAGCCCTCTATACAGCATATCCCAAACATAAACGTGTCATTAAAAGCCGTAGGCGCGATATGGCGGGACGAAGCGCCATAACCGCAGCAATTGCCATGGCATGTGTAAGTATCAACATCATCGCGGGATTGTCGGCGATAAGGGCGGACGATTTCTTGGTCTCGCTGATTGTACCGTGCATCGTTGGAAGCCTGTTCGTGCTTGAGGGGCTTGCCATTCTTGCGCTTAAACGTGTCCCATTCTTTTTGACGTAAGCTCTCCTGTATGATATATTTCATTAGTTCCCCCTTTCGTAAAGGGGGTGTTTCGCGAAAGCGAAACGGGGGTTTTTGTGAAAAAAATCATTGTCGAGAATTTGCAAAAAAAACAAAACACTTTCACGATTGATGGAGTAAGTTTCCTTGTGCACGAGAGCGAAATCTTCGCGCTTTGCGGTGCTGCAGGAAGCGGCAAGACCCTCGTAACAAAATTGATGGAAAGCCTTGCAATCCCCCACGGAGGCACGGTGACTTTGGACAAAAGCAACGCCGGCATGGTTATCGCCGACCAAAAGTTTTACCCACAAAAAACGGTATACCAAACCTTGCGCCATCACATCAGGCTTGGTAAAAAATGGGTCAGATACGCGCAAGTCATGAATATCCTAAACATCGTCGGATTAAGAAAAGCGCGATTCATTAAAGTCAAAAAGCTTGACCCCAATCACATTGCACGGCTTAAAATTGCGGTCGCGCTTGTCGCAAAGCCCAGTGTCCTTATACTGGACGAACCCTTTATCAATATGTTGTCGTGGGAAGCGCGCGAAATCCGCGTTACTTTGAAAACTCTCGCAGACCGCTTCAAAGTCGCTATCCTTATTACCGCGCCCGATTTTGAAACCATCGAAGAAATCTGCGACACAATCGCCGTCATCGAAAACGGCGCAATTATGTACATCAAAAGTTACAACGACATAATGAAAATGAACGAAGCATACTCTAAAATTTGCGTGACTACACCGAAACCTAACCTTGCCGCGAAAACAATCAAGAATGAATTCAAATACGAAGTCCACCTTTTCGACAACGATGTAATCGTAGACGCCCACCCCGACAACGCCCAAGTAATTTATGATAAGCTTAAAGAAAAAGAGATTGAAGTTTCGGAAATGTCGCACGTCAACAAGTCAATCCGCGATCTATTTTATGATAGAGGCTACACCCGCGAATCCGCGCAAGGCTACACCTACACCGACTACGACGCATACGACGGAGGTGCGGAATGATTTGGCTTGAATTGAAACGCATAATCACTCGTGCGCCGGTGCTGTTTACCGTTTGTTTTGTTGTGCCTCTTTTAATTCTTGCCTGCCTCGTACCGGGTATCACAAAACCCACTGCCTCCCCTGCCGACCTCCCTGCTGCAATCAAAGCTGCCGAAGACCGTCTTGACGGAACCCATGGTATAATCGACGGGCTTGCAACAGTGTTGCCCGCAAACGCAAGCTTCACACACCAACTCCACGAAAAATGGATAACCTTCGGCGGCATGAGCGCAAGCGGCAGTACTCAGGGCGACGTACACGGCGCGTATTATAACTTTTATTGGGCGGAAGGATACGAAAACAATGCCGCAGAACTGTTCGACGCCTTTACAATCGCCAAAACCAAGTTTATAGAGTTTTATACCCTGTACAGCGAATACATCGCCGGTACACCAAAGGTTTTCATCAAACAAAATGACTGGCGCAAGTTTACCAACGGAGTCGAAGACTTGCACCGACACTTCGGCAAAAACTATTCTGACGCGGCAAGCCTGCGCGAAGCCCGAAAACAATGCAACATCATCAGAACAAAAGTTCCATTCCGCAAAATTATCGAAAGTACCCGCCAAATGATATTATACCCTGCCCAAGCGGACGAATTGCGCAGCAAACTTGGCGAATTCACCGAAAAGCGGGATAAACTTCCCCGAGATACGATTGACGATGATTTGCGATACCTGAATTTTAATGAAATGTCGTATGAATACATGATTTATCACATAAACAAATACGCAAAGGCTAACGCCGATTTTAATACCGCCGCCTTTTATAATCAAGTAAGTCCCCGCCAAGTTATTCGAATTGAATATCTTTTGAAAGCCGGCGAATCCGGTGCTGATTATTCACATGCACCCGCGTTTTTAGGGGTAATGCACGCACCGACGGGAACCACTACGGTTGATTTCGTATATAACGCATTTGTTATCATATCGATTGCGCTTGCAATATTGGCGATCGTTATAACAGTCTTTTGTATCTTTGACGACATTCGCGGGAACACCGTCACAGGCGCACTTGTATCCCCGCATGGCCGCGGAAAAATCATTTGGTCGAAAATAGTTGCATGCTTTGTTGCGATGACCGCAGTAGTCGCGATTTTCTGTATACTGCTTTTCATTTGCGGTGCAATTATTGCGGGAGGTGCCTCCGCCCCGCCCGTTCTGCTTATCGTATTCGGTAAATACATCGCCGTCGTATCGCCTTTCATGTGCTTAATGTTATATTTGGCGGGATTGTTGGTGTTTTTGTTCTTTATTGTGGCATTTACTTCCCTGCTTTGCCTTGTTATGCAGAACAAGTGGCCGCTTTTGGTATTTGCGTCTGTCATCGCGGCGGGACTTATTGTCGGTAATTTATTCTTGTCCCCGTTTACGATTTACCAAATAATAATATGGCCGATTCTTGCGGTATTAATGGCCGCATGTCTAATTGGCACACACAAGAAATTCAAAAGGAAGGACTTTTAACATGACCAACAAAATCCAAATCTACACCGACGGCGCATGCAGCGGCAACCCCGGACCGGGAGGGTGGGCAGCCGTGCTTTTATCGGGCGCGCACAGAAAAGAAATAAGCGGCTTTGAACAAAGCACCACCAACAATCGCATGGAGCTTGTAGCGGTGATAAGGGGCTTGGAATCAATCAAATTCCCCCGCCCGCCCATGGCGGATATAATGGAACCAATAGAAGTCCTTGCCGACAGTGCCTATGTCGTCAACGCGATAAACCAAGGTTGGATTACAAATTGGCAACGCAATGATTGGATAACCTCCACCAAAGAACCGGTAAAAAACCGCGACCTGTGGGAACAACTCATCGCCCTCAACGCCAAACTAAAACCCCGCTATATCAAAGTCAAGGGTCATTCCGACAATGTCCACAACAACCGCGCCGATGAATTAGCGGTTGCAGAGATTAAGAAAAATACTTAGTTCTTTTTGATTTCTTTGATTTCTTCTTTCTGGGTTCTTTCTTTTTGTTGGTATATAAAGTATTCTCCAAATACATAAACAAATCCAAGTGTTGGAAATCAGCTAAATAGGTATCGGCCTCATCGTAGAATCCTTTTGCTGTTTCTCTGTCTATTCCTTTCTCTCTACCCATTTCGGGCAGGAGGTTGAATAAACCATAATGCAAATCATAAAAGTTCTCTATTGACTTGAGGTATTTCTTAATGAAAATTTCACTTACGCGGTTTTTGTTAAAACATTTTTCCAAGGCCGAGACATCTGTTTCACTTTCCGGAAGTTTTTCTGTCGGTAAATATTCATCTTCGCTTTTTAAGAAATCTGAAAGAACAATATGAGCTTCATTTATTGCCCACCCGCCAACCATTACTTCCTTTGAAATCTCGTTTCTTTCATCAAAGGTCTTTTCAAATTTGTCTGACAGCTGTTTCTTAAGCTGCAACAAATAAATCAGAAAACCTATGCTAATAGTAGCGGCAATTTGTACTATCGTCAAAGTTATTGAAATAATTTCGAAAGAACTCATATCTTAAAGATAAATCGCCATAGTTACTGTCGTCAACAAAAAACTGCCTCTTAAGCAAGAAGCAGTTTTTTCGCAAGAAGTACATTACATTACGCAGCGATATAACAATCTCGGATTTGAACGTTGCCTTTTGTGTTTACAAAGACTGTGTACTCACCGACTTCATAGAATCCCTGGGCATTGTTATTAATCATAAACGTTTCTTCGTATATATTTGGGGCTTTAAGCGGGAAACTTTCCACAACTGTTACAGTCAATTCGTTTTGATTGCCTTTGAGTTGATTGACTGAAGCATACGGATTTGCAGCCATATTATCCTCGTTGTATTCATCAATGGCGGCGGTAAATACGGTTTGAAGAACTCTGTGACCGCTTGTAGACGGGTGAATCATGTCGATTGTATAAAGACTGCTGGCGTTACCTGCGTCTCTGAAAGCTTTATCCGCATCGACCAGAACAAATGCGCCCGGGTTTTCATTCAAGTATTTGTCAAGTAACGAATTCCAATACGGAATTGCGCCCATATGGCCGTTATGACCGTTGTGTGCATAGGTCCAAAGCCTGCTGCCAAGTATCAATCGGGTTGCGCCGAATACAAAACCGGCAAACAAACCAAGCGGAGACCTGACGTTTGGGGTATATTGATTGAAAACAAAGAACGCAGCATTCGGATTCAATTCGCGTATAGTGTCAAGAATTACAGTATATCTTTCAAAAACTTCTTGGCAATGTTCTTCCCACAATGTGTAATCGCCGTCACGGTCTACCGCATCAATGGCAGGTCCTGATTTACCCGCGCGCAAATCGTTACCGCCGATTACAAGCTGGATAATGTCCGCTTGCGCGATAATTTCTCGTGCTTCTTGGTCATTTGTTACTTGGTTAAGGACTTGGTGTGTTGTCCAACCGTCCTTTGCAAGCATAAAAAGTTCATACCCTTGGTCACGCGCAGTATTAGTAGCATATCCGTTACCGCGTGAGCCGTATTCTTCGGCAATCGAGTCTCCAAGCACAACGAATTTCGGCGCAGTCCATGTGCCCGTGTAAGCATTTGCCATAACAGCTTGCACAGGTGCAGCCATACCCATTGCAAACACTGCCACAACTGCCATGACCGGAATTACAAGTAATAGTTTAAATCTGGTCTTCATTTTTTGATTTCCTTTTAATTTTAAGATTTGTTGGATATAGCCTACAATAGGCTATAATTTTGGTGCCATGTAAGTGGTAAAGCCTGCCGGTTTTGCGTCTCCAAACGTAGCGGCGGGCTTTTTTAAATGTTGTATTTTTATCCCCCTCCTTTTTTTGTTTTTATCTTAAAACATGTTTTAAGAATCTAAACATGTTCAAAGAACACAATCGCCCCTGCCCCGGGACCTGCGTGCGTAGCAATCGTTGCGGAAATAAACCAAGTCCCGCCGTCTATGATGTGCGGGTGAATTTGTTTGGCTTTTTCCTTTAGTTTTTCACATTCGGCCTCTACATTTGTATGACCGAAATAAATTGGTTTTGCAAAATCGGCGTTTTTAAGTTTTTCCAAGATATAATCCTGCGCCTTTTTAACGCCAATGGTTTTATGTAAATTTGCAACCTTACCGTCTATAAGTCCAACAATAGGCTTAACACCGATTATCGACCCGACAATCGCGGACGCCCCGCTTATTCTGCCGCCCGCACGCAAATATTTAAGCGTGTCTACATACGCATACAATCTTACTCTCGGCGCAAGCCTTTCCATCTGTGCCACAATTTCTGTCATACTTTTTTTGCTATCACGCATTTTGACGGCTTCGTCCACAAGCGCAATAAGCATTGGTGCCGCACAAAGCGTATCAATAACATGAATTTTATCATACCCGACAGCCTGCTTTGCTGCAACAGCCTGGCCGGTTGTTGCGGAAATCCCGCTTGAAATAAGCAAAACCACCATCTCGTCGCCTTTCTTTTTTACATCGCGAAAGACTTCCTCAAACGCCGCTTGGTTAACCGCCGAAGTTCTTGGCAAAACCTTGCTTGCCTTTAATTGAACGTAAAACTCCTTATGAGAAAGTTCAAGTATATCAAGGTACTCCTTGCCGTCAAAATTTATCGGCAAATATACCATTTCGACACCAATTTTATTGGCGTCTTCCAGCGTAAAGCCCGCGCTGCTGTCTGTCAAAATCCTAACCATGATAATGTGATACTATACAAATACTGTCTTGTCTAGTGTTTTTATGCAAATTCTTTAAAAAAAGTTTAAAATAATTATACAAAGTGTATTTTGTATAGATTGACAAGGCTTAAACACGATGGTATACTGTAATATATATGAAAAACGAGATTCTGGAATGCGCCGAACGATTATTTAAGATTCATGGCTATGATAAAACGACTTTCCAAATGATTGCAGACGAACTTAAAATAACAAAAGGTGCAATAAGTTACCACTTCAAATTCAAATGGGGAATTTTTAATGAACTGTTTTCGGGTTACTTGTTGACACTTCACAATTATATCGGTAAAAACTTGAAAACAAATTACAATTCTTATCAACATTACAGCATTGTCTACATTTGCTTATTCCGTCAATTTATGGCCACACGCGAAAATTGGGAATCTTTTTACCGCAACGAAGTCAAAACTTTTTTGCAACAAGAAAGATTCGACCTTTTTAAAGTTATGTTTGAAAAAATCACAACCGATTTCCACAAAGACTTCACCGAAGAAGAAATCCGCATGACCTGCCATATGGGCATCGGTGCCGCGGTAAAGTTGCTTAAGGAATTCGACCTGGGCACCGAACCCATGCCCATAGACAAATACTGTTACTATTACGCATATATAATCGGAATAATGTCGCGGCTTGACGAGGCAACCATAAAGAAAAACATAGCCCTGGCGTTTGAATTCCTTGAAAGCCATACCCCGCCCAAGTTCTCATTGTTTACCTAACATGTGCCCGGTAAGTGCGTTTAGCAGTAAAACATAAATGTTAATTCTTGACACTTTCACTTTTTTCAAGTACAATGTCATCATTAGGGTAAAAAATTTAGAATGAAGGAGATTATCAGAAAATGGACTAACAGAAAAAGTTAGTGTTGTTTTCAGGTGGAAAAGACTCGTTCTTGTCTGCTTGCAAAACAATTGAAGAGGGCGAAGCAATTTCTATGGTTACTTATGTAAATGGTGCTGGTTACAAGGGTGAAAACGCAAAACACGGCGCAGACAGAATCATAGAAAGATATGGTAAAGATAATGCAGAGTTTCTTGGTGTTGTAGATATATCGGGAATTTGGCGCAATTTTTTCGTGCCTTATTTCAACATGACACCAGAAGAGGTAATGGAAAAATACGGTGCAGTTACACCGTCACAATTTAACTGTACTACCAAAGTGCTTGAAGTTTATAGATGACCTAGATAAACCAGAACAAGGAAAATTATTTTGAAACATGTCATCGGAGGGAAATTCCCAAACTATGAAAGCAAGTCTTGTGGTCCCCTGATGCATGCAAGGGATAATGGCAGGGAGACAGAGAATCGAACTCTGGACGACGGTTTTGGAGACCGTAGTTTTACCCCTAAACTATCTCCCTCGGATAAACCTATTATATACCACCTCTGCCGAAAATTCAAGCCCAAAAATGTCAGAGCTTTGTAAAAAATCAAAAACCTCATGATATAATGTACCATGTTTTTCGCACTCAAAAACTCTCACAGTTTCCCCCTTTGCAAAGGGGGGTGCCGCCCTACGGGCGGCGGGGGGTGCGAGATGACGGGGTGGTTTTAAAAAACCTTGTCAAAAAGTGTCAGCACTTTGTGGTATAATAAACCATGTTTTCCCACTCAAAAACTCTCACAGTTCCCCTCTAAATTAGAGGGGTGGCACGCCGTAGGCGTGACGGGGTGTGTTAATCCTCTGATATGTCAAATTCAAACCTAATTTAGGTTTAATATTTAGGTTTGACAACTCCTACCTAAACTCCTTGCGCCACTTTTTGAAATCCCAAGTTTTCAAAAATTGCTGACCCGCATGATACCCGTTTTGGTAAAGTGCTTCCACATCGGACTTGCTAATATCAAATTCGGTAATGCCGATTGGAACATTGTTAACTTTCGTGTCGATGTAAACAGTACGCTGCAAATCGCCGTTGCTGCGGCTTCGGGCATTGTCGCCGGCAATCATCATTGTGGCAAGAACCTGCCCCACATGCCCGAAAATGTTGCGCTTGGTCTTGGTTTTTGTGGAATAAGTGTTAAACCGGAACCCAATCACCGGCACGTCAAGATGCCTATCCCCATTGTCGTAAATCCACACGGGATAGTTGCTTATAATACCGCCGTCAACGATATCGTGGTCATATCCGTCTTTGTCTTTAAGTGTGCTTGGAGTATAAAAAACCGGAATGCTCATACTCATTCGCACGGCTTTCGCAACGGTGAACTCGTCCGGATTAATATCGAAGTCTTTCAAATCATCGGGCAGCACAAGACTCCTGATATCCGAAACATCGGCGGCGGTTACTTTAAGCGGCATTTTCAAATCCGAAAAAGTCTTAACCCCCTTCGCTTCAAGAAGTTTTGCAAGCCAATCCTCGAACTTTTGGGAACTGTAATACCCCAACTCTCCAAGCATCTTAAATGGCATGCCTATATGCCCAAGTTTAGACGTGGATTGCTTGAACGTCTTGAAATCCATCTGTGTCGTCATGATTTCATGCATTTCCTTTGCACTATACCCGCTTGCAAGAAGGGCGGCAACAATCGCGCCCGCCGACGTGCCGGCAACACGGCGGAACCTGTACCCCGCTTCCTCAAAAGCGCGCGCAGCCCCCACGTAACCAATCCCCCGTATGCCGCCGCCTTCGAACACGGCGTCAAAGTACTTGTCTTTGTCAAATGAAAAGAACGGAAACTTTTTCATTCCGTAGTATAATCATTTTTTGACGAATTTTGCAAATATAATTGACATATTTTTGAATATTATGTAATATTCATTTTAAGGAGGGGGAAATGGCGAAACAAAAAGCATACTTTGGACTCGGATTGCCGTGGATCTTGAACGTAATACTTTGCTTGTTCCTTGGTTGGCCGCTTGGCATCATCGAACGCTTGGTACGTGGAAAGATCTTGCTTGCAATTCTGAACATCTTTTTAGGCTGGATTTTCTGGTGGGTCGACTTGATTTCGTGGCTTGTCAACAAAGACATCAAGTGGTTGGCCTAAACTTAACCCAGTTCACCAAAAAACCCGCACCCCGCGGGTTTTTGAATGAAACCGAAATTGGGTATTGCAATTTGGAAGAAAAAGTGGTAACATCGTTCCATGGAAAAACTGCTATATAAAAATCTGAGTGTCAATGATAAGGGGCACTTGTGTTTCGCAGGTTTGGATACCATAGAACTCGCACAAGAATACGGAACCCCACTTATGCTTTTAGACGAACCGGGCATACGGGAACAATGTCGGTTATATGTCGATGCAGTTAACGCGCATTTTGCTCCGGGCTCCTCTGTCGCATTCGCAAGTAAAGCCCTTTCTACGGTAGCAACAAATCAGATTATGCACCAAGAAAATATGAGAATTGATGTTGCGTCCATTGGTGAACTGTATACCGCTTATGTAGCCGGCTATGATATGGACAAGGTATATTTCCATAGCAATACTAAATCTGATGACGAAATTAAATACGCTTTGGCACATAAAATTGGTTATTTCATGGTCGACAATTTTGAAGAATTGGAATGCCTAAATGAAATCGCAGGCAGAAATCGTATTAAACAAAAAATATTCTTGCGTATAACTCCCGGAGTTAAAGTTGACACATTAGCGCAAATCACGACAGGCACAAGCGACAGCAAATTCGGTGTAGCGATACCAACAGGTCAAGCCGAACAATTTGTAAAAAAAGCCCTTGAAATGCGAAATATTGAAGTGTGCGGTTATCATTGTCATATCGGTTCGCAAATATTTGATGCAAAGCCCTATTTGAAAACTGCCGAAATAATGTTACGCTTTTCGGCGGACATGAAAAAGAAAACCGGGTACGAGGCACCCGAACTTATACTTGGCGGCGGTTTCGGTGTCCGCTATGTTGAAAGTCAACCAAACATGGAATATGTTGATACTATTGAAAAAATGGCATTTCATATAGTAAAAATAGCGTCCGAATTAAATCTCGAAATACCGCGAATCGGCCTTGAACCGGGACGAAGCATTATGGCGCAAAACGGCATGACCATTTACACGGTCGGCAGCGTGAAAGAAATACCGGGTGTTATAAACCATGTAATTGTCGACGGCGGTATGGCAGACAACCCACGATTCGCACTTTATCGCTCGCCATATACTGTATTACTTGCAAACCGCATGAATGAATATGCAAACTTCAAAGCAAACATTGTCGGCAAAGCATGTGAAAGCGGTGACATAATACAAGAAGGCGTAATCATACCAAAACCCGTTCGTGGCGATAGACTTACAGTTCTTTGTACCGGGGCATATAATTTCGCTATGGCGTCAAATTACAACCGCATTGGCCGCCCGCCAGTCATAGGTATAAGCGGTAGCGGTTTTACTTACCCAATTATCAAAAGAGAAACCCTTGATGACTTAATCAAAAATGATAACGGTATCCCCTTCTTAACCCGAAATGATGTCCGCGATATTCAATAGATACCGGTAGCCTATTCTATATCAAGCCTTGGCGCGCCTTGGAATAATACCGCCACTCCCCCGCAACCCAAATGCGTTCCTAGGAATTATCGTCTCGGCAGAATGCCTTTTATATTTGTATATTTGATATAGAAACATTTTGTATTGTAATTTTGTTCCTTTATAACTATACTCCTATTTAAGTTTACATAAGGAGGAAGAAAAGCAATGGGAAATATGGCGTTTGAAAATCATTGGCCATCTGGGCTTACCAAAGAAAAAAAGGCGGATATTGAGGCGGAAAATGCCGCATATTGGGTCGCATATAGGAAAGCCCGCGAAAACTATGAAAAAGCACTGGAAGCCTGTGGTACAGATGTTTTGGCACATGGTCGCATGGTTATTGAAAGCGGCGATGTCGATCTTAATTATAGGTTTGCACGCGACGTTGAAGGTGCAGATGTCTTGGCACATGGGCAAGTAGTAATTGAAAAAGGCTCTGCGTACGATAATTATATATACGCACGCGACGTTAAAGGCGCGGACATAAAAGCCCATGGTGAAGCAGTACTTAGAAACGATGCGCATGCGAACTTCTTGTTCGCGCAAAATATTAAGGGTGCAGATGTCTTGGCACATGGTCGCATGGTTATTGAAGGCTGCTCTGCCGAATATAATTATAAGTTTGCATACAACGTTAAAGGTGCAGATGTCTTGGCACATGGGCAAGTAGTAATCCGAAGCAAGGATCCACTTTACAACTATTGGTTTGCACAAGATGTCAAAGGTGCAGATGTCTTGGCGCATGGGCGAGCAGTAATTGAAAGTGGCAGCAATTTATACAATATTTCTTTTTCAAGAGATATTGAAGGTGCGGATAGGAAAGCCCATATCGAGGCGGCTAGATCAAAAGAAGACTATGACTTCAATTTAAGAGGTTTACGAGGCTATTACATAGACCTTTTAAAAAATGAAGAAAAAGCAATGACAACAACTGAAAGAGGTCAGCGTTTTTCCCTTCCGCATGATTCGTATTCTTTAGTTGACCTGGGAGAGCCAACCGACCGGGAGATCAGTACCGGAGCTGGTAATAAAAGCTGTACTCTTGCGCGCGTGTGGTGGGATCAGTTTGAACTCGAGGGGTATCCGTACA
>Ga0123353_10005414_pt1 | contig 16749 bp, 12 predicted proteins | sample TergutLab28metaG_3_FD_92763 | JGI IMG/M metagenome (GOLD analysis project Ga0123353, IMG submission 92763) | Labiotermes labralis P3 segment gut microbial communities from Petit-Saut dam, French Guiana - Lab288 P3 | ecosystem: Host-associated > Arthropoda: Insects > Digestive system > Gut ...
GCTACCGGCACTGCTTCCACTTCGGGTTCCGGCGTGGCTGCACGGAATGAAGCTGCCAAACAGTTTATTACGTAAGTATCGTTGCCGCTGGTAGCCCTAAAACTGGTACTTGATTGGTCGAAGCCAATATTCGCATTGTTCGTATTCGGGATATCCATCACAATGACACTCATCCCTGTATTGTTGTTAAGGGGGGGATTTCGGTTAAGTCCCGTGGCAATTGTGCTGGCAAAGAAATTGGTTCCTATAAGAGGATTCCTTAAATCATCAATATAAGTTCCTGTATTGAGCCGCTCTACGCTAAACCTGTCTGTGGTAGCGCTAATATTGCCCCCTCCCGATATCACGCCGAGCTTGGCGCCTACCGCACCGCTACTCACCGTATTGAAACCTTCAATGGGAATAATAACACTTTGAGATGTGCCGGTTGGGCTATTTACAAACGTATATCCGTCGTAATGAACAATACTGCGTTGGTACATTCCATCATTTTCATATACTACTATCATTCCCCAACCTCCGTACAAGCCGGGGTTTCCGCTGGGTCCGGTTTGCAGCGCCATGTCGGCTACCCAATAATAGCCGTCGCCCTTCTCGCTCACATACTCCGTAATATCGGCGTATGCTACATAAACGCCGGTGTTGTCGCTGCCCTTAGGAAAATGTATCTCTGAAGCAGTTATCAGATTGTAAGTATCACTATTGTGTCTCAACTTCACCTGATTTTTAGGATACCACGTAATACTTTCAATATAATCGGTATATACCGGCACCATTTCTTTAACTCTTACCAAAAGTTGCTGCCTATCCTGATTACAGTCAGAGGTTCCTCTAATACCCATAAATTGAATGGAGTCTCTACCGGACTCACCGCCTAACCAGGTAACAGGAGTAAATTCTAAATCGCCCGGTTGTGACAAGGGACCCTTATAGGGCCACGTGCCACCGGGGACATCTGTATATGTACCGGTAAAAACATTTGCTCCGGGGCCAACCCAATCATAGTAAACAACCCCTTCAGGATGAAATCTATCTCCTAAATATCTAACTTCTCTTGGCTCAGATGACCATACAAAACGGGCTAATCCGCTAAGCGTATATATTTGAGAGTGTCCCGGTCCTCCTTGCGGTGAACATATATGGATAAAACAGGAAGGCGGGCGGGTTGGAATCATAGGGACATTTGGATAACATCCTGAATACCACGCATGTGTTGTATTCGCCACCCTGTAAGTAGTATCTGTTCTCCAAGTAATTACGGGTACCGAATCGGAGAGATTATTATAAAGTTCCTGCTGATAGCGATCAGGATCATAGCCCCAAACACTGGGATATGTTGGGGGCACTATCGTATAGGGTCTTCCTGTCCAGTACAACCCTGCGTAAAGAATTTTAGTACAGGTGGGGCTGGCATTATTTTCCATATTAAACCGCACGTCGGCGCCTGAAGAGTTTATCAAGTTATTTCTATACAGGGGATCGGTGTTCACAAATTGCATCCAATTGTTGGCTGGGTCGTCGTTTCTGCCGTACCTGAAATGCCAGGTCATGTTGGTATTTCCCACCATTACAAAGTCTCCTTTAATATTATACACGGATTGATATCCGGTATAGGGCGATTCTCTGGGGGTAAACGGAACCTTAACATCTATTTGACAATAGATAGAAAAGGGGAACAGTAAAATTAACAAAAGCGTTAGTGCCGAACCTTTTAGATGCACTTTTTTCGTAAAATTGTAGAATTCATTCATGTTTATAATTTTATTTATTGATTAATTTCGTCGCGCATATATACATATTTACCAATATGTATAATTAATATGCGAAATAATGTAAAAAATGATAAAAACAGAGTTTTTCAAAAAAAAAATCAGCTTTTTTAGATTAAAGTAATACTATTTTACCCAATAATAATAAATTTACAAAATGTAATTATTGGAATATTAAACACATAGCTGTATTAATATGAACAATGGAGTGTGGGTGTTTTTTGCTAAAAAATAAAAGTTAATCAAATTTCGAAAAAACAAGCGATGCGTTATGCCCTCCAAATCCGAATGAGTTGGAAATAGCTGCATTAAAACGATGTTCTATCGCAAGGTTGGGTACAAAATTAAAATCGGGAATTTTCGGATCTTTTTCTTTCAGATTGATAGTGGGCGGCACTTTTCCGGTTTGCAGGGCAAGGATTGTGGCAATCGCTTCTGCCGCTCCTGCTGCACCAAGCATGTGGCCTGTCATTGATTTTGTAGCATTAATAGCCATGTTGTAGGCGTGCGCTCCAAAAAGTTCCTGAATTGCCAAACACTCCGAAATATCCCCCAGAGGTGTTGAGGTTCCGTGCGTGTTAATATGACCAATATCGGTAATGTTTAATTTGGCATCTTCAATCGCAATTTTCATTGCCAATTTTGCGGCTTCTCCTTCCGGATGAGGCGCTGTAATATGGTGCGTATCCGTAATTAATCCCACCCCTGCAAGCTCAGCATAGATTTTTGCGCCGCGTGCTTTAGCATGTTCGTAATCTTCAAGTACTAAGGTGCACGATCCTTCTCCTATCACAAAACCGTCGCGTGTAAGATCAAAAGGACGAGACGCGGTTTCAAATTCGTCGTTGCGTGTAGAAAGTGCATTCATGGTATTAAAACCTCCAAGAGACAACGGATTAATACAAGCTTCTGCTCCGCCGGAAATGACAACATCCACTTTCCCCAATTGTATCGCATGATAGGCATCGGCTAAAGCATTTGCAGAAGATGCACACGCAGAGGTTGTTACACAACTTGTGCCTGAAAATCCATAATGCAATGCGATATTACCGGCAATCATATCGCTTAAGGTACGGGTAAGTAAAAAAGGACTAAACCTGGGAATCCCTCCGGTTTCATGAAGCGTATTTACCGCTTCAATAATCGCATTAATTCCGCCGATAGCCGTTCCCAAAATTACACCTACACGTTGCTTGTTAATTTTTTCTAATTCCAAACCACTATCTTTAACGGCTTCCAACGCTGTAACAAAAGCATACTGTCCGCACCTGTCCATAGAACGGGCAGTTTTTCTATCTATTAAATTATTGGGATCGAAGCCCTTTACTTCGCACGCAAACTTTGTTTTGTGATGCTCTGCATCAAAGTAAGTAATTGGATTTGAGCCACTTACCCCTTTTAATAAACTGTTCCAATATTCAGAAACTGTATTACCAACAGGAGTAAGTGCACCTAATCCGGTAATGACAACTTTTTTAACTTTCACTAAAAAAGAGTGTTAAAATTAAATTTTTGATTTAATGTACTCAGTAGCGTCTCCTACGGTTGAGATTTTTTCAGCTTGATCATCAGGAATAGAGATTCCGAATTCTTTTTCAAATTCCATGATCAACTCAACAGTGTCAAGAGAGTCTGCACCTAAATCATTCGTAAAACTTTTTTCAGGAGTTACATCTGCAGGGTTAACACTAAGTTTCTCTGCAATGATTCCTTGAACGCGTTCAATAATTTCTGCCATAAAATTTCATATTTGAATTAGGCGGCGAAAATAGTACAATTTCTATACGAAATACGTAAATTTGCGTCAATTATTAGGATAGTGCTGATTTTCAGTAGAATATTTTTTTAACGTTCATTAACATTTATATATTATCTCGTTATTGTTTAAGGTTCTTGTAATATTGAAAATTTTATGTTACTTTGCACGCAAAGATTTTATACACAATGATGTCCTATCTCTCGCATACTTCTTCTTTCTTCCGTCAGTTGAAACTGACGGCAATGATTGTGGTGTTCTTTTGTTTTTTTGTTGCTTGTAATCATAAAACATTTTATCACAAAATAGATGTTTTACCCAACGAAACCTGGAATTTGGATACCATATTGGTTTACGAGTTTACCATTTTAGATTCGTTACAGTTTTATAATTTCTATATTGATGTGAGAAATACCACCGCCTATCCCTATCAAAACTTATATCTTTTTTTTACAACCCGGTTTCCAGATAATACGATATTTACTGATACTTTAAACTGCATATTGTCTGACGCTTTCGGACGTTGGACAGGAAAAGGGTCCGGAAGAATTAAGGAAAACAGGTTTATTTTAAAATCAAAAGTACGTTTTCCTATAACAGGTACCTATACATTTTCAGCGCAACAAGCCATGAGAGATGATGATTTAAAGGGAATTACAAATTTTGGAATCACTTTACAATATGAATAGAATTATTATATTTTTCTTAGGTTTATTAATAGGCATAATGGCTTGTTTATTTATTTATCGTTTTGATAAAAAGAAGTTTAATCGTATTTCTTTAGAAAATAATAAAGAGAAAGAAGTGGTTATTACGTATATTGATACGGTTTACTTAGAAACGCCTCAAAAGCAAGAGAGGCGATATGTTGAAAACAAATCAGATAAACTTGTGATAGAGACAAACACTGAAGAAGAGCCGGCAGAAGGGGAGGTCTCCATTTATGACGCAGAGTTTTCTTTTGAAGGGATAGAGGAGGATGTGGTGATCCCGGATCAGCTACTGCAAACAAGAACCGTGAAAGTAAAACTGCTCTCTCAAGAAAAACAAGAAGGTAAATTACCGGATAATTTTTTCCAATTTTTTGAGATACAGCAGTGGAGCACACCTATTAAAAACAGGACTACCTACTATAGAAATCAAAACATGGTAAAGATTAAAGGGATGGAAATAGAGGAAGTAAATGTTGTTTTTTGGAATGGGGTGTACTTATTAGAGACAAGAGACCGTTATTATGCTATTCCGGAAACGGAATATTTTGAAAAATTAAATACTGTACAAATACCGCAGTAATATATTTAAAATTTAAGATTTAAAGATTTAAGGTTAAATATCAATTATGAAGCATATTGTTTTTACGTACTTTTTTATCCTGTTTTTCTTTTGCGGCTTCGTAACGACAACTTACGCGCAATGTTCCGGAGGGAGTTGCTCTGTCCGAAAATATAATAATCAATCTTTCAACAAGATGAAAGCAGGAACAGAGACCAAGAAAGAACCCAAAAGGTATTATTATGAAGAAACATGGGAGGGAGAAATAGAAGGAGGCTATTCTTCTCGAGATTTTAATGACGAAGAAGATGGACGAAAGAAAGATATTACATGGAAACGAAAAGGGTTTGAATTTTTTATTGGCGGCGGCATCTATTTTGGCGATAAAAAAACCGCCCTTTACTACAACGGCGCACCGGAAAACAATATCAATCTGAATTTGCTTTTGAATAATAAATATATTTGGGATGAAGTGATTTTGATCGTGAGAGATGCATATCCAAATATTGATGGTCCTATTGTGCTAAGGGATGATTTTAGCCCAAAATCTGCTTATTCTATAGCTATGGATATTGCTTTTGGCCTGAGATATCGAATTCAAAAAAATTGGTTTATAGATTTAAGTTATTCTTTTAGAAGATTAAGTGCTGAAAGTCAGTTCATTTTCGATTTTCCGGAGCACATACCGGGTAGTGTAATAAAACCCTCCTACGATTTGCCTTATAGCAAGTGGCAATATTTGATGGCCAGAGAAGATCGCCACTATATTGATCTTTCGATGGGTTATATTATGCAAAAACATGCAGTAGTAAAGCCGTTCCTGTCGGTAGGTCTTTTGTTTACATATACTCGCATCAATCGTTTTTTAGCCATTATTGAAAACAAGCCTTTTGATTTATTGCAAATGGCAAGGTACCCTGATTATGTTCCCGGAATACAAGAGATGCCGAACTACAGAGATTTTGCGGGTCCGGGCTATGGTTTTTCCCTTACGTTAGGATTGAAAATTGCCGCTAACAGAATGGTGTCCTTAGACCCCATATTTCAACTTTCCATTGCCAACTTTGGAAACAACAGCTACAACTTACCCGGCTTCGACACCTCCATTTGTTTTAACTATATGGTAGGAGTTAGGGTGGTGATGAATGATGGGCTGTTCTCGAAAGACAAATAAGACGCAAAAGAGTGTTAAAACTCATTTTTTTCTCTAATTCACCACCATATTCTGCTTAAACGGAACTCAGGTTATAGGTTTACATTTTCTAAATGAATTCCCCGCGAGCCTTTTAGAAGGATAAATTTGTTTTCAAGTGAACTACCCCGCCCTTCGGGAACTCTTTCAAAATTTGAAGGGGATATTAGGGAATTGTTAAAATCTTCCACATTGGCAAAGAACAGTGCGCGTTCATTTTTTAACTTATAAAAATTTGATCCGATAAAAATCGTTATTAAATGGCTTGATTCACAGTGCTCTATTATGGCTTGGTGCTCGCTTAGGCTATTTTCGCCCAACTCTAACATATCGCCCAAAATTGCCAATTTATGAGGTGCTTCTATTTGAAGAAAGTTATCCAATGCGGCTTTCATACTTGTGGGGTTCGCATTGTAACAATCGGCAATGATAGTGTTTGTTCCGTTTTTAATAATTTGCGAACGGTGGTTTTGAGGAATATATTCCGCAATTGCATCGCAAACATCTTGTTCCGGAACGCCGAAATAGCCCCCGATAGCCGCCGCCGCCAAAATATTGGGAAGATTGTAGTTGCCGGTTAAATGGGTTTGGATTTTATTACCAAACAAGTCAATTACCAAACAGGGGTTCATATCGAGAATCTTCCCGAAGGTATCTGTGTTTTTGCCGTAGAAAATGATGTTTGATTTTTTATAAGCACCTCTTCCGTCATCCGGCGGTAAGCCGCCGTCTGCCACCTTCTCCTCAAGAGGAGAAGGAATTTCTTCCTTCTCCATTCCCCCTTCGTGCCTTCGCGCCTTCGCGCCATCGCGCCTTCGCGCCTTCTCCCTTAGCACTTTATCCTCCCCATTCACAAACAATACCCGTGCTGCACGATACAGCGCCGTTTTAGTCTCAATAATATTCTCTACTGTGCCGAAGCCTTCCAAATGCGCTTTCCCGATATTGGTAATTAAGCCGTAATCGGGTTTGACAATTTGGCAGAGTTCTGCAATTTCGCCCGGGTGGTTTGCGCCCATTTCGATCACGGCAATCTCATCATCACTTTTTATCGAAAGTAAGGTAAGAGGGACGCCAATGTGGTTATTCAGATTGCCTTGTGTGTATGCGATTTTGTATTTTTTCGATAAAACAGATACGACCAACTCTTTGGTCGTTGTTTTCCCATTAGTTCCGGTAATTCCGATAATGGGGATTTTTAAGTGGTTGCGATGAAAAATGGCTAATTGCTGGAGTGTTGTTAAAACATCATCTACGACAATGATGTTATTTCTATTAACTACCCCGCCCTGCGGGCACCCCTTCAAAAATTGAAGGGGATATTCTTCCGTATCTTTTCTCTCTTCGTGCCTTCGTGCCTTCTTACCTTCGTGCTTTATCCTTTCCGTAATCACATACCCCGCCCCTTTTTCCATCGCTTCCTCCACAAACGAATTTCCGTCGAAAGTTTTACCTTTTAAGCAAAAAAACAAGGAATTAGGAATAATCTTTCTGGTATCGGTAGAAATAAAAGGGAATTGTACAAATTTTTCGTACAATTCCGCAATATTATATAATTCTGATGACACCGATGAAGTAGCTTTTATCTTTTAATAGCACCAAGTCGCGACATAGCACATCTGAATCCGATATAGTCGGTGGATTCGTCTTCAGCTAAAAACCTTCTGTTTCCGGGTTGTCCCCAATAGCCAATATCTCTCCAAGATCCGCCTTTTACTACTCTTGCATTATCTCCAATGAGCGAGTAAGCATAGTTTTCATGTGCTCTACGGTACATAAGTTTAGTTGTTTCAGTAGGGTCAGCAGTATGAGCCGTTTCAATATCCATGAGAGATGCCCAATCGCCATCGTTAAAATTAACGTTAAAAGGAGTTTTATAGTTGGTTCTTCTTTCGTTTTTTGTATCGGCATCCGGCACCATGGGAATGAGTCCGATGCTGTCTCTTTCCAATATTGCACCCTCAGCATCCCGTTCTTTTGCGAGATATACATTTCCTCTGAAAGCGTTATAATCGGAAAGTTGGGAAGTTCCCGCGGGACGATATATATCCATTACCCATTCTGCTACATTTCCCGCCATGTTATACAATCCAAAGTCATTGGGCCAACGTGATTTAACCGGCGAAGTGAATAAATCTGCATCATTAGGTGCAGCGGCCACACCCATATAGTCGCCTTTTCCTCTTTTAAAATTCATTTGAAAATCTCCGCGATATCTAGTGGCATCTGAGCGCAAAGAGGTACCTCTCCAAGGATACATATTTCTTTCAAGGAGTCTTTCGCCGTCAGCGTTCCCTATTAACCCCAATGCAGCATATTCCCATTCAGCTTCGGTAGGAAGCCTGTATCTGGGCAATAAAATACCATCTTCCATGATCACATGGCGATAATCTCCCGTAGTAATGTATTGTTTTCTTCTGTCACTTTGCGATTGATCTACGAAGTTAGGATAAGTGAGATAGGCTTGTGTGGTAAAGTGCCCCTCAGGTGATGGGGTAGGATTCCAATTAATATATCTTAAATCCGCTAATATTTTTTCATTCACACGGTCGGTACGCCATTCTGCATACTGGGTAGCTTGAATCCAGCTCACTCCAACTACAGGATAATAACGATAGGCAGGCGAACGGAAATAGTTTTCAACCATATCTTCCATGTAAGCCAAAGGTGTGCGCCAAACTTTTTCATCAGGGATCGCTCTTTCATATACCCCTTCAAGTCCGCTTGCATTATCAACAAAAACGATACGCAACCAATTTAAATATTCAAGGTAGTCAATATTACTAACTTCACATTCATCCATATAAAAAGTGGCAACGGTTACTCTATGAGGAGCATTTGTATAGTCAAACAATACATCCTGATCCACATTTCCCATGGTAAACGTGCCACCCGGAATGAGCACTAATCCCGGTCCTGTAGCCTGTTCCAAATAAGGTTCAACTTCAAAAGCACCTTGTTTCGGATCATTATATTTCCAGCCTGTTGTAGGAGATTGTTCTTTGTTACATGCTGTAAAAACACCTAACGTAATAATTATAAGCAACAATGTTCTTGATATTCTTCTCATTTTTTTTGTTTTTTTTATTTTTTGTAACGACGTTTTTTTGTTTTTATTATAATGTATTAAAATCTTGGGCATTCAATGGGAGCAAATTTTCTCTTTACCGGTGGCGTTTTAAGCGTACAAGGAATAACGAACTGCAAAGAGATTTCGTGAGCACCTCCCGTGCGTTCTAGTTGGCTGAGATTGAAATCGTAAGAGTATCCGATTCTAAAAATTTTATACTCAATACCACAAGAAAGAATAAGAGCGTCTAAGCCTTGAAAGTTATGCCTAACCCATGCGCCTACAGTAAGGGGATAGAAACTGAAATAAAACCCCTCATGTAAATAATGAAAAGTTTCTTGTGACATAAATATAACATTTGGAAAAAAAGAAATATCCCCAAAACTAACTTCGCCTTTCTTTTTTTTAGTAATCGTAATTTTCCCTCCGGCATGTGCCGTCCATTTTAACCCCCACAAGTCGAGTGAATATTTAAAAAAATTTATTTTTAACGGCAATAAATGATGGACTGCCAAACCAAAATACAGATAGGGCGTATAACCAACCACTCCTATAGCCAAATCAAATTGTGACCTGCGTTCCATAAGATCTGTCGGCAATTCTGTATCTACAGGAATTCCATGAAGTTGAGAAGCAAATTCTAATTTATGCCAATTGAGAGAGGTGTGTAAATAGTTGCCCTGAACGGCAAATTGCAAATTGAAATTTTCTGCTGCCTGTATTCTAAAGTTGTATATAGCGCCGGCATTATAAGTTTGTATAATCCCCCCCTGTCCCTGAAGATCGGCTGAAACTAATACCCCGACACCACCATGTAACACACTAATATGTTGATCGTAACTTGTGGAGAAAGTGAGGAAATTGTTTTTAAATGCGGGCCACTGATCTCGAAAGTTAACAGAAAAACGCGGACAATTTATAGTGCCCGCAAATGCCGGATTCATATGGATTGGATTGGCATAGAATTGCGAAAAATGGGCATCTTGTCCATACAAATTTGAAACGGTCAGAAAAAAAAAGATAAAAAGAAAATAAAATTTCCGCTTACACAAAATCATCAAGAATATATTTTTTTTAGACAAATCAACGTTATATACAGCAAATTATTTAATCCCACACATTTTAAAAATGAACACGCAAATATCTTATTTTTATCATTACGTTCTGCTTTTTGCGGTATTATTTTTTTTTCATAGCCATTTAAATGCCCAACCTGTAACGAAATCGTACAACTTTCCGAAGTTTGAAGTCATTAAAACTGAATATAATAACAAACAAACAAGATGGCTTACGTTTGACAAAGCAATTACCACTGATATTTACCCAACATTGCCTGCTTTTTGGGACAAAATAGGTGTTAACCACCTCTATTCTTCTTATCAATATACATTATCCAATGCAAAATATGAATCTCTCACGTCTGAAGAGATAGCCTTAATTCCCGGCGAATATGCTTTTTCCGAACCTAAAGTGACGATAAGTACTGCAACAGATGAAAGAAAATTCTACGCAGTATTGCACGTTTATCCTATTATAAAAAATGCAAGCGGACAATATCAAAGGTTGGTTTCTTGTGATATTCACTTTGAAGGTGCCGATCCTGTGGAGATTCCCAAAGGCGCATTGACAAACTCCGTACTTAGATCGGGAACGTGGTATAAAATTGCGGTAAGCAACACCGGCTTACATAAAGTTACTTACAACGACCTAAAAGAGTTAGGAGTCCCCATGTCAGGATTGCATTCTTCTTCTATTGCATTGTTCGGAAATGGCGGAGGCATGCTCAGTGATGCCAATTTGCCGATACTCACGACCGACCTTAAGGAGTGTCCGATTATGGTAAACACTAACGGCGTTTTTAATGAAAACAGCTACCTCGTTTTTTATGCCCAAGGCCCACATACATGGGAATATAACAATGACCAATTTACGCATAAATACAATATTTATTCCGATGAGGCATATTATTTTATAACCGTTGATATTGGCATTGGGGAAAAGAAAAGAATTCAGACAAAAAACTTTCAGAGCCAAACAGAAAATGGTATTATAACATCTTTTACACACTATGATTTTTATGAAAAAGACGTGTTGAATTTCGGGGAATCCGGAAGAGACTGGTTTGACGAGGCTTTTTATGTAAATGGAGCTAAATCATATAATTTTATATTGCCGGAACTACATAATAATAGAGCAAGGTTAAGAATAAGAGCGGCTACTACAAGTAAATCAAATTCTAACTTTGAATTGTCATGGGGTACTCACAGGGAAACATTTACACTGCCCGGAGTTATAGGTACAACATACGCTAGAGAGGCTATTTTTGATCAGGATGTGCCTTTTTTTTCCGGCAATGTAACGTTGACATTAAAATATAATTCTACTCAAAGCTCTACTTCTGCGCACTTGAATTATATTGAAATTCAAACAAAGTGCAAATTAAAGATCATAAATTATGCCATGCCGTTTGCCATTACGGACAATATCGGAGAAGGTAATATCTCGTTGATTACATTAGACAACGCGTCCTCACAAACTAAGGTTTGGGATGTTACGGAGCACAATGCGGTATATGCTTTACAAGGAAATTTATCGGGAACGCAATTTTCGTTTAAAACACCTACCGACAAGCAACGCAATTTTATTGCCTTTACTGGCACTTCATATCATTCTGTCACCCGAATAGGTAAAGTAACGAATCAAAATTTGCACGGATTTAGAAATGTGAATATGGTGATCGTTTCACATCCTAATTTTTTATCGGAAGCCCGTCGGTTGGCACAATTTAGAGCCAAGGAAAACAATATTAAAATAGAGGTGGTTACACCGGAACAAGTATATAATGAATTTTCCTCGGGGGCACAAGACCCTGTGGCAATTCGCAACTTTATGAGATATTTGTATGACAATGATGCTCAAACGATACAATACCTGCTCCTTTTCGGGCGCCCCTCCTATGACTATAGAGGTCGTGTGTCAAGTACCCCATTATTTGTTCCGAATTTTCAAAGTGCAAGACTAATTACATCAACATCAATTTCAGAAACAAACTCTTACGATGATTTTTTTGGAGTTTTGGGTGCTTTAGATGCAATGACCGTGAGTATTGCAGTAGGACGATTCCCTACATCCACATTAACGCAAGCTAAAATAGCAGTGGATAAAACGATTAATGCCTCAACAAGACATAGGATTGCTACGCAACACGCTTCGCAAGTTCCTAATTTTGGAGATTGGCGCAATGTAATCACTTTTGTTGCAGACGATAAAGATATGGACACGAGTGCCGCTCATACAATAAATGCGGAAATCTCTGCGAAAGAAGTAGCAAGCAGTTACCCTGTTTTTAATTTGGATAAAATATATTGCGATGCGTATCCAGTAGTTTCTTATGCGGGAGGAAAGCGCTATCCGGATGTCAATAAAGCAATTAACATGAGAATGGAAAAAGGTACATTAGTCATGGCTTATTTTGGACATGGCGGAGGAAATGGTTGGGCGGAAGCAAGAATTTTGGAAATTTCCGATATTAATAATTGGAAAAATAAAAACAATCAGCCTTTAATGATTACACTCACTTGCTCTTTTGGATGGTACGACAAGCCGGCAAGCTCCCCGGCAGAACTGGCTTTTTTAAACGATAATGGAGGGGCGAGCGCTCTCATCACTACTTCACGAGAAACCACTTCTAATGCAGTATATGGAAAACATGTTTTTAATCAAATGGGGCGCAAACCGAACGGACGCTATCAAACAGTAGGTGAAATTCAACAACTTGCAAAAAACAGTTCAGGAGGAGCTATAGGCAATGCTAATGTAATATATTTGATGGGAGACCCCGCCATGAAAATCAATATTCCTAATCAAAATGTGATAACCGAAGATATATTTGGAGAAGATGGGCAAAGAGATACGCTGAAAGCCTTAACGAAAGTAACGGTTAAAGGGATAATAACGGATGATTCGAAACAGATACTTACCAACTTTAATGGAAATATCTATCCCTCTGTATTTGATAAACCTATTACACAAAAAACATTAGGAACTCCTCCAACCGATATAGTAGAATTTGAGGTGCAAAAAAATGTTATTTTTAAAGGAAATGTCACCGTTAAAAACGGACAATTTGAATTTTCATTTTTTATTCCTAAAGACATTAATTTTGAATATGGAAAAGGGAAAATCAGCTATTATGCAGCCTCGGAAAATGATGATGCAGGAGGCCACTATGTCGGTGAGAAATTTATTATTGGCGGAATAAGCGATACACCTCCTCCTTTTAAAGGCGGTCCTGAAATAGAGGTTTATCTGAATGATGAAAAATTTGTTCCAGGTGGTATTACCAATCAAAATCCTGTTTTATTTTTGAAATTAAAAGATGAATACGGTATTAATACTACCGGAAACGGTATTGGACACGATTTGGTGGCGATTTTAGACAATAATATTGAAAAACAGATGATTTTAAATGATTATTACTTAGCGGATCAAGACAGTTATAATTCAGGTACCGTGCGCTATCCGTTGCAAGACTTAGTTCCCGGACCACACACTATAAAAGTTCGGGCATGGGATATTTTTAATAATCCGGCGGAAGTTTCTATTGATTTTGTGGTTAAATCGGATGAAAAATTGGAACTTGCTCATGTTTTAAATTATCCGAATCCATTTACTACAAAAACATCATTCTTCTTTGAACACAATCAACCAACGGAAGTATTTGATATTCTAATACATATTTTCACTATATCCGGGAAGTTAGTAAAAACTATTCATGATACACAATTTTTTGAAGGCAATAGAAGTAAGGCTATTGAATGGGATGGACGCGATGAATTTGGCGATAAAATAGGTAAAGGTGTTTACTTGTATCGTTTAACGGTACGAAATTCACAAGGAGAAATTGCAGAAAAAGTTGAAAAATTTGCAATCTTGTAAAATAATTTAGCCAATACACCGTTCTCTGTTAATTATTAAATCAAATTTTGTTATAATATGAAAAAGCATTTGCTTATCTTTTCCTTGCTTTTCTTTATAGGCTGGTCTTTGCCAGTGCAAGCGCAACCACCTGATATTGATATTACTAAGCCTTTTCTGAATACGATTACCACAGCAGCCCCATTCCTCTTAATTGCCCCGGATTCACGTTCCGGAGGGATGGGTGATATGGGAGTGGCAACTTCTGCTGACAATTACTCACAACATCACAACCCTGCAAAGTATGTATTTAATGAAGATATTTTTGGAATAGGCATCGCATATAGTCCATGGCTGAATAAGTTAGTTAATGACGTTCACTTAGCTTACCTGTCCACATTTTGGAAAATTACCGATAACGATGCTATCGCTTTCTCGTTACGCTATTTTACTTTGGGAGCAATCACTTTTACCGATCAATTTGGAGGTGTATTAAATGATGCGAACCCGAATGAATTTGCTCTTGACTTTACCTATTCTAGAAAACTTTCCGAAATTGTTTATATGGCAATAACCCCTCGTTTTATTTATTCAAATCTATCTGCAGGATTCCACCATCAATCTACTCAACTAGACATGAAAGCAGGTCTGGCTGGAGCTGTAGATATTTCTCTTTTTGTGCATAAAGGGTTTAGACACAATGCGTATGGCTTTAAGAGTTCCGAATTAATGTTTGGTGTAAATATTTCAAATATCGGCAACAAGGTTTCATATACCAGGGAGGAAGTACGCCGTGATTTTCTCCCCTGCAACTTGCGATTGGGATTAAATTACGCCATGTCGTTTGATGATCATAACAAATTAGCGATTGGTATAGAAACCGGAAAACTCTTGGTTCCAACACCATCTCTTAGATATTTAGATACTGTAGCAAATGAATATATATACTATGGAAATGGTGGACAAAGTTTGGATAATATTAACTCTATTGTAGGAATTGGACGCTCTTTCTATGGCGCTCCCGGAGGCACTGCTGAAAAGTTTAGAGAAGTCGTATGGTCGGTGGGCTTAGAGTATTCTTACAGAAATCTCTTATTTATTAGAGCCGGTACTTTTTTAGAAAATAAATATAAAGGAGGCAGACAGTTTGCTACAGTAGGCGTAGGCGTAAAATACAGTATTTTTGCCGTTGATGTATGTTACTTGTTCTCGTTTACTCAAGCTCATCCTCTCGAAAACACGTTACGTTTTTCTCTTACCTTTATGTTAGAGTCATTTGGAAAAGGGCAGGTAGCCAAACAAGCAAAGCTTAGATAAAAGATTAAAATATCTATGAATATGCGTGTTGGAATTGGATATGATATTCATAAATTAATTGATAGTACAGAATTAGATTTTAAATTAGCCGGAATTTCAATTCCATTTGAAAAAAGATGTGTGGCGCACTCCGATGGAGATGTCGCCATTCATGCTTTAATAGATGCGCTGCTTGGCGCCGCCACGCTGGGAGATATTGGCACACACTTCCCTGACACTGATCCAAAATATAAAAACATTAATAGCGTAATATTACTCCAACACAGTGTTTCATTGCTTGAGAACAATGGTTATGAGATTGAAAACATTGATATTAATATTATTACAGAAAAACCGAAATTATCGCCTTATATTGACTTAATGAGAAATTCTCTATCCAAAATATTAAACCTTGATAAAACAAAAATATCTATCAAAGCCAAAACCAACGAACAATTAGATGCCATCGGCAGAGGCGAGGCTATTGCCGCACAAGCCATTGTGGCAACAGTTCAAAATGAACAATTTGAATCTTAAATTTTAAATCTTAAAAACTTCCCCCAATATCTCCACCGACTCAATCTCTTTTATCTGTTTATGATATTTCATTAAATAGAGAATCATCCCGTTTAATAGTTCCATTCGCGTTTTTTTGTCGGGAAGGGTATGGTTCTGATTTTTTAAAAGTTGAAACAGATAAAAACTCGCTTCTTTCGATAAAAAATTGGGGTGTTCTGAAAAAACACTCCCAAAATTTGAGTCTTCAATGGAGAAATATGGGGTGTGTAGAGAAAAGTTTAATTCGGGGGCATAACCCAATTGCTGAATGAGTTGAGTTAAAAACACAATGTGAAAATCGGGAGCAACGGTTGGGGTGGTTTCTAATTTCAATAAATGAGTTTTAATAAAATCAAACAGCTCTTCATCCGGCGCATTGGCGTGGTATAATAGTTTCATCAAAACCTCCTGATAGAAAAGAAGCAGGCTGTTTTTTTTTATATCCATGGGAATGGCGTGAAACGGATGCGCAATGCTGGCTTCTTTAAGAAAAACTAGTTTTTCAACAGGTGCTTCATTATAAATGAGATCCAAAATCGCTAACGGCGCAAAAAAAGAAGCGGGTTGTTTGCTTTTTTTCGAAAATGCGTTTTTAACGATGAACGAAACTACTCCTGTTTTTATAGTGAAAATCTTGATAATTAGGCTATTATCTGAGTATTTTATGCTTTGCAGAACGATACCTTGGGTGGAGGTGAGCATGTTGAATTTTTTTGCACGCAGATGTGTTATGGAGCTTGTAGAAATATGTAAATTTAACGGATAAACGCAGATTTTATTTATTAACCAAAATTTTTTATGGTTAAGTTTTTTTTTGAGGTGCTATTATTTGAAATTTGCACTCTCCCCCGCTGGCGGGGGCAGGGGGTGGATTTTCTTCAATTCCCCAATTTTATCTTGAATAATACCTGTCACAAAA